>ENA-OQAZ01000150-OQAZ01000150.1-human-gut-metagenome-genome-assembly--contig:-NODE-150-length-37609-cov-3.342191_pt1 | contig 37609 bp, 67 predicted proteins | sample MGYA00242737_ERZ504531 | MGnify/ENA primary metagenome ERZ504531 (study PRJEB26092, sample SAMD00036244) | human gut metagenome | host: Homo sapiens | study: EMG produced TPA metagenomics assembly of... | reverse complement strand
CATGCAACCAACAGAAGATACTGCCACCGTTCCGCCTCTGGTTCTCCATCGAAACACCATTCGTAAGAATCCGGTGTACTCCATGAGATTGTCGGAATCACACGGCAACCGTACTCTTGGAGATATGCACCTATCCAGTGCTTGCGATAATGATTATAAATCTGGATAACTTTCGGGAAATCGGTGTAGGTGCTGAAATCCGGTGTCAGAATGTACCGAAATCTGCTCAGCTTATCAACATATCTGTCTGGATTCCTCCATAATGCGTCAAACTGGTAATCATCCAGGAAGAAATGAACCGCTTTTTCTTCTGGATTCGTGCATTTTCCTCTGGCATAATTGAATCCGATAAACTCGCAGTTACCCTCGAATAATTCCGGTTCTAACTGCGGTATGCCGTATTCGCCAACGCCGGGAAAGATACGGCGGTTTAGATTTTCGTAAGCTATACTCGTCTCTCGGTTTGCCATAGATTACTTCTTTCCACTTCCAAAGAACCACGAATCAAAGTTTTTCATTCTGCGCTTTCTGGCTCTGTCATAAGTGGTGGTAATACGGCTTGTATCGTGCAAAGCACTTGTATCGCCTTTTTCAGAAGTCTTTGAAAATTTGTGCATTTCATCTCTCATGGCTACGCTGGCATTGACTAATTTTCGATGTTCTATAGCAAGCCTTTGATTTTTAAATAACGCTTCTGCGCTTCCAAGTTTTGCGATTTTCCTTTTGCTCTCACTTAATCTGTCATTTATATAATTCATTGTCTTTACCGCTTCACTCTTTGTCTTGATTGACTTAAAGTAGCTAGTGTTTTCTGAATTAATGACCTTCTCGAGTTTACTGTCTTTTTTGACAGTTCCACTCCCTCTTAAAGCGTCACTTTTCTTTGAAGAATTAAAGTACATCTTCGCAATAAGCTTAGAAACTGGTTTCTCGTTACTTAACCCGCTATTTCCGCCACGTCCACCCATAAAATCACTCTTTCTTATTCAGCTTATCCACGTCAACCTTGGACGTTCGTTTCCATAATTCCGTAATCTTTTCCCACCCGAACATGGAAATAAACGCCACAATAAATCCGGCCATGATAGCTGCTAAAATCATGTACCACAATATTGTCACGTGGATATACTGCATATACGCCACAAAAGCGGCTACAGTAATTCCGATAGACAGTACAAGCACCAAGGCATCTGTCGGAATTTTCGACAGGAACCCAACATTTTTAATTACCTGTGTAATCACAGACACGCAAAACGCCAGAACACTGATTACTGCTAGAATTAGAGTTACATTTGTAAATAATGCTTCCATCTTTGCCTCCTTTTATAATCCCGCATACAATATCGGTATGCCATCATCCGTCCTTACTCCCATCAGAAGCGGTAAAGCTGTCTTAAGAAGTAAGTCGTTCGTTTTCTGTACGTCCCCGGCAGCGGCATACACTGCACTCCATTCCTTTGCACTTGCTCCAATCTGCTGAGGTGTTGCATAAGAGATGGATTCACTACCAGAAGATACAGATGTTACAATGCCTGTCGTGCTACCACCGGACCCGATTGTGGTTGACGTACCACTCACAGCGGCATTGGTAGCATTCTTTTCAGCAAGCTCAATCTGATACATTAATTCAGCCAATGAACAGACTGCCTTTTTGATACGCTTCTGTGAGCGTTCGTTTGTTGGTAGTCCGTCCACCAGTCTGTCAAACGTCATTGTGTCCACAAAATCACTGGCTCTTTCTGCCAGTCGTGGGAAGTCGGCTTCTGGCACGACATTGCCGAATGATTCTGTATAGAATTTATAATCTGCATAAGCCATGCCAGTTACCTCCTGCGATCATCATTTTGCTGTCACGCTTGCACTTCCGGCATTCAGTGCTTTGTATGTTCCATCACACTCAACCACTGTGATCTTCTGTCCGGTTGCTGCTGTGATATCGGCTTTTCCATCCCAAGTACTCCAGTTTCTGAGATTCTGTCCATATCCGACAGTTACTGCTTCTGCTGCAACTTTGTATTTATATACGTTGTTGGCATTTTCCTTAGCCGGATTTACAGTGATTTTCGTATCACCAGTTGCTGTTCCAGCTGCAGATGTTACTGTCAAGGTACCAAGTGTTGGCGTTTCATCAATGGTGATTACTGCGATTGCATCAATGTACTCCGCAAAAAGAGTAAGTCCCATAACTGCGAACGCTTCGGACACCGCTGTGTGGTAGTTGCCCTGAGTGTGGAATCCGATCAGGTTTGTTTCGCCGGAAACGGTGTATACAAGTCCTGCTCTTGCGAAGTCAGATTCGTTCGGGTCTACATAATACAGAACAATGTTCTCAACAGGAGTTGCAATAACCTGCCCTCTTGGAATCTCACTGTCAGATAACAGGAAGATTGTGTTGAATCCCATGAAATCTTTCATGTACTGGAATCCGAACTGGTTCTGAATAGTGATCTCAGCTGCTCCAAGGTATTCATATACGTCCAGAATGTTTACAAATCCAACAACGCCAGTCACATTTCTGTGCATCTGCTTGAATTTATTCTCAACACGACCTTTAGCCATTGCCAGGGCCATCTGGAATGTGGTTTCTGTGGAAGTAAGTGTACCGGTTTTTAGATAATCATAGAATCTGCCGGTAACATCAGTCTGAAGCTGGAAAAGGAACTCATCGTCAGTCATCTGAACAGCGTTCTCATAACCGTGATCCTTGATTGCTTCGATAGATACAGCCTTTGCGTACTTTTCGATAGTCATTTCCGCATAGGTCTTTTCTTTTACAGTAAACTTGCTGTAAGGGATTTCCTCACCCTCACCGACAAGTCCGCTCTGTAAAGTACCCTCTGCGTACTTGGACTTGAGTACAGCACCCGGCTGCTTTTTGATAGGTCTCATGATACCCAGAATGTCACGTAAGTGCTGCCAGTTTCTTTCGAACCTGGTTACAAAGTCAATCTCACGTGCTGTGACCTGAATATCATTACTCATAATAAGATTAGCTTTTGCTGCCATATAAAAATCCTTTCTACCCATAATTGTTAAGGCATTGGGTTAGCGGCTATACTCTGGCGTATAGTCGGTGTAAAAAAAAATCACTGGAATAACTGGATATTCTGAGCAATTGCAGCCTGTCTCTCGGACGGGTCTTTGATTGCTTCGATATCTTTCTTTGTCATGCTTCCCGGTGTCTGCTGCTGTCTAACATGAGTAGTAAACCTTGCCCGATTCTGCTGAGCCTGTTGCTGAGATTCATCCACAAAAGCGGATGCATCAGACTGTTTCATCTGATCGATTAGGTCATTCAGCCCAAGTATCTTACCATCTTTCAGCTTTAATCCAGCTTCTTTGATGTCTGCCATGACTGACCTTTTTGCAGCCTCACTGGAAAATTTAACATCATCAAGCGCTGTTTTAAGTGCGTCTGAAAAATCGCGGTCATAGATCTTCGCATTGAATTCCTTCTCTGCGTCCTCAGCCTTCTTCTTCCATCCAGCAAGCTCTGTCTGAATGTTCGCCGGGTCAATACCGTCAAACCCTTTTAAGGTTTCTTCTGCTGTCTCAGCACGTTCTTTCCAGCCATCGCGTTCGCCCTCGACTTTTGACAGAGTTTTCGCTACTTCTTTTGCATTCTTATAATGCTCAGAGAGTGCCTTTTTAACATCTGCCTGCTTATCCTCCGGGATCTCAATTCCATACGATTTTAATGTGTCAATAAGTTTCTGCATATACATCCTCCTGGTCGTGTTTATTGACCTGCCGCCGCAGGTAAGTGGATTAAGCCAGTTAGACCACTGGCAAGGTAATGGGAAAGATAGGAATTGAACCTATAATGTTTACCACAAGGGAACGGTTTTACAGACCGCCGCAACACCGCCAATCGTTGCCGCTTTCCCACAACCCGGATTCCCGGGTTAGCAAGGTGTTTAACGTGTCATGCCTGCCACGAGTTGTTTCGGGCATCCGTCTGCCCATTTACCTTTTACAAGGAGGTGCGTACTGTCTACATGATCGCATAGACAGCGATGGTACGCGTCGGAAATTGCATCCGCTTTTCAACCTCATGCTTCTTATGTGACAATCCGGTCACTGCATTTTCTATTAAGGACACGCACCCGTGAAAGGAGGAATCAATGAAAAAAAATGTCTATGTCAAGTGGCGGCAACCACTTACGAATCTTCCCTATGAATATATTTTACCACAAAGTATCCCAAAAGTTGTGGTACATGTTTTAACTAATTAGAGCATATCCCGAAGTTTTTCCACGTATCTCTTGACAAGATCACGTTCCTCCCGGCACTCTGCATCCTTGGACATATCGCTCATTTCTGTTGTAAGTTCGTCCAGATGTTCTTCCAGAGCGGCAAGCATCTTCCTTTTGCAGTCTTCAGACTTGCCGGAACGATAGCTTTGTTTCTGCGCCATATAATCATCGTAAGCATCTCGTCCATCAGAACGGCTGTAATGCCTCTGACGTAATGCTCACCACGTCTGGCATAAGAATTGCCCCGGTCGTAATCCGGCATCATTCTGCATCATTTGCGCTGTATCTCCCCATGCTATCGCGCTTTCTTCCACGTTCGCTGTAATCGTCATTGTATCCGCTACGCATCTCATCAAGAACAGTGTTGTAATATTCCACTTTTTTGTCCCAATAATACGTATTCTTGATATCCTTGTACATATCAATCAGCTTATATGTCATTTCCAGATTCCCGGTAGTCAGTCCACTGTCAGCAATTTTGGACAGCTCGTCTTCGATTCTTGCACATAAGTCTTTAATGTCTCTCATAATCACACCTCCTACGCTTCTCTAGTCACGACAATATTTGCGTTCGCAACAGAAATAGCCTGATCACTGGTATTCTCTACTGCAATATTAACGCAACATCCGCGTGGTACATCCACGTAAATTCCGGAAGACACATTATTATACTGGTCTACTGCTGCCGGTGTGGAAATCATCTGTGAAGATAATACAGGCTCACCAGATATTGCAATAGCCAGAGAGATAGCTTCAACTGTACCGCCTGTTGAAATTGCAATATTACCAGAGAAGTCCACGAAAAATCTAGCCTTGCACTGGTTAGTCAGTCCTCTCAGCGTAATAATTCCGCTTCCCTCTCTGTGCTGAATACAGTTAGAACCTTTAACTGCTGTATTTGAAAATACTACGTTTCCATTTGCTGCTACAGTCTGAGCAGCTACATTTGTAAATTCTGCCATAAAAATACTCCTTTCATATCACAAAAGGACAGGTTTCAGCCTGCCCCTCTGTGTAATACGGCATAAGCCGACATTCGAATCAATCGAAAGATACTCTCGATATGAAGTTGTTAACAATTACATCCGGTGTTGCATCCGCATCCGTAATATGTGTTCGGGTTAGGAACCTGATATGCCGGAATCGGTGCTGGATTGATTGCGTTAATGAGCTGCTGTGTCTGAGAAGCCATTGCGGTTGTGAGAAGTGCAGACTGGCGATCCTGAGAAGCGGCACGTCTGAGGTCATTATTTTCAGCCTGTAAGTTGGAAATCTTTTCATTGCAGAGATAGTCAAGAATCGCTCTTGTCCCTGCATTCTGGCTGTCGATAATGTCTCTTGTGTTGCTGTTCATGGTGTTCTGCAATGCACAGGTATTCTGTGCCATGTTGTAGTTTATGCCCTGGATTGCTTCTCTGGTTTCACAGCAGCAGTTTGCAAGCTGTGCCTGGAGTGCATTGGTATTCTGCATATTTGCTACAGTGTCAGCGTTAATAGCCTGCTGGATGCCGAAGCCGGTCTGCATGATGTTTGTGTTGATTCCGTTAAATCCGGTAAGCATACCATTATTCATGGCATAGAAGCCATCACAGAGACCATTGTTGATTCCGTCAAGTTTGCTAATCACAGCAGAGTTGTCGAATCCTCTCTGTATATCCGCCTGAGTAGCTGCTGTGGCTGCATATCCGCCGCCGTTTCCATTATTGCCCCAGCCGTTGTTTCCCCATCCGAAGAAAGCAAAAATGAATAAAACAATAATCCACCAGCTACCATCTCCACCAAACATGCCGTCATTATTTCTACCGTTTCCAGTAGCAGCGGCAATATCTGCTAAACTATAATTTCCATCCATAATATAATCTCCTTTATTGTATTTACATCAATCTGGCCAGATTGTTAATGTACTATTTCATGTTCTTCAGCAGATTCTGAAACTGCCCTGCCATCTGCTGAACCTGGTTAAGCTGCTGTTGGGAAATCTGTCCAGACTGTAACATTTTCTGGACTTCTTCCTTCGGGTCTCCCTTGAAATTCTGCTTAAACTGCATAAATTGCTGTATCATCTGCATTGGCCCGTTTCCCTGTGGCATCCCACCGCCAAGTGCGTTAAATAATGGATTACTCATCTGCATTTCCTCCCTTGATTGCTGATTCCTGTACGGTATTAGCCCTAACAGGTTCAGGAAATGAATTTAATCGGTTTATAATAGCTTCGTATTTTCCCTTTAAATCGTCATATTCCTGTCTGGTGACATATTTACTGTCCATGTTCTGAACAGGCTGTTTAGGCGGCATCTGAGAGCCTATCTCGTGGTATTCAAATGTCCGCAGTGGCTGTGGCATACCGGATACATCTGTGGATTTTATGTAGAACTTTTCACTTTCGCTGTCCATCAGTAAAACACTTGTCCCGGGTGCTACCAGATAGGATTTTGCACCGACTTCACCAGATACCCACAGGATACCGCTATTATTCTGCTGTGGTTGCTGTACTGTTTGAGTTGGCATCTGGACAGGTTGTTGTTGAAATTGGTTCATTTGCCCCGGAACGCCAAAACTATATTGATAAGGATTGTTATATAATGCCATCTTATGCACCGCCTTTCTGATTATATTTTTACATAAAAAAAGAACCGGAAACAGGTCGTTTCTGGCTCTAATTAGTGTCTAAAAAGTATCAACATACTTTAATTATTTTATTGTTCACCCTCCGGCTTAACCGCTTTGCCGTTGATATGCTCACGTTCATCTGCTCAGCGCAGTATTCGAGCGTATATTCCTTACATCTCAGTCGAAACAGTCTTTCTTCGTCCGGTGTAAAATTACACTCTATCAAAAACCTGTCTATATCTTTTTTCGTGAACACATATAATTTCATGAGCATACCCCTTACTAATGCTAACGTTGATTCTGCGCAAGATAATTTGTAAGCTTCTGTTTTGTTTTTTTTAATTCTTCTACATTATTCCCACTAATCTGACTGTCCAACATAGTTGATAACACTTCCAGAATCAATGAATCACGTTCTGCAATCCTCCGAAGACTTTCATAATCTCGCCTGTCGTGTTCTTCCAGTGTCTCAACTCGTTTGTTAAGCCGGAATACAGGAGTGATCCACTTAAAAATTACGCTGCCGCCCCTCCGACAATGGTCACCCCTCCACAGATAGAGAGGAAAATCTGTACAAATTCTGATATGCTCATTTATTCTCCTTTTCCCAATAATATACCGGGATCTCATTACCACTATCCCATGTATCGAAATATTTGCCATTCTGTACCGTCACCACATGACCATCTATGCAGAGAATGTACGTACCTGTCAGATGGTCTGTGCAAAAATCATTGACTGTATAGATATACCGTTCTGATTGCTCAATCAGTTTGCGTCTGTACCCATGCTTGTAGAGGTACGCTCCCCAAACGTAATTAGCTGATGGCATATCTGACAGAGTGCATGCCTGTATCATTAATTCGACGAATACCGTTTCCCAGTCGAAGCCAGTTGCTTTGCATATTGCTCGGACAACACAATCTCCTGTTCTCTTATCCTTAACAGGATTCGGATTGTAATATTCCCATCTATCCATCAGTCAATCCCCTTTGCTGTTTTGTATCTCTTTGCCGCTCCTCTGGCTTTTGCAGCGTTCTGGCGATTCCATTTGGCTATCATAAGTCGGTCTTGCAGCTCTCTTAGGCCATTCTGCTTGCAGTAGTCCTTGTATGCAGCATTTTGTTTCTGTAAAAGATAAGACTTCCGGTCAAGGTCTTGCTGCAATGCGAATTTTGCCTGTTCGTCCTTGCAGTTGTCAACCGCTGCTTGCATTCCAAGGACTTCACGCTTTGTTTTGCGGATTCTTCGCTCATAAGCACGTTGCCGCTGTTCCTTTTCGTGCTGTTTACCTTTGTCGGCTTTATCCTGTGTCGATAGTTCTGCATAGGGATTAAATTCCCCGTCACTTGCTCCAAAGCTATGCCGACAGTTAACTCCTGACAATCCACTTGCCGTTCCATATCCGGTCAATGAGAACGGCGGAAATTTCTTGCTCTTGCCAGAACGAGAGTATATCTTTCCTTGCCACCATGCGTGATTTCCCGGATTCTCACCGCCGTCACCTGTTCTGGCTCCCATGTGGGCACTGACCAAAACTAAATCCCAGTTCATTTCTTCCATGCGCTTTAGGGATATATTTCCCGTAGCCTGAGCCACACCAGTTCTAACAGAACGTGCAACCGCCGTTTCAATTGTATCTTTTCTGCCGGATGGATATGTTACTGTAACGCCATTGCTTACAACATTGTTAACTGCTTCTCTAATCGCTTGCGTATATCCAACTGCCCCAGTCATCACATGATTATATGCAAGGTCACATTGCTCGATATAGAGCCTTTGAGCGGCACTTGCAGTCGTTCTTGTGAAGTTCTTCCACTCGCCCATAGTCGCAAGCATATTTCGCTCCATGAGTCTTATCATAGCCGGTGATTGTTCGAGTGGTACAGGGCTTAATCCTGCCGCCTTGTATATCTTATCATCATAATCGAGGGCAGTGATTCCGGCATCTTCAAACGCTTCAAGAAGCTCCTGCTGTTCGCGTTTGGTGTATTTGGATAATTCTGCCAGAATGTCCTCTAACAGTTCACCAGATTCCTGTAGTGTTCTGATTCTCCATGCATCAGCATTGGTCAGAATATAGTCCTCACCTCTGCCAATTCTTGCCATCATTCTCGACACAATCTCAGAGATGATATACTGATGCAATTCTTCCGCAATCTGTTCACTGCCCTCTGTTATCCGGCGTAAATATTCTGGACTAAGTATAGCATATCACCTCTTTCGATAAAAGTCGTGGTACATGTTTTGGCTTTTTTGATGGTTAATTAAAGCTATGACTAAATATCAGATAAAATTAGTCATAGAAAGTTATAGATTAGTCATAGAATTTAGTCATAAAGCCCTCTTTAGTTAATTAGGCATTTTGGTTGTATTTTCTGCCAAGCAAATATCACTAAATCTTTTGAGAATATATGGTCTTAATTTGTTCACACCATTTTGATTAGGGTGAACACCATCACGTAAATAATAAGGTTTTGTGTATACGTTAATACCAGAATTTGCGTATAAATCTATAACTGGCAAACCATAATATTCCCCTAAAGCTAACACAGCATCTCTGTAAGGTTTTGTGTTGTGCTTTGATTGATAAGGAGCAATTAACACAACTGTTGGGCGATTAGTGCGTTGTAATAAATTCGCAATTATTAAATTATAAGCTCCATAAAACGTTGTTTTATCTGTGTCTGATATTAAACCTATAGGTGTATTATTAGCTGAGTCATTTTCACCGCCAAAAATAGACCAGATATCATAATAACCAGTATATGTTGGTATTCTATCAACGAAAGGTTGATTAACAGTTGCATTTTCATTTCGTGCAACACAAGTACCACCAACACCTTTATTGTCTAAAATCATGCCTAAGTTATCAGCTACGTATGTAGCGTATACGTCATAATATGGGTCGGTTAGGCTGTCACCAACGGCGCACCATTTTTTGGAAATTTTCTTATTAACTGGTTCAATAATATATTGATATGGAACATAATCTAATCTTGTATTATAACTTACTTGTACTACTTTTTCGTCATTTTGTTTAAATACAACGCGTATAAAATAAGCGCTCTCTTCGAGTGCCACCTCATCAACATCTTTCAGCTTTTTAATAAATTTCTTGCTTAAGTTATATAAACCTACTTGTACCATTGTATATACTTGAGAATTAGAATGTGAAAAAACAACTTTTTTATCATAACCAACTGGAATATAATCACTTACACAGTAGCCTTGTGTGTTTGTAATAACTGAGCCATTAGATGTTGAAATTTCTGAGTCATGTATATTAGTTACATAATTTAATAAGTTTTCACTTCTTGAAATTCTAACAAAATTATTAATAAAATATTGATTTGTCTTCTCCTTTAAATCTTCCTTTAGTGACTTAACTACGTCACCAGTTGCTTTCGCATCAGCAAAGCCACCGTCTATGGATAGGGTTTTGTCTGATACGTATTCCGGCGTAATTCCTTCTCTTGCAAACGTTCTTTTTTTTTCCATCTGCTGTGATTATTCCTTTAAATGTATCAGCCATCTTTTTACTCCTCTCCGAATAATGTCGGTTCTTTTGGCTGTGCTTCTTCAACCATTGCTTTAGCTTCTTCCTCTGTCATTCCTTCAAATTTCACGAAATACAACCATGCCGGAACTTTGCCAGTGGTCACATACTGCCACCATCTTGCGCGGTCGTTTTCTCTGACATAGAGGATGTCTCCAAAATCATAATTGATTTCATAAGCTCCGACAGGTGCAAGTCCGTACAGGTCAGCGTAGACATTCAATGCGTAAATAACTTCATCTAGGCAAGACTCCAACTTATCCCTCACGTCTTTGACGAATTGGACTGTCCTCTGCTGTTCCGCTTCTACTCCTGTGGCTGTCTGAATGCCGCTAGATTCATTAAAAACGAAGTACCCGTTAGAGAATCCAATCTTATATCCTAACTGGCTTAAAATGGCGTTTATGCCGCTTATACGAGTATCTGTGTTGAGAATCGGATTGATTTCCTGGTAAAACTCTTTTTCGTCCTGCCCGAATACATTTTTCACATAATCCGGCAAGCTCATTTCTGAGCATCTGTGTTCCATGGCCTGCGGTGTCATAGCGGAGACAGGTGAGCCGCTTGGCATCAGCAATCTGTCATCTACTAGAGCGATCCGCTTAGAATCAAGGATTTCTTTTGCGTTTCTGCTGTATGCAATGTCCAAATCCTTTAATTCCTCAATGGCTTCTGCAAATATCGGCAATCCAAGCGGTGTACTGATATCCACATTGTTTGCCTGTGGTGTCCGCAGTACTCCGTACAGAGGTCCGTCCAGCTTCTCACCGTTCGCCTTAAGGATTGGCGGCGTATCTGCCATGAGGTCAGCCCACTTGGTCTGTTTGAGGTCAATCTTATCGCCGATGCTCTGAGGAGACTTCGACACATAGGCCCTGTTGGAAACGTAATACGGATAGCTTGTCACGCCATCTATTGTGGTCTCAACAAACCTGTGATATTCAAGCCGTGTATAATATTTTCTTCCGACAGTATAAGAATCTTTAAATATAATTCCTTTGATTTCCTGATTATCGTAATCCACAATCATCACATCTGCCGGAGTAAATACGTCAAGGCTCTCGCCGTTTGGCTTAATGAACACTGTTCCATAAGCACAGCCGTATTCCACCCAGTGACGAATCTGGAAGTATACTTTGTCAATCTGTTCCTGTAGCCATGTTGCCCTTGCGGAACCGTCAATCTGAATGCCAATCGCCAATGTTGCAAGTCTGGCAGTCTCAGAACACACAGATTTAGCAAAATTAATCGTCTTGATGTTATTCTTGTCATCTATCCATTCCGGTACTCCCCTGTAAATGTTCGCGCACCGGTTAATCAGTGATTCCATTTCCGGGAACTCTGCTGCCCGGATATTAAAGTCCTCTTCGGCTTGTTTTTTGAAAATCATGTTAAACCACCTTTTTAGTGTTGTTATAAGTCCCATTTAGTCACCATTTTTCTTTTAGCTGATTTATTGGTGTTCCGGCAACTCCGGCACTCTCTCCGCTATCTGTTGCTTTGAAAAATGCATTCGGAATCTGTGGATACATAAATTCAAACATGAGATAATTTGCTGCATCACAAAGATATTCTGTATTTCCAGTTTCTTTATATTTTTTAATGCACATATCGTGTGATTCAAGCGCGTCTACTAATTTCATTCCGAAGTTGTCTGCTGCTGTACCATATTTGTAAAAGCTGACTTCTACTCGATTCTGGCGTAATTTGTCAAATCTGTCCGAATACTCTTTCGGTAGTTCTATTCCTATTTTACTCATTATGCACTATGTCCTCTTCTCATCGACAATGGACTGGTTGCGTATCTGAGAGAATCTATCCAGTGATCGTTACCATCTGGATAATCTGCGATAACTTCTCCATTGCTATCTACTTCATGTTCATAATTGATAATTTCCTTGTATGCTCTAGGCGTTCGTGCCGGATCAATGACTAATGTTCGGCACTGTAGCCATTCAAACGTATATTTACGGCTACCTGGAGTGACTATTGCCCTACGTGCTGGAAGCCCTGCATCTCGGAAATCAATAATACTTTCTTCTTCATCAACTCCGCAAGATATTGAATAATCATCATATCCTTTTTTCTTTATCTGGTTAGCCATTTCCTTGTTTCTTATCTTGGAGCCTCCAAGCTCGTCTAATAAAAAAACTTTTTCCTGATTAGGAACATAAGCCACACGGATAAATGCTTTCGGATCTGGATACCATCCCCAGTCCTGACCCTGATAGATACTTTGATACTTCTGGATTTCTTGATCCGAAATTGTCCTGATTTCCAACAGTTCAAAAATGTTTGTGCCAAGTCCAACAGGAAGACCAAGATATTCATGGTCATAAGCTCTCTGATTTGTCTTTCTCAAATGCTCCGCATCATCAAGGAATTGTTGACCAAGCCATTCAACAGGAACTGATCTGTAATCGCTCTTATGCCTGTAGCTGTCGTCTCGCGGTTCTTCTACATACACATTCGCCCAGTTGCTCCGGCTAATTGGCGGATTGAATGTCTTAAATACAACAAACTTACTACCACCTCGAAGGACTGACTGCTGCACTGTACGAATTTCTTCAATGCCCGAAAATTCGTCAAGTTCCTCGAACCAGAGATACTTGAAGTATCCCTTGCTTGCTTTAATAGATTTAGTCTTTTTCGCCTTGTCCAGTCCTCTGAATATGATTTTCTGTCCAGTAGGCTTGTAGGTATACTGCATAGGGCTTAAACTGCTATCCCACAGATCGTTTACTCCCAGTGCATCAATTCCCCATGCTATCTGTTCATACACAGATTCTCGGAGTGTATTTCCGACTTTACGGAAAATAACAGCATTCGAGAACACATCATTCTCTGCGTCCTGCATCATCAGGAAAGGAACCATTACACCCACAAAAGACGACTTCGTGGATCCACGCCCGCCGTACAGATCGTAATATGTATGTTTCTCATCCAGAATATCCCAAAAGACTTCATAGAAAGCAGGAGCTATTATATCTTTCAGACTAATGGAATTATTATCCATCCTGTTTCTCCGGTCTTGGAATATTGTTTATGATTGTGATTCCACGAGAATCATTTTTATTTGTTTCTGCTTTTTCGAATCGCTTCATAAGTTCCCGCCCTGCTGCTATCCTTGTTTCAAGCGAAGCATCAAGCCGAACTGATCCTTTACTTCGCCCCTTAAAACAGATGAATAGAATCGCTGAATCTCTGCAATATCTGCTATGCGTTCATCGTCAATTTGTTTTTGCCGCTCCTGTATATATGAGGATATAGACGGTTTTGACAGGTTTTCAGTTCCCATTTGTCTTGCTGATTGCTCGCTGTATCCGGCTCTCTTAGCCGCTTCTGTGGCATTTCCGCATTTTAAAAATTCATCTGCAAACGCTTTCTGTTTAGGCGTCAAGTCCATCTAATCACCTCTATCTATTTCCATTCTTGGCACGCCTCCCATATTTCTTTTAAGCACATGACTACATCATACTGGGATGCTGTACGTAATATTTCATAATCGCAATCCTTCCATTTGCCCCTTTTTGTGAGGTGAAGTGTAGGTGTTGATATGATCGTTACTGTTATCAACCGTTCCTGCTCATGACTGTAGAATTGCGATGTTCCGATTTTTATGACTAATCCGGTGGATAATATAGCTTTTTGAAGTTTTCTTGTAACTGTTTTTAAGTTCGCCATATTATCACCTCATTTCTGGCTATAAAACCCCATAGTAACACTCCTGAGTATATTCTATCACAGGTCAGCAGAAAAGTTGTGGTACATGTTTGAGGAATTTTGCACTAAAAAGAGCCGGTAAATACCGACTCTCTAATTTTATTCATTGTTACGCAATTTTCTGATCGTCTCGCCCTGATCTCCCGGGCACCCCATGAAACACTCCGGGCAATGTTCGTAAAATGTGCATCTGATGCAGTCATGTGGACTGATCGAGCTGCAATATTGATGTAGTACTGTGAATGCTGATATAGCGAGTTGCGGGGTTATGTCTGGTATAAGGTTGTTATCCATTCTTCATTTCCTCCAACTTATTTACAGCTTCTTCACGGGTGAGGAATACGATTTTACCAATTCCACTCATTGGAAAAGATCCTATTATTGAACCGGTATGGTTTTCGCAATAAAATATAATTTCATCTCCTATTTCTTCACCTGCTTCTATATAACCGTCACAATATCCATATGAAAATGCTTTTATTTCATATGATTCCGTGTATCCCAAAATGTTATACCATAGCATATCTCCCACCTTACACGGTAATCTCACAAGCAAGCCCTGTTCTTCTAACTGCTCATATTCTGCCAGCTTTTTACAAGCATCAAGCATAAGGCTACATTTATCATCAAGACATTCTCCCATTCCACAACATGGCTCTTCAAAACATTTAGGATAATACGCATTACCTATTTCGGATATTTTTGTTAATCTCTCCATCTACTTCACCTCTTGAAATCTTTTCATAAATAGAATTTTCCACGATTCGTCTACTTCCACAAAATTTTCTTTTTCATATTCCTTGATCATGTTTTCAAGTTTTAAAATTTCATCTTTAAAAAAATCGTTATGTCGTTCTAAAAACTTGTCTTTTTTAAATTTTCTGCAATACTGCTCATGCGACCTTTCCTTGGTTTTCATGGTATATTCACATATTCCTGTAGTAGATGCTAACTTCAAAACTTCTTTCGCATATTCGTAATTGTCTTTATCTACCCCTCTTGGCAAAGCCCATCCCATAAAAGAATCGCATTCACAACACTTTACTTTCTTGCTCATCTACTCTACCTCTCATACAATCTCATCAATACACTGGTTTCGACCATCGACCATCCCGCACTGATAATCCGTCATATTATTCTCGGCAGTGCTCTTCTCCGGCAGTGGCTTCAATGGACACCAATTAGGGATTACATCATTGTTTGGAACTCTCCTACCATCCATTGCTCTGCACCAAAATCCGCTTATAAATTTACATTTTCCGCAGTCCTCTGGCGTGTCCATCACTAATACTGATTTACTCATCTCATTCCTCCTGTAACAATTCTGAATTGTCGAAAATGTTTCCAACTGGCACAGTGTCTATCATGTTAATCCAATACCCTAAATCTTTTCTAATGCATTCGCCATCCGACCAATCTACATAGAATCCGACATGTTCTGCTTTCTGAGAATCAAAACAATTTTTATAGCATCCATATTTGATTGGAGCATAGATTTCTTCGAAACGATATTTGATAATATCATTTTCCCAAATCTTATTTCCGTTCTTGTCGTACAGTCCCGTGAACTGGCAGAGGGTTTCTATATCAATTATATTGGTATATACTGTAAACCGATCTGAATCCTTCCGATAAAAAATAATGTCCTTTCCCCCTATGTGATATTGATCTCTTAGGTAATATCCCTCAACCCATTCGCCATTATCAACCCTCTTTGCTTTTGAAAGAATCTCTCTCATTCAACTCCACCCTCCTTCACGATTTTGATTGCAAATTCAAGCCCATCAGCTTTACCTTTGAAATACTCTGATATATATTTTCTCTTTGATTCAGTAGCTCTTGTCTTTTTCGTTTCTAACCGCTCAATAACCTTGTCCACATCAAAAACCGTAAACTGCCTGTTGACACAATCAATAAACTCTTTTTGGTCGGAACTAATACTATTTCCAATTTCCCAGATTTTAATATATTCAATTAAATCGTCTGCATCAATTAATCTACCCATTTAATTCCTCCACTTTTCACGATTTCAACTGCTTCATTCAGGCATTCGGCTGTATACCAATCGTCACCTGATTCTGAACATTTATCTTCGATTAATATTTCCAACTGTTGAACAACTTCATCCACATCAAAAGCTGTCGGCTGCTCGTCAATCTTTTCAAGAATTTCTAAATCATCAGAATACGCACAATGTATCACATGTTTCAATTTGTCCGCATCTATTAACCTGCTCATTTAATCACAACCCTCTTTCTCATCAAAATCCAAATCAACTCTGATCACATCCGTTTCTATTGCCGAAAGGCAGCTTATTTCTAAATCATAAAATGGTTTCAGCAGCTTTGAACCGGCATTGAATGTATCGTAATCACCCCATCTTCTTCCTGGGTGACATATCTGGATTTTTATATCACTTTCAGGATCGCCACCAATTGCTGCTATTAAATCAATTAACTTCATCTTTTATCCTCCCGTTCATACATGTTTGCGTTTTTGCTTTTCCATTCAGCAAACGTCTCTATTTTCGCACCTAATGGTCGTTTAGAAATTACATAACGTATCCAATATTCTTTCCAGATTTCTTCCGGCCCAAGAGCATTAAATCTTATACAATCAAGCTTCGCACTATTTTCCGTACAATATTCCAACGGTGACAGCAGAGGTAATTGATAACCCACTTCGTAAATTGCAAATCCGTATCTTCCAGGAGCGACATAGTATCGAAGCAATCCATTTTTTAAAAGATATTCCTTCGGATAAATAGACTTGATTTCACTCATCTCCTTCCCACACTCCCAACAGCCTCATTCTCTCATACAGTACAGCGACGGTCTTGCGCCGGTATCCATAAAAGTCCTTCGGGTTCATCGGGATATATCTTTCTCTGCTGATTTTCCTGTAACTTTTCCGGTGTAATATATTCTCAATAACCATATCCGCTATCACTGTGTTTTTCGGGCAAGCTGACAAGGCAGCACTGGCAAGCAGGCTTCCGTACTCTGCCGGAAAGTCTTTCAGCATCGTATTCAGTTTTTCTATGTCCTCTGCCGGAATACCGTAGTCTTTCAGCTTTTTATTCCTTGTCAGCATACCGTGCTCCTTTCTATTCGTCTGGATGATGCTTGTTGTACATGATCGCCACGCATACAAGACCAGTCGCTCCGAATATGGTTCCAAGGGTGAATCCTAATAAGAATGTGATCATACTTCATCCTCCTTGACATAATCTTCGCAATCTTCTGCGTATTCGTAGCTATCCATCATGTCGCACCGGTTATCGCAACCGCCTTGCTTCTTGCAGCAGATGCAGCACTCTGTTTCACCGTCCGGACATTCTATTTTACAATATCCCATTTAATCCTCCTTATATGGTTCTGGAAGCGGCATCCACGCTGTGACTTTCCAATACGACCTAGCACCAGTTAATTCCCAGCGCTTCAATTTGTTTTGGAATTTTGCGTAGGTTGAACGATATATTCTTCCGTCCATGCAAGTCACTTGATACGTACCGCTTGCTTCCGGCAATCTCTCGCTGACTGGAATCCAGCCATTTTCTTTCTCGTCCTGTTCCAGATCCTCTTGAAGCTGTTCTATCATTCTAAAAAATCTCTAGCAGTAACCAATTTGTATCTATTTACAATATCTTGCATCCAATCATGATAACTGGACAATCTGTCTTTGATATGGCTCATACAACCACCTCACTGTCCTCTGGCATCTGGTAATCAATATGTCCATTTACATAGGCTTCCTGAATCATATCCAGTACTTTCATGGCTTTTTCTTTTGAGGAGTATTTACCAAGTCTATATCTGTTTTCGTCCTCTAGGCTTGAAATAACAAAATCCTCGTCATCTTCCGCAATATAAGATATAGTCAAATTGCTAAAGTTTAATAAAAATGTTTTATTCTGACTTCTGATTAACATTTTGTGTCCTCCTTAATCCTGATAATTCATTACAATTGTAATTACCTGCACCAGAACTTTCTGGATCTGGTCGTAAATGTGATGATCGTCAGTTCCGAAATGAGAGTTCAGCCTTGCATCTTCTTTGCCTTTCCTGTAGCAATCTTCCATAAATTCAAAACTGTATATATCATCTTCCTTAATAATTTCACCATTATTTCTCCATTCGGCAATCATCGCTTCTTCAACCAGTGAATTTACAACCTTATCTGAATCCTCATTACCGTTCAGGCATTCTACGCAACGGTCAATGAATCCTAACTTGTCAGCGTACATATACGCTTTTGCTGTTCCAGATGTATACTCTTTGAATGTTTCTTCAACCTGTTCTTTGAAATCCTCTGGTAAATTAAAAATATCCACTTCCAGTCCTCCTGGAAGATTTATTGTGTGTTTTCTCATTCCACACCCTCCTTGTCGCTTACTCTTCGATTCCACTGTTCTCTTACAGCTATCAAATTTCTTCCAGAAGGATAACCTTCCGCTGGTACAGCGCAATCTGGATTACCGCACTTAACCATGTACATAATGCCGCCGCTAGCCCAACATTCGGTTGTTGCTTTTCCTCCACAAAGCGGACAATGTTTTAGTTCATCCATTTTCCCATCCTTACTTTCTCATATAATTCAAAATATTCTTCCAATGTTTCTGGCAGTTTGATACAATCTGGTTCATAAGGTTTTGGATATTCAGTATATCCGCACTTCGGGCATTTGATTTCCGGCGGATAGTATTCAACCCATTCCATGTTTCCACCACATTTTCTGCAACGAATGTATCTCTCTACTTTCTTTGGCTTAATTTTGAAAAATGAAGCGTAATTATTATTTTTCATTTCCGTCCTCACTTTTCATAACTTTTCAAAATTTCTGCGATTGCATTAATATGTTCTGACAGTGTATCTAAATCTTCGTCTTTAATTACTCTCAGTCCACGTCTCAACTCAAAATTTTCAATGGCATATACACCATCCTTGATTTCCTTAAATTTCTTTGCCATTTCGCTTTCTTTTATAGCTTCGGAATCGTATTTGTAAAACACTTCATATTTATCGTGCTCTCCAAACTTGTCGGTTTCGATTTTGGTTCGTTTAGGAGTTATGCGAATGATCTTTGCTGGATACACCATGACGTGTCTAAAACTTGTTCCCCATCCGCACCGTACTTCTCTTGCAACTCCAACCACATCTCCAACTTTTAAATCATCTTTATTTATCGGGTTTAATTTTCCCATTGCTATCCTCACTTTCCCCATGTAAGCAACTGACACGCTATTGTGCAGTTAGCACATGGTTTTATACTCCCATCTTCTTAACCAGATTCTTATTCATCTCGTCAAATCTTACATCTGTGTTCTCTTCAATGTCTTGTATCATGCTCAGAACGCTCATTTCGCCCCTGTTTGCCATTTTAACGTACTCGTTGGCAGTCTGCATGACTGTGAGCAAGCGTTTTGTAGAAAAGCCATATAAGCGTCTCAGAGCCATCATGGTCGTAACAACATTAATCGTATCAGCCCAATCTTCTCCATCATTGAATCCATTCTCATAAGCTTCTCTCTCCATGCTTTTGATCTGGCTATGGCAGTTAATCATTGCCCGTCCGAATACCTGAGCTGCCTGATTGGACTGAGCTAGAGGGAGTCTCTGCTTTCGTGGCTTTGCTTTAAGTTTACTGCTCACGCTTCACACACCTCCTAATTTGCCCTGTAACGGCTTCGAACTGCTTAAGCAATGAATTGTCGTCATTTCGGTTTAAAGTCCTGTCATAAGCCGGAGAGACGTCCCACAAGCCATTTACGAGGACGCCGTGCGCCACGCTGTTGAGCAGCGCGCTCCGATGTGCTCCCGTGATGCTTATGATCTCATCAAGAGTAAACTCTCCAATGTACTCAGCACCTTTGAACAGCTCATACAGTTTCATGCTTCTTCCTCCTTGTCACGAACTCATATCCTGTCAGCCGGAATGCTCTCGGTGTCTTCGGGTGATCCGTTTCAATCAGTCCATCTGTCCGCAGCATATCCATGTGGCGAAGTACCGTGCATTTGACACGCCAACCCGTCAGCAATCTCTTTGTAAGACGGTGCGTACCGATGTTCTTTGATATACCGGCAGATGTACAGATATATGTCTTTGTGGATCTGCTGACCTTCTTTATATTTCTGTTTGTACATTCTTCTCACGCTCCTCTTTCATCTTCTGCGATCTTTTAAACATTTTTTCGAGATAGTCCGCATAAGCCAATAGCATATGGTCCACAAATCCGTTTTTTCGATATTTTTCTGACATAATATGAATCTGCTCTGTCACCTGCTGCCAGTATTCATCGCTTTCTTCTATTCCGGCAGTCTGGAGGACCAGTGCCGGAAAGTCAATCTGTAAAAACTTTATGGTGTTCGGTATCTGCTCGTGCGTAACTCTCATATTTATACACCTTCTTCTACCTCAAAACTCTGTTCAAGAAGCCGCTCGTTATCCTGCTAAACGCCTTGATATAGCTTTGCTTTATTGGTCTGATAAAATGTATGCCGTCTGCTGATTTCGCACGTGAAACAGCCACATAAAACTGTCCAGGATCCCAGCAGCAAGGATCAATGTTGATTTTCTCAAATGTCTGTCCCTGTGATTTATGAATACTGATCGCCCATGCAAGTTTTACGGGAAACTGAGAGAATGATCCAACTTTCTTACGGACAATCTTTTCTTTTACGATTTTCTGACCGTCTTTTTCCTGTTCAGATTCCTCAATAACCTGTTTTTCAATGTCTTTACTATATCTGTACAAGTTAACTGTTTTACCCTTATCAGTCTTGATAACCAGATAAGATTCTTCAAATTCTCTGTTGTCCACAATTTTCTGGATAATGCCGATTGTTCCATTTACGTAATTTCCAGACAGATCATTGACTGTAATCATCACTTTTGCGCCAACATTAAGTATTAAATCCTCTCTGGCAAATGCAATGTTCTTAATATCGGCAGATGTCAAATCTCCGTCAACTGCTGCATGGAACACTTTTTCCGTCTTTTTATTTAACTTGCTAAGAAAGGTATTGTTAATCCGATCAGCTTCAGCATTTGTTCCAACCAGAAACGGCGCTTCCGGTATTACTTTGTTTGATTCGTTATTCTCCAAGTATGCGATTGATTTACGGATATTGTTGCCATATTTAATATCATTCAACACATACTTGAATCCCTCATCATTCTGCCTGCATACCTCATCAAGTTTGATATATTCAAATCCCATTTCTTTCCAGTATTCAGACATGAAAGCATATCCGTGTTCGTACTTTCCGCCCTTTCCATAATCAGATCCATACATCCGGCAGAGAATTTTACGGTCATCTGTTGTGATAACTGGGGGAAGCTGATAAAAATCTCCAATTACGATCAGTTGAACGTCTTCTTTATCCTCTCCGTTTAAAAGTCTCTCAACGGATCTTTCCTCATTTTCTGTGATGATCGTCTTCGCAATCATATTAAATAAATCGAACCGACACATGCTGATTTCATCAATGATAAGAACATCTGCTTCTTTTAAAAGTTCAGCTCTGGATTTCACTTTTTTCTTGTAGTCCTCAAATTTGATTGAGATATTCAATGCACGATGTACGGTAGTCGCCCCATATCCGATATTATCCGCTGCAATTCCAGTAGTGGCGGATACCAGAACATTTTTACCAGCTTTTTCCGCCTCATCGATGAACGTTTGGATAACCGTCGTTTTACCTGTTCCTGCATCTCCTGTCAGAAAAACGTTACTGCCAGACAGCATCGTGTCTAACGCATATCTTTGCTTTTTATTGAGATCATCTTTTTTCATTTTGTAACCACTCCTTGTAAAAATTATGTCAACTAAATATTTTTGTAATATTCAATTAATTTTGCTATAATAAATCTAATTATATATACTTTTTAATTTTGTAACCAACGTGTAACCGACTTTTTCGACCTATTGGTTACGCCAAAAACCCTTATTTTATGCAGGTTTCAGAGGTATGTAACCGTGTAACCAATGTAACCAAGGTTTTCATATAGGAGAACCACTAGAGTATATGTTTTTTATACACTCTCAAACTTTCTCCTATAGGACGTTTTTTTTCGTGTTACAACGGTTACATGGTTACAAAATTATGAAAACGGAACATTTGTTTCGGCATTAGTTGGCAGAAAACCAGTTTCAATAACCTCATTTTCCTGCTCATTTTCGAGACTTTTTATATCAACAATCTTTACTGCAATAAGCCTCATTACACTTCCACCGTCCCTTTTTAGTACTGTATCTCTCTTTCCTGTATGCTTAATTAGTTCTCGATTAATCGCCCAAGCTGAAAAGGCTTTTCTGGAGAATCCATTGTTTTTCAAAAGGTTTTCAAGAGGTTTCGGATAAAAATATACATATACATCTCCATACTCATCTGGCGTTTCCTTGAATCCCCATTGATCGCAACTGAATTGAGCATCAAAGTGCTGCCCGTATACGGAAAGACTTTCAAGAATGAATTCATAACACCTCTGTCCTTCAGATACGTCTTTTTTACGTGTAGGTATGTCCACAACGTCCTCGACCGTCAGCTCACGTCCATCCTTGAATATGAAATCTGTAGCTAATTTGTCAGCCAGCAGAAGTGTAGATATAGCCATGACCTGTTTTGCCGGAAAGTCATATCCGTCAAAGCCTTTCTCAATTTCGGCTTTCATTTCTTTCAGATCGTCCGATGTGAACTGCTTGAGATTCCCGACAAACACTCTTCCAGCAAAACCATAGTTCTTCACGACAATGCCGTTAATCTCTGCCGGATTCTCATAAATATCCTCGCAACACTCAATCTCAATAATTCTGTTGATAGCTCCGCCGGAGTCTGCAAATTCCGAAATAGGGTTCTCACCGTTGCAAATAGTCACATTACTCCATGTATTTTCCTTAGCTGCTCCGAGGTCCTTATTTGACCTTCCTTTCCCTTTGCCGGAACAGAGATTATAGATCAATGTTTCGTAGTTGTCCCGAATATACTGAGAAGCGTTCTTCGAGTCATCGAGGATCATTGGAAAATTATTAAGCATATCTGCTCTAGTCTCTAATGATGTATCTGTTGATCGAAAGTTTCCAACGTAAGCTCCCGGCGCAGGATTTCCCCAAACTGATGCCGCTATATTGATCGTTACTGTCTTTCCACCACCTGTCTGTCCGTAGAAATCTACGATGAACGGTAATACATCAAGCGGCTGTACAAGCACACTTGCAAAAGATGCCGCCAGTGCTATTCGTGGCTCTAATCGTCCGCACGACCGCAGCTGTTTAGCTAGAGTTACCCATTTGAAGTAATCTCCATTTTCCTGTATGCTTTGGAATAGTGTTTTAAAGCGGTATTCGCCATCAAAAACAATTGAAAGGTCGTAAGGCACAAATACATTGCCATGCCACCCTAACTTGCTTGTAGAGTGCTGTATGTCGATCATATCGGCATTGTACATTTCAACATCCGCCAGATACTTTACGAGAAGCCTTGCATTCTCTGAGTTGACCTGCACCCCGAACCTTGCAAGATTAGTTATTGCTCTGGAAGTCACAATGTCAATTTTTGGAACAGTTATTTCTGTCCAGTAGCCATCTCTCTTAAATGCTACAGTGATCTGTTCTTCTCCTGTCTCGATGTTTTTTAGCCGACGTATCGGCATGATCGGGTGGTGACATACAAGTTCTCTTGCCTTAGATGTTTCAGAGGAAAATATTCCGTTCTCTGTAGCTATCCAGCTGCCACAAGCCATGTTAGGATATTCCTTATCAACAGAATCAGGATAGAAATTTGTGATGTTTTCAACCAACTGCATAGAACGATTTGCTTTTTCTTCTTTTTCCTTTTCCTGCTCTGCTTTCTGAAATTCCTTTATGAACTCTTCTGCTATATGTTTCGCTTTCACACTTTTTGCCCGGTCCATCAGTTTAAATTTGATTTCGGAACGATCGATTTTACTTTTTATCGCAAAAAGTTCTTCATACAGTTGCTTTTCCATAAAGTCTTGTGCTTGTAAATTTCCAATATTTTCAAGAATTTTCCTCACCTCCTGACTTAACAGACAGCAATTCATGTCTGCTTTTTTCTTTCTCGAGATTGAATTGGCACATATACCACTCTTCTGAATCAGGAGGGAACGTTTTTAGTGCTGTTTCGTACATAAGTATGTTCTTTTCTACCTGCTCAAGCTCGTTTGGGACCTGATCAGGATTGCATTTTTTTGATTTAATATCTCGCATTTCATGTCTGATCTGGTTACGACTTTTACCTTTTTTTGAAATATAAGTACCGCCCAGCTCGATAAATGCAGTACTAAAAGGGACGGATTCGTATTGCATCACGAAATCAAACACATCGCCACCGGTTCCGCAGCCGAAGCAGTAAAAGGAATCATCGTAGATTTTGCAGGATGCTGATTTTTCCTTGTGAAAAGGACAACATATAAATCCTGCTCTATTCGGCTTTAGTCCGTACCTGGAAAGGATCTCCGACATTTTCACTGACTGTTTAATTTCTTCTTTCGTCATGTCAGCAACTTCACGATTCTCTTACCAGTTTCTTCTTTTGTACAGAATTCAAATCGAACTCCGTATCTATCCCTGATTGTGCAGAGAGATTTATATAACTGGCAGCCATCAACAGCCTTGTCAGAAATTACAGTCTTTACCTTTTTGCCGTTTACCGTCCTCCAGATAACTTTATGTTTTCGGGGATTCTCCCAGAAATATACATCGCCAACTGATTTAATATCTGGTCCATGCTCACATAGGATAATTAACTGTATGCCTGCTTCACGTGCCCTAATCAGCTCCGCTTTGAACCTTTCGTGCTGCTGGCAGACATTTCCACATAACTCCTGTAAATCCTTTTTACGATCAATACAGAGCTTTGCATTGTCTAATGATTGATAATCACCACAATACAATTTCGAGCGAAAATACTGCACTCCAATGTTATCAAACTGACTCTGAATCCGTTTCCATTCTGATTTATGTTCCCTTGTGTCCACTTGTATAACCATTAAAAACACATCCTTTTAATTGAACGGAAGTTCTTCCTGTACGCTGTCTGGAATACTCATAAAGTCCGTACCTACCGGATTCGCTCCCATGATAGCTTCTTCTTTCAGATGATCGTCATAGGCTCTCGTGGCGCGCTCTTCTGGGATATCTACATCCTTAATTCCTTCAATACTGCGGAACCATGCAAGCTTGTGACGTTTCACTTCTTTATTGTCGTACCAGTCTCTCTCCAGACGGAAGATGCCGCCGATCAGTTTTCCCTTAAACTGCTGCCCGAAATTATCGCCCCACTTAACGGCAAATCCCGGATTTGACTTTTCTACGCATGTGATAAATGTTTTAAGGTTACGGACGCCATAATCTACACTCTCGTCAATGACCATATAGTTAGTGCCGGCGTTCGGATATTTCTTGTCTGGACGAATGTCATTTTCAAACTGCTTCATAAAATAACCCGCCTGTTCGTCTCCTTCTGCGAAATCAAACAAGATAACAAGCATATCAAGTCCACCCTGGGATTTTTTCTCTGATACCTGCTTAATTACCATCTTATGACCACCAAGCTTAATTGGTTCAAATTCTCCTGCTGCCTGTGTAGTATCGTAATTATTTGGTTTCTGCATTGCCTGTTCCTCCTAATTCATAATAATCTCTGATAACCTTGTCACTTCTGCAAGGTCGTTATCAATAGTCAACGTGTCAAACATCCCGATCGGGGACTTGCTTACTGCTCCCTGACTGGACTGGGTGACAAATAAGTGTTTCCCGCTCTCTTCGATGCAGCGAAGAACGATGGTAAACATGCCCTCGATGCAAACTTTTTCGTCCAGAAGCTTACCAATTGTCTTAGGTTTTACTTCCCCGGAATCGTCTTTTTCTTCATGCATCATGAGGTAAACAATTTTATTCTGCGGTACTTTTGTTACAATGAACTGGATAAGATTCCAGAAATAGTCTCCGATATCATTGTACAGAGCGAACACTGCATTGCCTTTTCCAGCAGAAGCGTGTCCCTTCATGAAATGATTCGTAATAAGATAACCTGCATCATCAATTACGATTGACTCCGCTTTTGATGCGATCAGGCACTTCATTACCTGCTGGTAATCATCTGTAAACCATCCGTCAATCTTGCCTTTAAACGGAAGTGGCTTATTTAATACTCTAATAAGGTTCCAGTGTTCATTCTGACAGTTTCTCAAACTGGTGCTCTTGCCAGAACCAGATTTTCCAATAATTAATACTGGTGTTGCCATTGCTATTCCTCCTTGTATGATTTCTGAGCCGTTAAAAGCCCATTTAGAGCCTGTACGTAGCTCGCTAATGTCCTCGCCTTGTACGAACTCTCGATGTAGTTATCAGCTACAAGGGAAAGCTGCTCGTCTATCAGAGCAAGGATTTCATCAATTCTCTCCTGCATCTTTTCTCACCTCGCTAAAGAAACAGTAAACATTGTCAGATCCATCTCCTCTCGCCGGATTCTGCTCGCCGCTTGGAAAGATTCCACCAGCGCAATGATACTCAAGATGATTCAGATACATGTCCGGATTTTCCCAGTCAAGAATGTACTGCTTCCGTCTGCTCAGCTCCTCCAGAAGTTCGTTCACTGTCGCTGTCAGCTCCATTGTCGGCAGGAGCTTCAGCTCTGTCTGATTCAGCATTTAACGGGCACCCCCCATCTATCAGAAGTTCCAGCAAGAAAGCTTTGATTTTATTGAGACTTTCACGACTTTCTTTTTCGTAAAACGGATCAAAAGATACACTCTGATACAAATCCCATTTAAATTTTCCTTCGGGAAGACTAACATCTTCCTTTCTTCTAAGTCCACATACGCTCATGCCATAAATTGAATAATTGAACGAGGCATTTGCTGTCGGAACTTCATTCACGACTCTTTTACAGAGTTTATAAATCTCATCGATTTCTTTCTCAAACATTCCCATTCTCCTTTCTCTCTGGCGTATCAATATCCCAGAGAATTCCATATACGATCATCGTGGTCATTGCCGCCGCAAAAAGCTGTCTGCCCGGTCCGCCCCACTGCCAGAAGGGTAGGAATGTGGAAAAGCTCCCGATCAGTGCGGCACAAATGATGTTTTTCAGATTATTCACTGATACCCCCTATGATCCACGCAAGGTTGCTCGCCACCAGTGCAGCGGCCGTTACAGCCCATGCGGTGAACCACTTTCTTGATTTCTTCTTGCTCTCCTCAACGATTTCGGTCGCAAGCGCTACTTCGATGTCAGTCCATGTTGGCTGATTTTCGTTTCTAATTTCACTCATATCTAGCTAATTTCTCCTTATTTATTCTTTTTTGTCTTTACAATTAGCAGATAGAGAACTATAATGTATCTATCCACTAAGGTGCTTTAGTGGGTGCAAAGCTCCGGGGTGGAGGTGTCGACTCCCTCCGGGGCACTCACTTATTGAGAGCAGCCTTGCCTTTCCAGACATGACCAGTCACTTCATAGACTTTCCTAGGGCTTTATGATGTACGTGATTCGTCCACCGGAAAGGCTTTTTGCTGGCTTGTTATTCTGCACAGCTACGCCGATCGGCAACCATCCGTACACAATTCCTGCTCTAATTGATGTTACAGGAAGTCCGATCAGCTGACTCGCATCAGATACGCTCATACTCTCTGATGAGAACTCTGGCATCTGCGGGATACCAGATATGATTCTCGCAACCTCTGCGGCGAACTGATGAACTTCTGCATTTTCTTTGATGTAAGTATCAACTTCACTCATTTCATTCTCCTTTCTTACTTTCTTTCTGGTCAGAATCATCTGGTTTATTCTCGGAAAAACTTTCCGTCTTACCGAGAATATATCCTTTGTCAAACTCTGACATATTAGGAATCGCTTCTTTCAGCTTTTCAATGATTCTTTTTTCTTTCTCTGACAATGCACTCACTCCTTTCTTGTGATATACTCCCAGTAGAGGGAGGTGATTAAAATGGATTTCAAAATGCCAATGATGGCAACCAATCCGCCATTGCCGTATAGCGTATATAAGCAGATGGCAGATGAGGAAAAATACGAAACATTAAAAGATATTGCTAACAGTGCAAAACAAATAGCTGATTCTGCTGTTGCTGATTCGATTAAAGCTAAGAAGAAAGCTAATGTTGCAGCAATTATTTCTGTAATATCTGTTATTGTTTCGATACTTACCAACCTAGACAAGATAATATCCAACGTAAATTTCTTAATAAATCTCGTCCACTAAAACAAAGATTTATTAAAATGGAAAGTATGCTGAGTACGATGCTACTATCGACCAGTCTACTTTTTTCAACCTGTTCACCTCCTTGCTTTGTGAGTTTATAATATCACGATGTGAGTTATATGTCAACACTAAATATTGACTTTGTGAGTTTTTTATGATATATTATCATTGGAGGTGAGGAAAAGTGAAAGACAGAATCAAACAAGTGCGCAAATCCCAGAATCTCACTCAGACAGCATTTGGAGACATAATTGGAGTAAAGGGAAATACCATTACTAATTATGAAACTGGTTTAAGAAATCCAACAGATGCTGTTATCAAATCTATATGCAGAGAGTTTGGAGTGAGTGAAGAATGGCTCAGAACAGGAAAAGGAAATATGTTTGTACCCGGAATTAAAGACAAACAAATTTCTGCCATGCTTGCAGACGTAATGAAATCTGGAGAAGATTCTTTCCGACACCGTCTCGTGTCTGCATTAGCCAGATTGGATGATGAGGGATGGGACAATTTAGAAAAACTTATTGACATGATTTCTAATAAGTGAAAAGAAAGACAAGGGCAATGCGCAAACCCTTGTCTTTTTTAATGTTATCCGATTAGCCTTTTCACAAATATATAAATCACTTCTATCCAATGATTATTCGTGCATTTTTCAACCATCTCAATAATCTCTTTCTTATAATCCATAAATAACCCTCCCTATTGCAATTACCACCTACATTACAGTATATGTCCGGTTTGTGGGAAATATAACCGAACATTCGTTCGTTTTTGCTATTATGCCACTAATGTTCGCCCTTGGAAACTGCCAGATATACACCGATATGTTTATGATTGCATAGAAATTATTCGTAACATCAAAGATATAGTCTTTTCTGTTTAGTGGCAGGGCGAATAAAAATGGCGGCATGGTCTGCTTTGTTTCATGGGCACTATTCTTATGTAGGGTAGAAGATCTGTACGCATTTTGGACAGAATACACTCCTGACTCTTCACGGATATAATCGTCTACACACATTGGTAAATAAACAATGTAATTAAGCAAAAGCACAGCTCCTATTATAATTAGTATATTTTTGATTATTTTCATTTCATAAATCACCTCAAAACGTCTATTTACAACTAAATTTAACGATGCTATAATAAAAATAACATATTTAAACACTTTTTTTTGCAAATGGCGAAAACAATGTTTACAAGGGAATGATTTACATGAAAATTGCGATTTGTGACGATGATAATTTACGGATTGAGATTTTCAAAAATAGCATTGACCGATATCTAAAAGAGCATGGTGATGGTGGATATACATTAACCACCTACACCAGCGGAAAGCCTTTAATCGACGATGTTTCAGATGGTGAATGGTATGACATAATAATTCTTGATGTCTCCATTAACGGAGAAAATGGCATAGAGATTGCCAAAAGATTAAGAAAAATCGAATACTATGGAAATATCACTTTTTGGACAGAACGCAAAGAATATGTATTTGATGCACTTGATGTGCTGCCGGTTCATTACATCATTAAAGGCTCTGAGCATGGAAGAATGTATTCAGTTGTTAAGCAGACGCTTGAAAATATCCGTGAAAAAACGCTTACTATCAAGAACAAGGACTACTTTCACAGAGCTGAATTCCGGCATATTGAATACATCGAAAGCCAGAACAAATACATAATGATCCATTGCACGTGCGGAATATCACACAAGGAACGAGGAAAGCTCAATGATATCGAAAAGAGTCTTGACGGAAGATTTTTGCGCTGCCACCAGAGCTATATAGTTAATATGGACGAGGTAAGCGAAGTAAGCCATTTTTTTACAATGGTATCTGGCGCGATTGTCCCGATCAGGCAAAGAGAACTTGCGAAAATAAGAGAAAAATATGAAAACTACGTCATTGGAGGGAAATAAAGCATGAGCGAAGAAAAAACCAAGAAGTGCAAACATTGCAAGATGGACATTCCAAAAGATGCAAAAATATGTCCACATTGTAGAAAGAAACAAAAAAGTGGAATATTAAAATGGGTTGTATTAATACTTATCATAGGAGTGGCTATCGGTGCTGTCACAGGCGAAAGTGATTCGGGATCAGATAAAAACACAGCAGCCACTACTTCTACAGAAAAGAAAGAAACTGCTACTAAACCAAAAGAAGAAGCTACACCAATCGAGTACACTACTGTTTCCGTCAATGATATGATGTCCGATCTTGACAGCAACGCCATGGGTGCATCTGATAAATACAAAGGTAAATATCTTGAGATCACCGGAAAGCTCAGTAACATTGATGCGGCTGGAAAATATATTGATCTCATGGCCGATGGAGATTTTGAGATTATTGGAGTTCAGTGTTACATCAAGAACGACGACCAGAAAGCTCAAATAGCATCCATGTCAAAGGGTGACACCATTACTTTAAAAGGAAAATGTACAGATGTCGGAGAAGTGCTGGGATATTCTCTTGATATTGACGAGATAGAGTAGATAACACGGCTCCTGCTTAACGGCAGGGGCTGTTTTTATACAAGGAGGAAATTATGGCAAAAAGAAAGAAATACCCGAAGCTGCCGAATAGCTTTGGCTCTATCCGCTATCTCGGCAAGGGTCGAAGAAACTGCTATGCAGTGCACCCACCGGCAGCACTGGACGCAACAGGGAAAGCAGTTCGACCGCCTGCGATCTGCTACGTTGACGACTATCTGAAAGGGTTCGCTGTCCTGACAGCTTACAAAGCCGGGACGTACAAGCCAGGTATGGAAAAAGAGCTTGAGATTGCCCCTACAACGGACACAGACGCCCTTATAAGCCGCATATTGGCCGATTACAATACAATTAAGGGCGCAGAGGAAAGACACCCGGAAACGCACAAATTGACGTTCTCAGAAGTATATGAAAAATTCATGACATGGAAGTTCCCGGAAGACACTGATCTGTCGAAGTCTTCAAGGAACGCATACCACTGTGGCTACCTTAACAGCAAGCCCTTGTATGATCGTGCATTTGAAGACCTGAAGGCGCCGGATTTGCAAAAGGTTATTGATGACTGCCCACTCAAAAAGCAGAGTTTGAACACGATCCTGATGCTTTTTAAACAGATGTATAAATTCGCAATCTATTCAGAGATAGTCGCGGAAAACAAGGCACTGTATGTTTCTGTCAAAACAAAAGATGATGTTGAGCACGGGACCCCGTTTTCTGATTTGGAGCTTCAGGTCCTCTGGCAGAACGCCGACGATCCGGAAGTGCAGCTCATCCTGATCATGTGTTACTCCGGCTGGCGAATTGGCGAAGTATTGAAACTCACGACTAATCTTGAAGAGAGATATTTCCAGGGCGGCATCAAGACCGCAGCTGGGAAAGACAGGATCGTTCCGATTCATCCAGCCATATATGAGTTTGTGGAGAACAAGGTCCTGACGCAAAACGGCAGGCTCTGTATCTATTCTCAGACGCAACATCGAAATGCCCTGTTCTACCCTACACTGGAACGGCTGGGGATAATCGGCAGCCCGAAGCACACGCCGCACGATTGCCGACACACCTTTTCTGCGCTATGCGAAAAATACGGCGTCCGGGAGAACGACCGGAAGAGGATGCTCGGGCATTCGTTTGGGAACGATGTCACAAACGCTGTGTACGGTCACAGAACGCTAGAAGAACTCCGGGAAGAAATAGAGAAAATAAAAGTCCCGTTTGTGACTAACTGTGACTAACCGTTCCTATTTTTATCGCTTTTAAACTGTCTTAATCACTCTAACAAAAGTCTGCAAAGCCTTGATTTTACTGGCTTTTCCGCATTTTACAAGGGATTCCGAAAAAGCATTCACAATAATCTAATTTTATTAGCGTCGATCTGAAATAATGCCATAATTGCCTGCTGAATATTCTGGACTGTCACTGCGCTGCCTGCTCCCTGAGCCGCCACCAGCACACCGGTAACTTCATTATTGCCGCTTATGGAAAAGCTTTCCGTATTTCCCTCATCCCCGGTCATAATGATCACTTCCACTTCTCCTACTCCTTCCACATTGGAAAGCAGTTCCTCAAGACGGCTCTCCAGGCGGGTTTTCTCCGCATTCTGATCCTCTGCTGTTTTACTGTTCTTTCGGGTTACCGGAAGTCCTGCCACCAGAAGAAGGATTCCCAGAAGAAGGAAAACTCCCCACTCCTTCCATCCCATCCTCAGAAGCCAGGATCTGATACTGTCCTTTCCTGAGTCCGCAGATTCTTTCGAGCGCATTTTTCACCGCCTCCCTCTGTTTTTCTGTGACTGTTCCATAAAGTGTTATGGTCAGCTGAAGCTCTTTTTCCATATCTACTTCTGTTTTTGCCGAAAAAATCCCTTCTTTCCTGAGGATACCCTGAACCTGATTCTTCAGCTCCTGTTCATATGCGCCTTTAAGAAATGTTTCCCTTATTCCTTCTGCTTCTGTCTCCATACGTACCTGTTCTTCTCTCCCATAATTATTGCTGAATCCGGACAGAAGTTCCTCACTTTTTCCCACTACGGCAAATATAGGTGTACAGATCAAAAGCACTAACAGAAACCCCATAAACAGCCGTATATACTGCTCATAACGCTTGTCAGGCAGAATATGCAGCAGCGCTGTAGTAAGTACATGAAAAAAAGCCAGGCTTTTCATCCACTGATAAAGTTCTGTTCTCATCCCAATCCTCCTCCTGCCATCAGGATCAGAAATGTGAGCATACATAAAATTTCCGCAGTAAACAGGATTCTCATTAGAAGTGCACATCCCTCTGCCATGGTGCCAAAGGCTTCTACCAGCCGTTTGTCTGATACAGGCTGCGCCGCAGCCGCCAAAAAGCGATAGGTCAGTGACAAAAGTCCATATCGGACCAATGGCCCCGCCCCCACTGCCAGGATCACCAGCAAAAGCGCAATACCCAGACTGTTTCTTACAAGAACAGCTGTGGTAAGGACTAGTTCCGTAACTGCATTTACCGCGCCCCCGATCCCAGGAAGAGCACCGGCAGTTTTTCCCACAGCACTCCGCTTCAGAGAATCCATTACCGGAGCTACAAGACCACGCACCACCTGCAGTCCTGCTGCCACTCCAAGTAATGTCCGGAGCCCCCAGGAGATCACAGTTTCGATCAGCTCAGCCATTTTTCCCAGCATTTCTTCCCTGGAAAGATGATTCACGAATCTCAGAAGAATATATAAACTCACTCCGGGAAGCAGTACTCGTTCCAGGATCCATTGAAAAAGCCACACCAGAAGCAGTACTCCCTGATAAAAAGCAGCTGCACTGGATGCACCTGACGCTGCTGCCACTGCCATAAAATACACCGGTGAGAGTTCCTTCATAAACTCCGTGATCCACGCAAGCATTGAAAGCAGTGATGCACTCAAACCGGAAAAGCTGTTCATCAGAAGAGTAAAAACAAGAAGATACACCACATAAAAACTGATTTCTCCCACCTGTCCGTTATCAAAGGCACCGGCAAACCCGGAAAAAACAGCAGCAAACAACAGCAGAAGCAACAACTTCAAAATCAGTTCTTTTTCTCTTTCAATACCATAAAAAAGGAGACTGTGCAAAAATTCCCGCACACTCTCCTCCGAAAGCACCTCTTCCCCTGACAACAGTCTGTGAAACGCTTCTGTAACAGAAAATGTTTTTTCTCCAAGCATCTCATCTACATGGACTGCAGGTCGGTAAGCTCCATCTGATCTGTGATCTGGTTTTCCGCCGAAGAAGCATAAACGATCACTCCGCCAAAACAGCTTATAACTACAGCCAGAAGCAGGGCTGCACAAATCTCTGACCCATATCTTTTCATGCAAGAAATCCCTGTATGGTATCCAGCAGTGCCAGAAGAACCGGCATACTTAAAACCATTACAGATAACCGGCAGAACAGTTCGATCTGTGCACCAGTGGATGAATATCCTGCATCTCTGCATATCCCGGATGAAAATTGTCCGATATAGGTGATCCCGATCATCTTCAGCAAGGTAGTGATATAGCTTCCATCAATCGGAAGACTCTGTTTCAGTCTCTCCAGAGACTGGAACAGGTAGCTGATCTTCCCTACAGCTAATCCCAGTATCACAAGACCTATTCCCATCGTAACAAGGCTTACATACTCCGGTGCGCGGTCTTTCAGAAGAATCCCCAGAAGAACCCCCGCCGTTCCCAGAACAGAAATCTTCAGAATATCCACTGTTCTTTCCCTCCCCTACAGTACAAAAAGCTGCTGGATATTTTTAAAAAGTTCATAAATATACGGCACGATCCAGAACAGTACTAAAAGAAGTCCTGAAAAACTCACCAGAAAAGCCTGTTCCTCCCTTCCGCTATGTTTCAGAATCTGAGAAAGAACAGAGACCAGGATCCCTACTGCACCGATCTTAAATATGATACTGACCTCCAAATGATCCCTCCTTTTCTTCTGAACGCCTGTCCTTCTTACTACTGTCTGATAAACAATGCTATACCAGAAGGACCGCAAGCAGCAGGCCTCCAAGAATCCCAATTCCCTGGTACAGTTTTTTCTTTCCGGAAACCTCCGCTTTCCGCTTCAAAATCTCTGCTTCCAGATTATTTTCATACAGGGAAAGCTGTCGCATCTGCATTTCCAGATCCATATAGCCCAGATATTCTCCGAAAGAAAAAAGCGTCCTTTTCCCCATGGGTAAGGCAGCTTTTTTTCAGGGCGCTTTCCGCACATTCCCTGCATATCTGTGAAAGTTTTTCTCCTGTCCCCGCTTTCATCCTGTCCGCGGCACTGATGAGAAACTCTCTGTATTTTCCATTCATTCTTCCTGCTGCTCCATAAAAAGCATCCGGCAGTGATGCATTCCCGCAGCGGATCTCGCCTTTCAGGCAGATCACCATCTGAAGCAGTTTTTCCAGTATGCGGATCTGCTCCGAAAGTCTCATACTTCCGGAAAATCCCATACCAGCTCCTGCCGCCACTACCAGAATACATCCTACAATCCGGTACATAGGCATTTCCCATTTTCATCATAGATTCCTTCCACGATTCCTGCACGTTCATGCTTTCCCAGAAAAATATATCTCTGGAAAACCCGCGCTTCCCACAATTTCCGAAAAAACGGCTGGGATAATGTCTCTTCCATGGAAGCTCCATGTGCAGTTGCGATCAGACGACATCCACAGTGGATAACTGATTCCACGGCCTTGAAATCTTCTTCTTTTCCAAGTTCATCCACAGCAACCACAACCGGCGACATTGACCGGATCAGCATCTGCATCCCTTCTGCTTTCGGACATCCGTCCAGGATATCCGTACGCATTCCAAGGTCATTCTGAGGGATCCCCTGATAGCATCCAGCCAGCTCACTGCGCTCATCGACTACTCCTACCGTTACACCGGAAATATTTCCCCATCCATTACTCATCTGCCGGATGATATCCCGAAGAAGCGTGGTCTTCCCACATCTGGGCGGAGAAACGATCAGGGTATGCATGATCTGCTCTCTTGTCTGGATATATGGCAGCACTTCTTCTGCACATCCCTGGATCTCATGTGCCAGACGGACATTGATACAGGAAATATATTTCATCCCACGAATACGATTTCCGTCCAGGATCACCTTTCCGGTAACTCCTACACGGTGCCCGCCCTGTACACTCAAAAACCCCTGGCGGATCTCATCTTCATAAGCATACAGGGAATAGCCGCTGACATACTCCAGTGTTTCCTTAAGATCTTCCCGCGTAACCAGATAAGGTTCTGTATCTTTTTGCCGGAGGAAACATTCTCCCCCATCATAAGTGAGGAACAGAGGTCTTCCCACGCGGAGACGTATCTCATATAATTTATCATAATCAAGGTCTGCATCCACCAGAAGCTGGCGGACATTACTGGCAAACAGGTTCTGGATCTGGTTTGCGTCCATGTTTTCACCTCTTACACTTAAATATATTGCGGACATGCCGGATTTAGTACCTGTTGTCTTTTTTGATGTTCTCTCGTTTTTTCTTTATTCCGACAGAAAAAAAAGGCTTTCTTCTTCGTCATAGGTCTCCATCTTCGAAAGATTCAGCTTCAGAACCCGATCCACAATATTTACGGAGGACGCACGGTATGCATAGGCGCAGGATTCAAACATCACATAAAGCTGTCACCCTCCACCACGATCTGTTCCAGTCGTTCCGGAAAACGATAAGTTCTGGCAGAATTCTCGTTTACATACAAACGCTTATCGGATTGTTCATAAAACACCAGCCTGGATGGCAGGATTCCAAAAGAATGAGAAATCAAAAGCTTATCATTATAAAAAGCAATTCCCTGAACCTGCTCCGATATGGTGGAATAATCCAACGGAACTGCCATTTCAAAATCCATGCCCAGTTTCTCGTCCATGGTATTGATCAGTTTTCCCTCTTCGTCAACTCCGTATCGTGCAATTACACTTTCGTTATATTTTTCAAAGCAGCCTACATACAGACATCCCTCATAAAAGGTCATAAAAGAATCTCTCACGATTCCATAAAGACTGACTATCTGGAAAGTATCCACCGGCAGATGGCTGTCATCATAATCGTAGGCTTCTATTGTATCCATCTTTATACTCACTGCCTGGGCGATCCCGTTGATATTGGAGGAATACCATAATAACTTATGCTTCGGGTCATAGGCAAGTCCTCCCACATGAGGCTGTCCAGGCAGTATCACTTCTTTAATAAAGTTATGTTTTTCCTTATCGATCACATAGATGACCGAATTATGTTTCTGTGTGCTGCAGTAAGCGCTGATCAGCACATAATTCTCTGTAACCGCCAGTCCCTGAGGCGTCATGGACGTACACATGGCAGGAGTGGCACCCTTTTCTGTGAGCAGTGTCCTGGTATTCTTCAGCCCGGGAATGACATATGTTCCATATTCCTTCTCTTTTTCTCTCCCATCAAAGGCAAAATAAGAAAAATCCTCTTTCTGGGAAAGCATCTGTTTCTGTCCCCGCAGTGTATACACTGCAGCACCTCGGTTTGTCACCACAGCTTTTGTGGGCAGCTCAGTTTTTGCACGGTAAACAAATGCATATAAAAAATAACATATGCACAGCACAAAAACAACTGCCAGGATCTTCAGAATAAAAATCCTGAAGCTGCGTTTCATCTCTTTGTTCATTTCATCGTCTCTATTTGCTATCTCAAAATGATGTCTTCGTATTCAAATCGTAATTCCAGCTGTCTCTGGACCAGATCGCACCACTG
>ENA-OQAZ01000149-OQAZ01000149.1-human-gut-metagenome-genome-assembly--contig:-NODE-149-length-37727-cov-5.798856_pt1 | contig 37727 bp, 35 predicted proteins | sample MGYA00242737_ERZ504531 | MGnify/ENA primary metagenome ERZ504531 (study PRJEB26092, sample SAMD00036244) | human gut metagenome | host: Homo sapiens | study: EMG produced TPA metagenomics assembly of... | reverse complement strand
AAAAAATACGCTCTTCTCCGGATCACATGAGGCAGCACATGCAGCGGCAATTTTCTTTTCACTGATGGGATGCTGTAGGGAAAATAAGGTGAACCCAAAACTATGGATGCAGGACGTGCTGATTAGGGTACAGGAGAAAGAAAGAGAAGAGAAAAACGATTACACCGATTTACTGCCATTTAATTGGAAAGGATAAACAGGAAAGCTATAATAAAGTCAAGCAGACATGCTTCGTCTGGCTTTTGACTTTATTATAACTTGGAGAGAAACACGCACGAGGCCGAATGCTTACAGCGAAGCTGCCTCTTCACCTTAGTGAAGCAATGAACGCACCCGAACAAAAATACGCCTTATGACGCTCCCCTGCAATGGAACAACCGTAGCTATGACACAGGAATCAGAACAACCGATATCCGTCAAACCAAATTTGGCAGCGGAGAATGGCAAACCATTCGGGGGGATTTAGAATGTATTTTCACGGTACATTACTGATTTACAGCAAAATACCGTGAAAAATCCAAGATGACAATATACGTATAATCAAAAAAACTCCCTTGGTACAACCAAGGGAGACAGGTATACATTTCCTTTAAAAGTTCCGGATGCAATTGGGATTATAAAGCAGCCCTTCGGCTGCTTTATGTTTCTCTATCCTCTGTGTTAGCATTTAAAGGAATGATTCATCTTTTACTTATTACTTGCCTTAACAAACTTATAAAGCACGAAAGTCTTGGGCGCCATCTCTACATTCAGTACATTACCCTCAATCGTAACATCACTTTCTTTCGGAGTAATGACATTCGGATGCTCTACCGTGTTATCTTTATCCAAATCGGCAGACTGGAGCGTGATGCATTTACCTTCCACAAGTTTATCACTCTTCTTCAATCCGTTGAAAGTCACTGATACCGGTTGTGCCTTATCCGAAGTATTGGCAATTTTCACGATACAAGCCTTTTCATCCTTATCCCATACGGCACTGGCAAACAGACCATCCTGTCCTTCCTGACCGCTCACAGCTTTTTTATCCATTGTCAACGGCAATACATGCGTGCCTTTATTATGACTGTACAACTGTTGTACATAGTAACTGCAAGTACGGACGGAATTCAGATTATCAAACCAAATCAAATCCGGACGCCACTGCCACCCTTCCACATGAGCAAACAAAGGCGCATAAGTAGCCATGTGTACCACATCGGCATTGCGTTCCAGTCCGGTCATGAACGCAGCTTCCATTAAAGCAGCATTAAAATGGTTCCATTTCTTGCCTTTTCCATGACAAGCATATTCTCCGGCAAAGACCTTCGGACCTTTGCGGTCGTAATTATCATAACGGTTACCTTGTGCCAGGAACCAGCTTTCGGGACGATAGAAATGCTCATCCACCAAATCCACTTTCAGATTTTTCATTTCCGGCCATAAGTAATCAAAGTCTTTACCTTCAGACTGAGGTCCCGAACTGCCGACAATCTTGATTTCGGGATGCGCCTTACGAAGCACCTCGACAAACTGTTTCAGACGTTCCGGATATTCCGGTCCCCATTGTTCGTTACCAATACCCAAGAACTTCAAGTTGAAGGGAGCAGGGTGTCCCATATCCGCACGAACTTTTCCCCAAGTAGTCGTAACATCACCATTGGCAAATTCAATCAGATCCAATGCATCCTGTATATACGAATCAAGTTTGGACAAGCTGACCTGCTGGTCGGGGTCATTCTGATACTGGCATACCAGCCCGCAGTTCAGAATAGGCAACGGTTCGGCGCCTATATCCTCCGACAACTGGAAATACTCAAAGAAGCCCAGTCCGTAAGTCTGGAAATAATCGGGGAAGAAACGATGCTTGAACGTATAATGCCAGCGGTTTTCATTCAACGGACGATTCTCTACCGCACCTACTGTTTTTTTCCATTCGTAACGGGTAGCCTCATCCGTACCTTCCACAATACAGCCACCGGGAAAACGGAAAACACCGGGTTTGATATCATATAAAGCCTGCACCAAGTCCTTGCGAAGACCGTTCTTACGCTCTTTCCAAGTATCCACAGGGAAAAGAGAAACATGTTCCAGATCCACCGTTCCCGCACTTTCAAGGAAAATACGGAGATGAGCCTTGGGTTCCGTTCTCGGCGATTTCAATATCACCTCATATTGTTTCCAATCCTTCGAGTTCACTGTCAGTTCTTTTGACTCAAAAGCCTGACGTTCCTCCATCGTATCATTCTTGATCAATTCAATGCGAAGTTTCTGGTTCTCACCACGTGCCCATACGGAAAAACGGTACTCGGCTCCTTCCTTGACACCTATACCGAAGAAACCTTCGTTTTCAATCCCTGTATGTTTTTCCCTGTGCCCGGAATTACCCAGACGGACATAATGCGGATTTCGTTCAAACGGCCCGTCATCCATCAAGGTCACGTTACCGAAAACATTCCACCCCATAAAACGTTGCGGGAATTCGAATGAACGGTTCTTTACCAGTTCGGCATACAATCCTCCGTCGGCTCCATAATTAATGTCCTCAAAAAACAAACCATACATGGTTGGTTGTATTTCCGCACCAAGTTTATTGGTCTGCACGACCATGTTGTGCGCATTCTGTGCATGTAGCGCTACTCCGGCAGCAAATACCCATGCCGTGAATAGAGTTCGGTGTAATTTCATGATAGTAATATTATTAATTTTTATTAGTTAATTCTCTTTCCCCATACAGAATGCCCTTGAGCATCCAGACCAGTAAAGAGAATGGTTTCTGTCTCATTTTCCCAATCGTGTCCGGCAAAGATAATCAAATTGTTAATATCTTCTGTCGCTGTTTTTATAGTAAGAAGCTGTTTTTTAGCATTAAACCCCCATACTGCATCTCCCGCACTGCCATCTGCTTCCAAAACGACACGGGCAGATAATGCCTGCTCACCATTCCGCAAGTCTCCTTCGCCCCACAATATCTGACCGGCCTCCAAGCTACGTTCCAAAGGTGGTTCCTGAATGCGGATAATTTCCCACTCACCTACCAAATCTTCTTTAGTGAAAGAGCGCGGAGCAGTACCCGCATAGCGTTCGGGAGAAACCACGGGCCATCCATTCACAGTAAAGAACACTTCACGCACATGCAGATCCATCAAATGGTTCTGAGGAGAGAGACGTCCCTGGTGAGCCATAAAATAACGGCCGTCACCGGCATCAATAAGACCGCAATGAGCCGTTCCCGCCCATCCCGGATGATTTTCGAAGCGATAAGGAGCTGTCAATATGGGAACATTATTCGTTGTATCTTTTATATCCTCTCCATAGAAATCCACAAAAGGTCCTTCGGGAGAATCGGAATAAGCGACACGTACATTATAGGTAGTCATCAACGGATCGTAGGATGTAAACAGATAATATTTGCCAAGTTCCGGCTGATACATGATTTCCGGCGCTTCCAAGTTGTCTTTCCGGTAATTGGCCCGGCGTGCTATCAAGTGCCCATGATCCTCCGACTGCTTAGTCATTCCTGTTTCGGGATTCAGTTCCACACAGTACAGACCGCCGAAATAAGAGCCATAATGCATCCACCACTTTCCGGTTTCCGGGTCCTCAATAACAGAAGGATCTATGGCATTCATCGCATCCCCTTCCCCTGTCTTGACCACACACCCTTTCTGTATCCAGGGACCTTCGGGAGAATCCGACTCGGCCATACCGATATAGGATGTATTCCTGCCGAATGCCGATACACAATAATACAAACGATAAATACCCTGATAAGGCATCAGGAAGGGAGCCCAAATGTTAGTCGCCCCTTTTCCCTCCGCCTGACTATGGACCCATTCTATAGCCGGAGCAGGTATTTCGGGAAAGGCCCATCCCACAAAATCCCAATGTACCAGATCTTTTGATTTGCGTACCTGGATAAAACCTAACGGTACATTCTTCTCTTCCGCCTCTTTCCGGTTCTCGGCAAAGATAGCATCAGTGGAATACATATAATAGGTATCCCCTATTTTTTTACAGGCCGGATCGTGTACATTATACGTTCCCCACTGCTTGTAATTTTCCATAGACGAAAGGGCGGTATAATCATCCACCCAAGGATTCGGTGAAGGAACAGGCACGAAAGCCGTAGGTGCATTGCATGATACCAATGCCCCTACGACCAACAGGCCTAAACCAACCAACCTATTTATTATTAACCTCTTCATGTCCATGAATAATCTTTGAGGAAAAAATTGCTGTTCCATAGTATTTTGTTTATTATATGACCATTTGCTAATGTACTAATTTGTCAATGGCCATGTGGCATATAGCGCAGCCAATCGGCACATTGACACATTGACTAATTATTATTAATGCAAATATAGCTGCAACCAAAAGCTCGCCAGGTGGACAATATCGCTTAAAGGGTGGACATTTGTACAGCAGAGGGATAAAAATGATTTGTTTGTTTTTAAGGAAAAACGAAAAGGTATATCTTTGTTTCCATAATGGTATATTCTTACGTCATTAATGAACTACACACTATGAAAAGACATTCTTTGCTATTTGCTCTGTTCATCTTTCTGTCGAGCCTGTCTATACAAGCTGAAGGGACCGCCGGAAAATGGTCCGAACGCTATAACGTCACCGCTATTACGATGGATGAAGGACTTCCTCACAACTTCGTGGACGATATATTGAAAGACAGCCAGGGCTTTTTATGGATTGCCACCCGTGGGGAAGGAATCGCCCGTTATGACGGTTATGAATTTACCGCCTTCAATATGGGAAGCACCCACACCAAACTACGAAGCAACTTCATAAACAAACTGTGTGAGGATAACTTCAAGCGTATTTGGGCTGTCAGTGAAATGGGTATTGACATATTGGATATACAAACCATGCAGACTGTACAAGTCGCTGATACGAAAGACAAACTTATTTCACTGTGCAACCGCCCCTCCCATCTCATTCTCCATAGCAAAGCGGGAAATATTTGGGTTTGTTCGGAAAACAATTTATTCAAAATTACCTTTGGCAAACAAGGAAATATAAGACAGATCATTAAAATATGCGAAGTGCCGGCAGGAGAATCCATCCGGACTATTTGTGAGGTGGAAGACTATCTTTGGATAAACTACAAAGACGGTATCTACCGCATCAAAGAATCGGCTATGGAAGTACAGGAACCCACATTCATTTCATCTGCCCTGCAATTACCCGGTGTGTCCATACAAGTAATCTGCCGGAAAGAAAATGAAATTTGGATTGGCAGCGCACAAGGCCTTTTCCGATACAATATGGATACGGAACTGATGAAGCATTATATGTACGATCCGAATGACAACAACTCGCTTTCCCAAAACTTTATCACAGACATAGCAGAAACAGGAGAACATACCATGCTGGTTGCCACCCTAAAAGGTATAAACCTTTATAATGCGTTGACAGACAATTTTGAGCGGATAAATAAAGATACCGGAGAAGGAGAAATTGTACAAAACACATTGAACTGTGACTTCGTAAACTGTCTGCTGACCGATGGTGACATTATCTGGGTAGGAACCGAAGTGGGAGGGCTGAACAAGATGAGCCGCCGGATGCTGTTGGTACAAAACTATTATCATATTCCCACCATTCCCGGAAGTCTTTCCCAAAATCCCGTCAATGCCATTTATGAAGACCCGTCGGGTGTTTTATGGGTAGGAACCGTAGAAGGAGGTTTAAACCGGCGGGCTCCCGGCAGCAACACTTTTGAACACTATACCACTGATGCACCCGCCCACCTAAGCCATAATACCGTCAGTTGTTTTACCAGCGATAACGATGGAAGGCTCTGGATAGGAACCTGGGGAGGAGGCATAGGATGGATAGACATGAAAAATCCGCAGAACAAACAATTCCACCACATAGAAATACCCGAATACGGAGACTTCTCATGGGGATGGGCCGGAAGTATCTGCTATGACCACTTGAATAATGCCATCTGGGTGGGAACCAGTACCAATATCTATGTTTACGACTTGAAAACACAAACGCTCACCGAACCATTCAAGGGTATGAACCTAGGTGGAATTGAAGGCTGTACAGGATACTATATAGATAAGGATAACCACCTGTGGCTGGGACTTACAGAAGGACTTTGCCGAATAGATCTAAGCAGTTTGAAAGCCCCCAGACTGATTTATCAACTCTGGAGGATCAAGCTGGACGAACCGGAATCAAAGTTGAAGGAAAGGGTAACCTACATCACCCAGTCTAAAGACGGAACCCTATGGATAGGCAGCAACGGATATGGTTTCTACAAATCCTCACCAACAGAAAACGGAGAATATACCTTCCGCTCCTTCACCACCGAAGACGGACTGATAAACAACAGTGTCCGCTGCATATCGGAAGATAAAGAAGGGTATCTTTGGATTACCACCACCAACGGACTCTCCCGCTTCAATCCTAACAACAACAGCTTCTTCAACTATACCCGGAAAGACGGACTATTATCCAACCAGTTCTATTGGAACGCAATATGCCGTGCCGCCAATGGAGATTTGTATGTAGGAAGTACTAAAGGGCTGTCTGTAGTCAAACCGGTCATAGACACAAATCCCAAGGAGGCTGTTCCTCTGGCATTCACCCATGTTCGTGTGGCCAATGAAGAACGATTGTACACAAACGGCACCCTACAGTTACACGAACGCGACAAATCTCTCTATATTGAATTTGCCGCACTGGATTATGATGCATCGACATTCGCCAATTATTATTACCGCTTGAAAGGATTTGACGACAAATGGATAAAAGTGCCGGCCAACAGGCGACAAGCCGCCTATACCAACCTGCGTCCCGGCAACTATACTTTCGAACTGCGTTATGCCCCCGACGACAAACAATGGCTGGAAGAAATGGCAGAACTCCACATTGCCGTATCACCTTATTTCTATAAAACCATCTGGTTCATTCTGTCCATATTGGTTCTTCTATCTTTCCTTATATATAAGGTATTATCATGGAGGCTTCGTTCGTTAAAAGAACAACAAGAAATGCTCCACATCAAAGTAGAGGAACGTACCCGTGAACTGGAAGAACAAAAAAAACTGCTTTCCACTCAGGCAAGCGAGCTCTATCGTCAAAACCAACTATTGAAACAGCAAAACGAAAAGATAACCAAACAAAAAGGGCAACTGATACAAATGTCAAAGAAAGTACAGGAATTGACGGTTGACAAACTCGCCTTCTTCACCAATATCACCCATGAATTCCGTACTCCGTTGACATTAATCGTAGGACCTATAGAAAGGGCATTGAAACTAAGCTACAATCCTCAAGTCATTGAACAATTACATTTTGTGGAGCGCAACTCAAAATATCTGCTCTCACTGGTCAACCAATTAATGGACTTCCGCAAAGTAGAATCAGGGAAAATGGAAATTGTCCGCAACCCGGGCAACTTTGCCAAGTTACTCAATGAACTGCTGGTTCCCTTCGACGCATATGCATCCGAAAGAGGAATAACCATCGAACGTCGTTTCCGCCTTCCTTCATGTGAAATCATGTACGATGAGGATGCCATGCATAAAGTGATTGTCAATTTGATAGGAAATGCTTTGAAATTTACCCCCAAAGGAGGACAAATTACCATCTATGCCACCCCCTTCCGCCAGGAAGAGCAGGAAAAGTTGTTCATCTGTATCCGGGATACGGGGCCAGGACTGCCCGAAGAAGAGATAGACAAAGTATTCAACCGCTTCTACCAATCACAAAACAAGACGCATTCCTCTATCAACGGACAAAGCGGGACCGGAATCGGCCTCTATCTATGCAAACGAATTGTCCAGTTGCATGGAGGTTCAATTTGTGCCAAGAATAATCAGAGCAAAGGATGTTCTTTCCGTATTTTACTTCCTTTGCAATATGCCGATGCAGACAGTCTGCCCGCACCAACAGAGCAAGTTAAAGAACCGGTAGAATCTCCGCTGGCCTTGCAACCTGCCACCAATGGAAAACTGACGATTCTGGTAGTAGAAGACAACAAAGATATGCGCGCCTATATCCGTTCCATTCTGGCCGAATATTATAACGTGCTCGAAGCATCCCAAGGTGAAGAAGCATTGACTGTGCTCCAATCCCAGAACGTGGATTTCATAGTCAGTGACTTGATGATGCCTGTCATGGATGGTATGGAACTGTCCCGCCGGGTAAAATCCAATTTCGCCATCTCACATATCCCCTTCCTGATGCTCACAGCCAAAACATCCAACGAATCGCGCATCGAAAGCTTCCGTATAGGTGTAGACGAATACCTGCTGAAACCATTTGATGATACTTTGCTGCTGGCCCGGATATCCAATATACTGGAAAACCGCAAACGTTTCCAACAAAAGTTCTCATACAGTATGGATGTGGATGCACTGAATATCGAAAAAGAATCCAGTGACAAGAAATTCCTGGACAAGGCGATGCAGATTGTGAAAGAAAACTATAAGAACTCCTATTACGAAATAAGCGATTTCATCGAAGCAATGGGGGTAAGCAAAAGTTTGATGAACAAAAAAATGCAAAATCTGACGGGACAGTCTGCCGGACAATTCATGCGTAACTACCGGCTGAATCTTGCGCGGGAACTTATTATCCGTAACCGGCTGACGCACAATATGAACATATCCGAAATAGCATACGAAGTGGGATTCAATGACCCCAAATACTTCACACGCTGCTTTACAAAACATTTCGGAACAACACCCAGTTCGATGATGGAGAATGGAACCGACTGACTTATTCCAGAGCGTAAAATGAACGGATTGTATACCATAAATGCTCCGTTTTTCTACGCTCTCACCTCGCTAAATAAATTATCTTTGCTCTACATTATAATAGCATATTTAATACCCATGAAAAAACAATTTATGACTTGGCTGCTTGCCATCACTACAATGTCAGCTTTTGCCCAACAAGCTACAGTTACAGGACCCGATTCCTTTTTGAAAGTAAATGTATCCGTAAAACAGGGTATCCCCGTTTATTCCGTTACCTATAAGGACAAGACCATCCTGGAAGATTCACCTTTAGGTTTCATTGCCAATGTGGGGGACTTCAGCCGAGATATGACTTTCACCGGACAAAAAGAGAATAAAATAGATAAGACCTATACACAAGACCGTATCAAACAATCACAAATTCATTATCAAGCCAATGAACTTACATGCACCTTTACCAATAAAGAAAAGAAAAATATAAATATAATATTCCGCGTAAGCAACAACGATATTGCTTTCCGCTACGAAATGCCCAAATATGGCGATACGGGAAGCATCGTGATAGAAAAAGAAACTACCGGTTTTGACTTCCCCTCCTTCACCACTACTTTCCTGTGCCCGCAAAGTGACGCCATGATAGGTTGGAAACGTACCAAGCCCAGCTATGAGGAAGAATATAAGGCTGACGCTCCTATGAATGTACGTTCACAATATGGGCACGGTTACACATTTCCTTGTCTGTTCCATGTAGGAGAAAATGGCTGGGCACTTATCAGTGAAACCGGAGTAGACAGCAAATACTGTGGTTCACACCTGAGCGATGCCACCGCCGACGGACTTTATACCCTCGCTTTCCCCATGCCCGAAGAAAACAACGGTAACGGTACGGCATCTCCCGGTCTTGCATTGCCCGGTTCCACTCCTTGGCGTACTATTACTGTAGGCGAAAACCTGAAGCCCATTGTAGAAACAACGATTCCATGGGATGTCGTGGAACCTCTTTACCCAACGGAGCATACATACCAAATGGGACGCGGAACCTGGAGTTGGATACTTTGGCAAGATGGCAGCATCAATTTCGACGATCAGAAAAAATATGTAGATCTTGCTGCCGCCATGGGATATGAATATGTATTGATAGACAACTGGTGGGATACCAACATCGGCCGTGAACGTATGAAAGACTTCATAGACTATGCACACAGTAAAAATGTAGATGTATTTTTATGGTATAGTTCCAGCGGCTACTGGAATGATATAGTGCAAGGTCCTACCAATTACATGGACAATCCCATTATCCGTAAAAAGGAAATGAAATGGCTGCATAATATAGGAGTAAAAGGAATCAAAGTAGACTTCTTCGGAGGTGACAAGCAGGAAACCATGCGTCTGTACGAAGCCATCCTGAGCGATGCGGATGATAATGGACTGATGGTCATTTTCCACGGCTGTACCCTTCCTCGGGGATGGGAGCGTATGTATCCTAATTATGTAGGAAGCGAAGCCGTGCTCGCATCGGAAAACCTGATTTTCCAACAACATTTTTGCGATGAAGAAGCGTTTAATGCCTGTCTGCATCCATTTATCCGCAACACCATCGGTTGCATGGAGTTTGGTGGCACATTCCTCAACAAACGCCTCAACCGCAACAATGACGGCGGAAACATACGCAAGACCACTGATGTATTCCAACTGGCAACAGCCGTTTTATTCCAAAATCCTATTCAGAATTTTGCGTTGGCGCCTAATAACCTGACCGATGCCCCCCAAGTTTGTTTGGATTTCATGAAGCAAGTTCCCACCACATGGGACGAAACAAGATTCATTGACGGCTATCCGGGCAAATACGTAGTACTGGCACGTCGCATGCCGATAAATGGTACATAGCCGGAATCAATGCACAAAAAGAACCGCTGAAATTAAAGTTGAACCTTCCCATGTGTACTAAAGGAGATAAAGTGATGCTTTATCAGGACGATAAAAAACTAAATCCTCACGCTGAAGAGATAACATTAAAAAAGAATGATGAAGTCAGCATTACGATGCAGGCGGAAGGAGGATTTTTACTTGTGAAATAATTCCTTTCAGAGAATTTTATTTGTATTTTATCCCTTATGTAGCCGGACAGTCCTTCACCAGGTTGTCCGGCTACATGACTTTATATAAAAAAAGCCTTCTCCTAAGCCTATCTCACCACCCCCAAAAGACGCAAACTATAAGCGGAATAAATACATTTTTTCCATTATCCATTCGTCCACCCTATAAAACCGTTTGTCCACCCCTGTTTACGGTGTAAATTATACTTTTGTCATGCAATCGGTGCTCAATCTTTCGGAAGAGAACCCTGCTTTTAAAGTCTAATCCTAATCTTAAATATTATGAAGAATAGCTCCAGCATATTTATAAACTCTGTGGTTTGTCTACCTAGAGTATTCAACATTGGATTGTACAATAATCCAACATCTCAATTCAATACATCAGCAACAATTTAATCTACTAATTTAATACTTAAAAAAATGAGGAAACATTTATTATTTTCCGTAATGCTTAGTCTGTGTGCTATGGGTGGCATGATGGTGTATCCCACACCTGCTATAGCTACCGTGGCACAATCTCCGGCTATCAAGGTTCGCGGTCAAGTTATCGATGAACAAGGTGAGCCCTTGACTGGAGCTACTGTCAGAATTAAAGGAGGACAAGGTGGAACCATTACCGATGTGGACGGAAACTTCCAACTGGAGGTTGCCGGAAACGCTATCCTTTCGATAAGCTATGTAGGCTACAAGGAACGCGAAGTAGCTGTTCGTAACCGCGCTATCATTGAAGCCATCCAATTGCAACCCGACAACCAGATGCTGGAACAAGTTGTTGTCATAGGTTATGGCACACAAAAGAAATCCGATTTGACCGGTTCTGTAGCTGTAGTAGACACGGAAGCCTTGAAACAGACATCCCATTCCAATATCTCCACCATGCTCGAAGGTAAAGTATCAGGCGTACAAGTCACTTCCGACGGGCAGCCGGTGCCGACCCTACCGTCCGTATCCGTGGCGTCGGATCTTTTGGTGACACTTCTCCTCTTTATGTTATCGATGGTGTCCCCATGGGTACTTCCATCCGCGATTTCTCTTCAAACGATATTGAAACCATCCAAATTCTGAAGGATGCATCGGCTGCTGCCATTTACGGTTCGCGTGCAGCCAACGGTGTGGTCATCATCACTACCAAACGCGGTCAGAAAGACCAACCGCTGAAAGTAGACTACAATGGTACGTAGGTATGGACTACATTCCCAGTAGTGTCTATGACGTAATGGATGCCGACCAATACAGCCAGTACATCGGTCAGGCATGCGCCAACTCCAACACTCCGCTGCCCGGCGGTTACAAGCTGGACAGTACCACCGGAAAATATCATTTCCAGGATAACACCAATACCAACTGGTTTAAAGAAGTGTTCAAAACAGGTATCCGTCAAAATCACAATGTGAACCTCTCCGGTGGCGGTGCCCACAATACTTATAACGTTTCATTAGATTACTACAACCAGAAAGGTACACTGGAAGGCGCCGGTCCCAACTACGAACGTTACACGGCGCGTGTCAACAACACGATGGACACCAAATTCATCAAGTTCCATACCAGCCTGGTTTACTCTCACTCCGATCAAGACAACATGGGTTTGTCAAACGCTTCCGAATACGTTCAAGGTCTGTATGGAGACGTAACCAACATACTGCGTGGTACTTTGCTGATGCAACCCACCATCAAAGCCTACGACAACTCTACTTGGGTACTTGACAATCTGGTAGGGATCGCCAATAACTTCAACTATGACTCTTATGGTTATGGTGTTTACTACGACACCGTACATGGTGACATTTCAGCTTCCAACCCCTTGCTGGTCAATAACCTGTTAAAGCGCAATACCCGTGTAGACCGCTTTGTAGGAACAGCCTCTGCCGATGTGGATCTCCTGAAAATGATCGGTATTGACAGCAAAAACCACAAGCTCAACTATAAAGTCAATCTCTCTTACAGCAAAACCCATTGCAAGGACTTCACCTGGATTCCTGCATGGGTACAGAGCAACCGTGTCTATCTGGCCAAAAGCAACGAACGTCTCACCAAAGCTACCCGCTCTTATGCCGATGCTTTGATTGAAAACGTGCTGACTTATGATGCCACCGTCGGCAAACACCATTTTAACCTGGTAGCCGGCCAGACTTACGAAGAAGAAAACACCGACTTGCTGACAGGCTGGGGCGTCAACTTCACCGAGCCTTACTTCCTGCAACTCCAGAATGCCGCCAACACTTACGCTGAAAGCTTCGAATACAAACACACCCTCCTATCCTACATCGGGCGTATCAACTACAACTACGACGAGCGTTATCTGTTCTCGGCAACCGTGCGCCGCGACGGCAGTTCCCGCTTGTCCCAAAATATCCGTTGGGGCACCTTCCCCTCTGTTTCTGTGGGATGGCGTTTCGACAAGGAGTCTTTCTTCCCCTTCAACAGAAACATTGTCAACATGTTCAAGGTACGTGCCAGCTATGGCGAGCTCGGTAACGAAAACATTGGTGAATACATGTATCAGGCTGTAATGGCACGTAATAACATGACTTATAGCTTTGGCAACACGCCCATCACCGGTTCTGCCATTTCCACTTTCGTAGACAACAACCTTTCTTGGGAAAAGAAGAAAAGCTACAACGTGGGTATCGACCTCGCCTTGTTCAACAACCGTCTGGAATTCACTGCCGAATGGTACAAGAACACCAGTGAAGACCTGCTTTATGCTGTTCCCGTTCCCGAACAAGCCGGTGTATCCAATACCACCGTAACAATGAACGCCGCTTCGATGAACAATTCAGGTTTCGAATTTGCAGCTACTTACCGCAACCGAGACCACGACTTCAAGTATGAAGTGTCGGCTAACTTAAGTACTGTCCGTAACCGCGTAACCTCATTGGGCTTCGGTACCGATTCATACATCTCCGGCGCCTACATCACCAACGTAGGTGAAGAGATCGGCAAATTCTACGGATGGGTTTATGATGCATCGCCCGCACACAAGCTGACTTGGACAACCATGCCACACAAGAAGCGCCCAAATTGGTGACTGCCTCTATAAGGACGTAAGCGGTCCCGACGGAAAGCCTGACGGAAAGGTAGATGCCAATGACCAGGTAGTATTGGGCAGCGGTATGCCTAAGATCAATTTTGGTTTGAACGCCCGCTTCGAATACAAACGTTTCGACCTGAGCATCGCTACGTTCGGTGCACTCAACTATCATGTTAGCGACGACATCCACAACTCTCTGAACTCTTGCTATGGCTGGGGCAACAAAGACGTAGCCATGCTCGACGCCAATCGCTTCAGCGAAGACGGCAGCACCTATCTTTCCAGCGTACCACGTACCTATGTCACCAACAGTGCCAGCCTGGCCTGGAACGATCTCTTCAGCGACCGCAAAATTCAGAACGCAGCTTATTGGAAAATTGCCAATATAGAACTGGGCTACAACTTCCCCAACGAATGGTTTGGCAAATACGTATCGGATGTACGTTTCTACGTGTCGGCACAGAACCTGCACACCTTTACCGGCTACAAAGGTTACAATGTGGACTATGCAGGAGGTACCTTCACACCGGGATATAACTTCTGTTCTTATCCTACCGCACGTACCTTCATGTGTGGCGTTCATTTCACTTTCTAATCACTAAAAACATAACAATATGAAACTCAATAAATATGCATTGGTTCTCTTTTTGGGATTAGGCACATTGACTTCTTGCAATGATAATTTGGAGCTGTTAAATCCCAACCAGCAAACCTCAAACACATTCGGTTTCAATGCCGATGATTTGGAAGAGAGCGTTATTGCCGCCTATAACCATATCCGTATGGAAGGTTCTTACGCCCGTGTAGGCTACACCATTGATGTGTGTCGTGGCGATGAAGCCTGGAATTCATCACAAGTATGGTATCTGCCTTTCGATGACCTGAATGCGGAAGTAACCTCGGACATCACGTGGTGGCCCTGGCGCGAATGGTACTACACCGTTAATGTATGTAATTTTGCCATTTCCCGTTGCGATGAAGACAACAGCCAGCTTTCCGAAAAAATGAAACGCATCAAAGGACAAGTGCTCTTCCTGCGCGGTCTGTCATACTACAATCTGGTTGGTTATTACCAGAACCCGCCCCTCATCACAGATTATGCCACCTACTCTTCATTGGATGGACTTTATACCGGCAACAGCACCTATGATGCCGTGCTGGACCAAGTGGAAAGTGATTTCAAAGAAGCCATGGAATTGTTACCCTCACGAGATCAAGGTGGCGAATGGGAAAAAGGACGTGCCACCTGTGGTGCCGCAGCCGGTTACTATGCCCGTGCGCTCATGGTACGCCATAAATTCAAAGACGCCCTTACTGTACTGAAAGACATTATCGGCAAAAAATATGGTACTTATGAACTGATGGATAACTATGGCGACAACTTTCGTGAAGGTCCTGCCTATGAGAACAACAAGGAAAGCCTTTTCGAAGTGCAATTCCTTGACTTAGAATCACAAGGAACCGACGACGAGTGGACTCCGGTGAACACCAGCCCGAATGCCACCCAAGGTTCGGCCATCGAGAGTAACTTCGCTCCCGGCAATTATGGCGGTTGGGCCGACATTTCGGCTTCCCCCTGGCTCTACCATCTCTTCAAAGCAGAACGTACTACTGACGGCAAACTCGACCCGCGTCTGTACTGGACCATCGGTACTTACGAATCCGATTGGGAAGACTTTGAATATGGCAATGTAGCTTATACGAGCAAACTTACAGCCACCGACAACATCGTAACCAACAACACATACGGTGGTCTACCCATCGCCAAGTTCACAAACCTCCGTACCGGACTCTATAGCACCGTTATTACAGGTTTACACGATGGAATCAACTTGCGTCTGATGCGCTACTCCGACGTGCTGCTCCGTGCTGCCGAATGTGAAAACGAAGTCAACGGCCCCACACAACAGGCCATCGACTGGATTAACGAAGTACGCAACCGCGCTGACTTGCCCGATCTGGAACTGGCTGACTTCCCTACAGCCGACAAACTCTTCGAGCAGATTGCCAATGTGGAGCGTCCGAAAGAATTTGGTTGTGAGTTCGGACGCGGATTCGATCTTATCCGCTGGGGATTCTTCTATAAGAATGATCGTTTGCAACAACTTAAGGAGCACAGTGTCGTACGCCGTTCTGTAACCGGAACCAAAGATCCTGTAGACTACAACGATATCGCAACCGACTCCGAACTAAAAAGTTCTTTTGACACCTACTTACCCGGGCACGAATTTCTGCCCATCGTACAACAGTTGTTGAACAAGAACCCTAACCTAAGTGGTAACTCTGCCAACTTTAGCACGGACAACTCTACTTATTTCAGTGAGAACGGATGGACTGTTCATCCGGTGGTTGACTTAAGCAAATAAACAAACCTATTAAAATGTAAGACAATGAGAATACTCAATAAATTAGTATACGCTTGCTGTTCCATCGCCTTCGGGTTGATGGCATTGCCAAGCTGCGAGGGTGGCGAGCTGTATGATGTTAACGCCCCTGACTGGATTTCCGAGAAAGTGGACTCCATAGCAAATTCAAAGAAAGATCCGGAAGAAGAAGTGCTGGAGGGCATGCAGGAAGATGTCTACTCCTTCGGTAATACGGACTACACCTCCGGTTTCTGGACAGCTTTCTCCAAGTATTACGTCGTGCCCGATGGTCAGAAGTGGCATGGAGTGTTCAACCTCAACATCAACCTGCCGACAATACCTATTATAAAAACTTCGCCCTAGTCATTACCAATGACGCAGACCGCGGAGGTGAAGGATACACGGAATATGGCGCTTATCGTTTTGATACCACAAACGATACTTTGGCCTATAACTCCCAATGGGGTTCCCATCTCTTCTTCAAATACACCTCCAGCACACTGATGCTGTCACCCGTTGACAATCTGGACGAAACTGTACAGAAATTGGGCGGCAAAGTAACACTCACCGTAGACCGCACCAATGAAAATGCCTTCTCTATCAAAATCCAGAACGCCTCGGCAACCAAAACCTACAAACAGCCGTACAAGTTACCCAATCTGAATGCAGACGCGAGCAATACCAACATCCGCTGCTTCCTGGTACCCGAAGGCTCTTACATCAACTTCTTGCAATCGAACATCGTTCCTATCGGCGGCCTTACCTCTGCCGAAGACAAGAATCCGCTCTCGATGGTACTGCAAAATGTACCCGATCAGGTCAATGCCGGCACCTCACTCGAAGAAGCCGTAGCCGGGATTACTGCCATCGTCAGCTTCGAAGAAGGGGTGACTAAGACCGTAACCGCAGAAGAACTCCAGTTCACTGCCATCCCCAATATGAACGAACTGGGCACGAAGACACTGGTAGTCATCTACAACAAGACCTTCAAGGGCGAGAATTGCAACCAGCCGGTGGTGGCCAATGCTACGTTTGAAGTAGTGGAAAAAATTGTATCCATCCAAGTGACGGCTCAACCTGCGCACACGCAGTATTACTATTATACTTCGGCAGCAACGGAAACGATGACCGACCGTACGCTGGCATTCCTTCCCGAAGGATTGGAAGTAACGGCTACTTATGCCGACGGAAGCACAAGAGTAGTAGACAACGCCAAACTCCATTTCTCTGCCATTCCTGCCAAAGCCGGTACGCAGACCGTAACCATTACTGCCGACGAAGTTACCGCTACCGTAGAAGTCAAAGTTGCCGAATCTGTGGTTGCCGCTGTGAGCAACTCAGCCGGTATCATAGGAGCCGAAGACAATTCAACGGGTTGGTGGACTGTCTTTTCTGACAATTTCAACGTGCCGGCAGGTGAAACCAGATCCATCAGCTTCACCAATTACACCAGCCAAGCTAATAACTGGAGCAACTTCGCTATCGTTCTCCGCAAAGCCGATCTTGCCGAATATGCAGTGGTACGCGCCGACAACTATGGATGGGGTGCAGGATACGATGGAAATGCCAGCCTCGTTCACAACGGTACACAAGGCGACTGGGCTGCTTGGCTTGCCGATATGAACGGAGCCAAAGTCACCGTCTACGTGACCAATTGCGGCAATGGTACAGCCGACATTCAAGCAGTAATGAAAGGCACTTCAGGTACTTCCTATGCCCAATACTATTTAGGGATCAACAAATTGGATATGAACGACTTGAACTTCGCTTTAACGATTGAAGGCGGCCATCTCGTCTTCTAATCCGAATCAGTAATCACACAAGCCATGCCGTTTTCCTCAGGAAGAAGCGGCATGGTCTTTAAACTATCAACAGATGAAAAAACTATTACCATTGTGGATGTTCTTGCCAATATTCCTTGTTTTAGCCGCTTGTTCTGACAACAGCGAAGATATAGACCGCTATTATGCAACTGTAAGTACTCCGAAAGTAACTACAACCACACCCACCTCGTTGACCGTCACCGCATCGGTTACAGGTGATCTGAACCAAATAGTCAAGAAAGGCTTCTGTTACAGTGCAGCAGCTTCCGTACCGACTATCAAAGACCACGTGGTGGATGCCGATGAGAATTTCAGTGCCTCCCTCTCAACCTTGACCTCCGGTACCTCCTACTATATCCGTGCATACGTCTACTGTGACAGCCGTTATGTCTATTCAGAGGTGGTCACGGCCACCACAGAAAGCTTAAGCTTAGACGATGAACTCAAGAATTACGTGGCCCCCACCTACTCCGATGACTATACCTCGATAAGTGACTGGAGCAAACGCTCTCAATGGAATCTTGCCAACGTACACGACCCCTCGGTTGTATTGGCCGAAGATGGTTATTATTACATGTATCAGACGGATGCTTCATACGGCAACGTCCACACCGCAGGCGGCCACTTCCACGGTCGTCGCTCCAAGGACCTTGTCAACTGGGAATACCTCGGCGGTACAATGAAGAACCTGCCCGAATGGGTAGTGCCCAAGCTCAATGAAATACGAAAAGAAATGGGACTTGCCGAAATCAATCCTAATGTTAATGACTTCGGCTATTGGGCTCCCGTAGTACGCAAGGTAAAGAACGGCCTCTATCGCATGTACTATTCCATTGTCTGCCCCGCACACTCAACGGTGCCAACACCTGGTCGGAGCGCGCCTTTATCGGCCTGATGGAAAACAACGATCCCTCCAACAACGACGGATGGGTAGACAAAGGCTACGTCATCACCAATGCTTCCGACAAAGGACTTAACTTCAACGTGAAGCCGGATGATTGGGCCAATTGCTATTATAAATGGAATGCCATCGACCCCTCTTATGTCATCACGCCCGAAGGCGAGCACTGGTTGGTCTACGGTTCATGGCATAGCGGCATAGCCGCTCTCAAGCTCAATAGCGAAACAGGCAAGCCTGCCGAAACTTTGGGCCAACCTTGGGCTACAGGCCAAGCACCTGCCGAGTATGGTCAGTTGATCGCCACCCGCCAGACAGGTAACCGCTGGCAAGCCAGTGAAGGTCCCGAAGTCATTTACCGCGATGGCTACTACTACCTCTTCCTTGCCTACGACGCTCTCGACGTGCCCTATAACACCCGTGTGGTCCGCTCGAAAAGCATCACCGGTCCCTACGTGGGCATTGACGGCAAAGACGTGACCGCCGGTGCCGATGCACTGCCCATAGTGACTCATCCCTATAAGTTCAGCAAAGGCTACGGCTGGTAGGCATCGCCCACTGCGCTATCTTCGACGATGGCAAAGACAACTGGTTCTACGCCTCACAAGGCCGTCTGCCTAAGGATGTTCCGGGCATCAACGCCAGCAACGCCATCATGATGGGGCACGTACGCAGCATCCGCTGGACGAAAGACGGTTGGCCTCTCGTAATGCCTGAACGCTACGGAGCCGTTCCCAAGGTAGCCATCACCGAAGAAGAATTGCCCGGCAATTGGGAACACATCGACCTTACATACAAATATGGAGAGCAGAGAACTTCAGCAACAATGACTCTCGCCGCCGACCACACTATCACCGAAGGTATCTGGAAAGGCAGTACGTGGAGCTATGATGCCGCCCAACAGATTCTGACTGTCAACGGAGTGGAACTTTATCTGCAACGCGAAACCGACTGGGAAGCCAGTCCGCGCACCCATACCATCGTCTATGCCGCTATGCCAACAACAAGACGTATTGGGGAAAGAAGTCCAAATAAACATTCCCGCTCCGCACGCAAACTTCATATAGAAACACCACCACTGCCCCGTAAAACAACACCAAGGTTTATGAGGCAGTGGTCCTGTTTTACAAATCAATAGCAGAGATTAAAGATCATAAACAGAAACAAGAGAAACCTATTTCATGAAAAGGAAAAAGAGTTAGGTTCCCTAATCTCCATACAAAAAATCATTATTTTGTTCTTTTACGTTCAAAGACAACCTTTTATCCTAATTCTTACTTTTATTTATCACCATAAATCTCTATTCCTTAAACCAACAAACACCATTTGTAGACAAGCAGAGGACATCAGCATCAGATTTTTTGTTAATTATTAGCCAAATACACACTTTAATTTATAACTTTGCAATTCTAATAGAATGAATTATGGAAAATAAACTAACCATTTACAATACATTAAGCCGTCAAAAGGAACTTTTCGTTCCCTTGCATGCCCCTCATGTAGGTATGTATGTATGCGGTCCTACCGTATATGGCGATGCCATTTAGGACACGCACGCCCCGCCATCACGTTCGATATCCTGTTCCGTTATCTTACCCATCTGGGATACAAGGTACGTTATGTCCGTAACATTACCGATGTCGGTCATCTGGAACACGATGCAGACGAAGGCGAAGATAAAATCGCCAAAAAGGCCCGTCTGGAGCAACTGGAACCCATGGAAGTAGTGCAATATTACCTCAATCGCTACCACAAGGCAATGGAAGCCTTGAATGTACTTCCACCCAGTATCGAGCCACATGCATCAGGCCATATCATTGAACAGATAGACTGGTAGAAGAAATTCTGAAAAACGGCTATGCTTATGAAAGTGAAGGTTCCGTTTATTTCGATGTAGCAAAATACAACAAAGACCATCATTACGGCAAACTGTCCGGCCGCAACCTGGACGATGTGCTGAACACCACCCGCGAGCTGGACGGTCAAAGCGAGAAGCGCAATCCTGCCGATTTCGCCCTGTGGAAATGTGCACAACCCGAACATATCATGCGCTGGCCCAGCCCGTGGAGTAACGGATTCCCCGGTTGGCATTGTGAATGTACCGCAATGGGTAAGAAATACCTGGGCGAGCATTTCGATATTCATGGAGGGGGAATGGACTTAATTTTCCCACACCACGAATGTGAAATCGCACAAAGCGTGGCTTCACAAGGAGATGACATGGTTCACTATTGGATGCACAACAACATGATTACCATTAATGGACAGAAGATGGGAAAATCATACGGCAACTTCATTAACTTGGATGAGTTCTTCCACGGTACCCACAAGTTACTGACCCAAGCCTACAGCCCCATGACCATCCGTTTCTTCATCCTTCAGGCACATTACCGCAGTACAGTGGACTTCAGTAACGAAGCATTACAAGCAGCCGAAAAAGGATTGGAACGGCTGACAGAAGCTGTGAAAGGTCTTGAACGCATCACTCCGGCAACACAAACCACCGGCATAGAGGGGGTAAAAGACTTGCGTGAAAAGTGTTATACAGCCATGAATGATGACTTGAACTCACCGATTGTCATTGCCCATCTGTTTGACGGCGCCCGTATGATTAATACGGTTCTGGACAAGAAAGCCACTATTTCCGCAGAAGATCTGGAAGAACTGAAAAGTATGTTCCATCTCTTTATGTACGAAATCCTGGGTCTGAAAGAAGAAGCCGCCAATAACGAGGCACATGAAGAGGCATACGGCAAAGTAGTAGATATGCTGCTGGAACAACGTATGAAAGCCAAAGCCAATAAAGACTGGGCTACAAGCGATAAAATCCGTGATGAGCTGGCCGCTCTTGGCTTTGAAGTGAAAGATACCAAAGACGGTTTCACATGGAAACTGAATAAATAGAATACATAGAGCGACACTATATTTTTCACCACAGACTATACAGATTCACACAGATTACCCACCTGACAATCAATGATTTAAGAAGCATCTGCGTTTATTTGTATAATCTGTGGTGAACCTTTCAGATAACCATCAAAACTGAAAAATCTCCCTTCGGATGGTAATACTTATTTTTAAATAACTATTTTTGCGGAAATTATACAAAACTGCTTATCACACCAATCCAATGCTAGCTGAGAATAAGATAACTTTAGCGTCCCTGTATAAGATTTTGTTTGAAGAAGAGCCACTGACACTCTCCGACCAATGTATGCAAAAATTGGAAGAGAGTTTCCATTTTCTGAAAACATTCTCCAACGACAAGATCATCTATGGCATCAATACCGGCTTTGGACCGATGGCCCAATACCGTATTGAAGATGAATCCTTGTCACAATTACAGTATAATATCATCCGCAGCCATGCCACCGGAGCAGGGCAACCCCTTCCGGAACTCTATGTCAAAGCTGCCATGATAGCGCGTCTCTATACTTTTCTGCAAGGAAAATCCGGCGTACATAAAGAACTGGCATTGCTCATTACCGAGTTTATCAACCGGGGGATTACTCCATACGTACCCGAACACGGCAGTGTAGGGGCCAGTGGCGATTTGGTACAGCTTGCCCATATCGCCCTCACCCTGATTGGAGAAGGAGAGGTCTTTTACCAAGGCAAGAAAAGAGATACGGCATCCGTTTTGGCGGAAAACGGATTGCAACCCTTCAAAATGCATATCCGCGAAGGGCTTTCAGTGACCAACGGCACTTCGGTAATGACAGGTATAGGCATTGTCAACCTGATTTATGCCCGCCAACTGATGCATTGGGCAGTAGGCGCATCGGTCATGATGAATGAAATTGCCGCCTCGTACGATGATTTCATGTCTGAACCGCTGAACGAAGCCAAACGGCATGAAGGACAGCAAGAGATAGCCCGCATGATGCGCCAATGGGTGGAAGGCAGCCAATGTGTACGCAAAAGAGAGAATGAACTTTACAACGGAAAACACGAAGAGAAAATCTTCACCCATAAGGTTCAACCCTATTATTCGTTGCGTTGCATTCCGCAGATTCTAGGACCGGTTTATGATGAATTGCTCAATGCCGAAAAAGTATTGATAAACGAAATAAATTCAGCCTGTGACAACCCGATAGTGACCCCGACACGCAAAACGTGTATCATGGCGGTAACTTTCACGGAGATTACGTTTCTTTTGAAATGGATAAACTGAAAATAGCGGTCACCAAACTGGCCATGCTTGCCGAACGGCAGATCAATTACTTGTTTCACGACCGCATCAACGGCATTCTGCCCCCCTTTGTCAATATGGGAGTGCTGGGATTGAACTATGGTTTGCAGGCGTCACAATTTACCGCGACTTCTACCACAGCGGAGTGCCAGACTTTGTCCAATCCGATGTATGTGCATAGCATCCCCAACAACAATGACAATCAGGATATTGTAAGCATGGGAACCAATTCCGCACTGCTGGCAAAAACAGTCATAGAAAATGCTTATCAGGTGATGGCTATCCTGATGATGGGTATTGTACAAGCTGTAGACTGTTTGGAAATAGCCGGTCGGCTAAGCCCCCGGTCACAACAAGTATATAAAGAGATACGAGCATTTTTTCCTGTGTTCCGGGAAGATACGCCTAAATATAAAGAGATAGAAAGAATGATGGTATATCTTAAAAAAGGGAGGTTGCAAGAAAAATGAAATACGCACTAGTAACAGGAGGAAGCCGGGGCATCGGACGGGCTGTATGTCTGAAACTGGCCGAAATGGGATATCATATACTGATAAACTACCAAAACAACGATACGGAAGCCGAAGCCACCCTGCAACAGATACGGGAACAAGGCTCGGACGGCGAACTGATGAAATTTGACGTGACAGACGCAGTAGCCACACACGCCGCACTGAACGGCTGGATGGAGAAGCATCCCGATACCTACATTGAGGTACTGGTGAACAATGCCGGTATACGCCGTGACAACCTGATGCTGTGGATGGAACAGGATGAATGGAGCCGGGTGTTGGATATCAGCCTGAACGGTTTCTTCAACGTCACCCAACCCTTGCTGAAAAATATGCTGGTAAAGCGATTCGGACGTATCATCAACATCGTTTCCCTGTCGGGTATCAAAGGAATGCCGGGACAAACCAACTATTCGGCAGCCAAAGGCGGAATGATAGCCGCCACCAAAGCACTGGCACAGGAAGTGGCCAGAAAACACGTGACGGTGAACGCCGTAGCACCGGGATTTATCCGCACGGATATGACCAACGGCATTGATGAAAATGAATGGAAAAAACAGATACCGGCAGGACGGTTCGGCGAACCCGGAGAAGTAGCCGCACTGGTAGGCTTCCTGGCATCGGAACAAGCCTCCTATATCACCGGAGAAGTAATTTCCATCAATGGAGGAATCTATACATAAGCAGAAGATGAGAAGAGTAGTGATTACAGGCATGGGTATTTATTCGTGCATAGGCAAGAACCAAGATGAGGTGAAAGACTCTTTGTTCCAAGGGCGTTCAGGCATCGGCATCGATCCGGCACGTAAAGAGATGGGGTATTTTTCCGCATTGACAGGACTTGTCGAACGTCCTGATTTAAAGAAGTTATTGGACCGCAAAAAGAGGCATAGCCTCGCCGAACAGGGAGAATATGCCTATATGGCTACCTTGGAGGCATTCCGTCAGGCACAAATAGACGAGGAGTTTTTATTAAATCATGAAGTAGGCATATTGTATGGAAATGACAGTAGCGCCGCTCCGGTAATCGAGGCCATTGATGTCATTCGTGCCAAGAAGAATACGGCTATGGTGGGCTCCGGTTCTATCTTCCAGTCCATGAACTCTACGATTACCATGAACCTTTCGGTTATTTTCCATTTGAAGGGAATTAATTTTACCATATCGGGAGCTTGTGCCAGCGGTTCACACGCCATCGGCATGGCGTATATGCTTATCAAATCGGGACTTCAGGACTGCATTCTGTGCGGAGGAGCACAAGAGGTAAATCCTTACTCCGTGGGTAGTTTCGACGGATTGGGCGCGTTCTCCACCCGTGAGGACGAACCGGAAAAGGCATCGCGCCCCTTTGACAAGGGACGGGACGGTTTGGTACCCAGCGGAGGAGGCGCCAGCCTGGTACTCGAAAGTTATGAATCAGCCGTAAGGCGCGGAGCTACTATTCTGGCAGAAGTCATAGGATACGGTTTTTCATCCAACGGAGATCATATTTCCGTACCGAATGTGGACGGTCCCAGACGCTCTTTACAGATGGCAATCAACGATGCGGGCATTCCCTTGGAAGAAATCCAATATATCAATGCACACGCCACTTCCACCCCCGTGGGAGATTTGAATGAGGCAAAAGCCATAGCGGAAGTGTTCGGAAACCATCGGCCCTATGTCACATCCACCAAGTCACAAACCGGACATGAGATGTGGATGGCAGGCGCCAGTGAAGTCATTTATTCCATCTTGATGATGAATAACGGATTTATCGCTCCTAATCTCAATTTTGAAGAACCCGATGAAGCCTCTGCTCTGCTGAACATCCCCTCCCGGAGGATAGAAACGGAATTTGACACCTTCTTGTCCAACTCATTCGGATTCGGAGGAACCAATTCCTCACTGATTATCCGTAAATTTAAAGAAAACAATTAATTCAAACCAATATATAAATTTATGACCAACGAAGAAATCATCGAAAAGATCAGAACCACCCTGGCCGAAGAATTTGAGATTGATGTAGAACAGATCCAACCGGACGCACCCTTGATGCAAACCTTGGAATTGGATAGCCTTGACCTGGTGGATATGGTAGTACTGATTGACAAGAATTTCGGTTTCACCGTTACAGCCAAAGATTTTGCCGGTATCAAAACCTTCCAGGATTTCTATAATCTGGTAATTTCACATATGCAAAAAGAAGACTGATGTCCGAAACATGGAAAGGTAAGACAAGAGGAGGCACATTCGGATACATGTTCTTTATCTACATGATCCGCTGTCTGGGGATAACTGCGGCCTACGGCTTCCTGGCATTGGTCGTCCTCTACTTCATACCTTTCGCACCGAAAGCAACGGGCAATACTTGGAGTTACGCACGGAACAGGCTGAAATACGGACGGCTGAAATCCGTCGCACTGCTCCTGAAAAACTATTACCGGCTGGGACAAATATTGATTGACAAAGTGGCCATCGGCAACGGAATGACCGGCAAGTATCATTTCAAGTTTGAGAACTATCAGGCATTTTTAGACGTACTAAACGGAAACACCGGAGTAATTATGATTGGCGCCCATGTGGGCAACTGGGAAATAGGCGCTCCTTTCTTCGATGAATATGGCAAAAAGATCAATATCGTCATGTTTGATGCCGAACACAAGCGGATAAAGGAGATTTTGGAAAAGAACGCCTCTACGCGAGACTACAAAATAATTCCGGTGAATGAAGACAGCCTGACACATGTATTCCGCATCACGGAAGCGCTGGACCGCCGGGAGTATGTCTGCTTTCAGGGAGACCGCTATCTGAATAAAGAGAAATTACTCACGACTTCTTTCATGGGAAAAGAAGCCAAATTTCCGATGGGCCCTTTCCTGCTGGCTTCGAAGTTAAAAGTACCCGTCGTATTCTATTTTGCCATGCGTGAAGCCCAAAGAACGTATCGTTCCATTTCTTTATAGCCGAGACAGTAGTACGGACGAAAGAGAAACGGGCCGAACAGGCATTATTGGAGCAATATACACAAACGCTGGAAAAGATTGTCCGGCAGTATCCGGAACAATGGTTCAATTACTACCCGTTCTGGACATAAAAATAAATCTGGTATGATGCATAAAAGATATACAAAAGAACAATGTACGGCTGCCGAAGCGCAAAGACTGGCACAAGAGATAGCTTTCGGTCCTGTGGTATTCCAAGTATCGCGCCTGATGTTGAAATTCGGAATTTTCCAATTATTGTCCGGCAAACGGGAAGGATATACGCTGCAAGAAATCAGCGGGCGGACCGGACTGACACGCTATGCGGCACAAGTATTACTGGAAGCATCGCTGACCATCGGAACCATCCTGTTGGAAGAAGACCGTTATGTACTGGCCAAGGCAGGCTGGTTTCTGCTGAACGATAAAATGGCTCGTGTCAATATGGAATTCAATCACGATGTGAACTATCAAGGATTGTTCCATCTGGAAGAAGCTCTTTTAAACGGGCGTCCGGAAGGATTGAAAGTATTCGGAGAATGGCCTACCATTTACGAAGGTCTGTCCCAATTGCCGGAACAGGTACAGAAAAGCTGGTTCGGCTTTGATCATTTCTATTCGGACCAGTCATTCGGCAAAGCATTGGAAATCGTGTTCAGCCATCACCCGAAACGCTTGCTCGATATTGGCGGGAATACCGGCAAATGGGCCACACAATGCGTACAATATAATAAGGAAGTGGAAGTAACCATCGTGGACCTGCCTCAACAACTGGAAATGATGAGAAAGCAAACGGCCGGTTTGTCCGGTAGTGAACGCATACACGGTCACGGCGCCAATCTGCTGGATCGGGACGTGCCCTTTCCCACGGGTTTTGACGCTGTATGGATGAGCCAGTTTCTGGACTGCTTCTCGGAAGAAGAAGTCATCAGCATCCTGACCCGTGTGGCACAATCCATCGGCAAAGACAGCAAAGTCTATATTATGGAAACATTATGGGATCGCCAACGGTATGAAACAGCATCTTATTGCCTGACACAAATCAGCCTCTACTTTACAGCAATGGCCAACGGCAACAGTAAGATGTTCCATTCGGATGACCTGATCCGCTGCATTGAAAATGCCGGATTGGAAGTGGAAGAAATTCAAGATAACATAGGACTGGGACACAGTATCCTGCAATGCAGACTGAAATGAGCAGCAAAGAAATCATCTGTCAGGGAGAAGAACTGTTCCGGCTGATTCCCCAACGCCCGCCCATGGTAATGATAGACCGCTTCTATGGGATAGAAGAAAATACATCCTGGTCAGGGCTGACCGTCACTACCGACAACCTGTTCTGCCGGGACGGTGTATTACAGGAAACGGGAATCATAGAGCACATCGCCCAGTCGGCGGCGGCACGTGTAGGTTATATCTATATGCTGCGGAAAGAACCTGTACCATTAGGTTTTATCGGTTCGGTAGAAAAGATGAAACTATTCCGTCTTCCTTCTGCCGGAGCGGAACTATATACCGGTATAACCATCGTTCAGGAAGTATTTGATATCACCCTGATTACCGCCGAGGTAAAAGAAAACGATGAATTGCTGGCCGAATGCCGGATGAAAATATATCTGAAGAAAGAATGAAACGAAAAACAAGTCCACATCAAGCGGCACTGACGGACCGGACCACCATCAAAGTCCGCTTCAGTGAGATAGATTCCATGCAGATAGTATGGCATGGAGAATATGTGCGTTATTTCGAAGACGGACGCGAAGCTTTCGGAAAGCGGTACGGTCTGGACTATATGAGCATCTACCGGGAAGGATATGTAGTTCCTATCGTAGACCTGACCTGCCAATTCAAACAACCGCTGTCTTTTGGCGAGGAAGCGATTGTCGAGACACGGTATATTCATAGTGATGCTGCCAAAATCCTTTTTGAATACACCATCTACCGGGCATCGGACCAAAACATTGTGGCAACAGGAACCACTACACAGGTATTTCTGAATACAAATAGAGAACTGGAACTGGTTAATCCTGCCTTTTACATAGAGTGGAAAAAGAAATGGAACATCATCTGACTACCTATATCACCCATGATACCCTGATCAGCGCGCTGGGTTTCGGCACACAGGAAAATCTGGAAGCCATCCGGAGCTATCACAGCGGTATCACCCTGCAGACGGACAAACGGATTGCGGACACTCCCCTATTGGCAGCCACTCTCTCGCAAGAGAGATTGCAACAACAGGCGGAAGCCATAGGAGTAAGTGGCTATCCCCGGATGGAACAACTGTTCATACTGACTATCAACGAACTCATCCGTCAGTCCGGACAAACTTTGGAAGACAAAACCTGCGGACTCATCCTCTCCACCACCAAAGGGAACATCGATTTACTGGCCCGTCATACGGAACATCCCGATGAAGCGGTCTTTCTTTGGAAAATGGCAGAAAACATTGCCGGTTATTTCCATGCCGAGGAACGGGTGCATGTCATTTCCAATGCCTGCATTTCAGGAGTGTCAGCCTCATAGCAGGAAAACGCATGATAGAGAACGGTATCTACCGCCGGGTAATCGTAGCGGGAGGTGACCTTCTCTCTCATTTCATCACCAGCGGTTTCGGGTCTTTCCGGTCTCTCAGCTCCCGCCCATGCCGTCCGTATGACAGCAGCCGTGACGGATTGAACTTGGGAGAGGCCTGCGGAGCCGTATTGCTCAGTTCAGAAGGAACAGAAGAACATGTTATCCTTTCGGGAGGAGCCGTCAGTAACGATGCCAACCACATCTCCGGTCCTTCCCGCACGGGAGACGGACTCTATTTCGCCATCCGCCAAGCCATGCAGGAAGCAGGGACAGCCCCTCAGGATATCAGCTTTGTCAATGCACACGGCACAGCTACCGTATACAATGACGAAATGGAATCCAAAGCCTCACACTGGCTCATCTGGAACAAGTGCCCGTCCATAGTTTGAAGCCCTATTTCGGCCATACCTTGGGAGCATCGGGAATCATTGAAAGCATTGTCTGTATGCACGAACTGAAACAAGGCATCCTGTTCGGCACTCCGGGTTACGAAACACCGGGAGTTCCTATGCCGATACCGGTCTATGCCACCCACCGGAGCATCCCGATGAAACATTGCGTAAAAACCGCTTCGGGATTCGGCGGATGCAACGCAGCCATTGTCTTATCTTTACCGGAATATACTCCGTTCAAGGATGAGGACAACACCTTGCCCGAAATCCGATGTACACGGGAGGTTCGTATTGAAAACAGTTCTGTCTTCATAAACAACGAACTTATTTTTCATTCCGAAGAACCGGATTTCGGCACATTTATACGTGATACCTATAAAAAAACAGGCGGAAACAACCTGAAATTCTATAAAATGGATGACCTTTGCAAATTGGGATATGTGGCCGCCGAATACTTGCTGGAAGGTAAGACATTCGCTCCACTGGAAATGGGGATGTTACTTGCCAATGCCGCTTCCTCTCTGCATACGGACATCAGACACCAGCAACTGATAGACCGGGAAGGAGACCAGGCAGCCAGTCCGGCTGTATTTGTTTACACACTACCAATGTAGTGTCCGGCGAGATTTGCATCCGCCACAAGATACAAGGGGAAAACACCTTTTTCATCACTGAAGCCTATCAGCCGGAAAAACTGGAAAGATACGCACGTATAGTCATGCAAAAAGGGAAACTGAACTATTGCATCATCGGGTGGTGTGAATTATGGAAGAACACCTATAAAGCAGTATTTAAACTGATCGAAAAACAATAAAGAATATGGAAGAATTGATTGATAAACTGAAAGTTGAATTAATAGAAGCATTGAACCTGGAAGAAATCACTCCGGAGGACATTGACAGTGAAGCACCTTTATTCGGAGATGACGGACTGGGGCTTGACTCGATTGACGCGTTAGAGATTATCCTGATTCTGGAAAGGAATTATGGAATCAAGATAGAGAACCCTGCCAAAGGCAAAGAAATATTCTATTCGGTACGTACCCTGCAGACTACATCACCGCCCATCAGAAATGAGGAAGATCTATGTCACCGGTCTGGGAGTGATTTCGGGCATAGGGAAAGGAGTGGAAGAAAATCTGGATTCCTTGAAAGCAGGCAAACACGGCATGGGGAAAATCACCCTTTTCCCCACCGCACTTGACGTACCCGTGTCCGAAGTAAAACAGAGCAATGAAGAATTAAAGAAACTCCTCTCCCTTCCATCCGGCAAAACGTATTCACGTACAGCCTTGCTAGGCTTGTTGGCTGCCCAAGAAGCAGCCCGTGATGCGGAACTCGATTTCACTTCTCCTCGTATCGGGCTCATTTCTTCCACCTCCATCGGAGGAATGGATGCAAGCGAGCGGTTTTATGCCTCTTTCCGGGAAGATAACCGAAAAGGGAGATTGCGTGACATTATCTCCCATGACTGTGGGGCCAGTACCGAAATGATAGCCGCTTATTTAGGAGTCAAAGGGACGGTGACCACCCTCAGCACCGCCTGTTCTTCCGCCGCAAATGCTATTATGTTAGGAGCACGCCTGATTCGACACGGTTATCTGGACACCGTCCTCGTAGGCGGAACGGATGCCTTATGCCGTTTCACGCTCAACGGTTTCAATTCACTGATGATACTGGACAAAGAGCACTGTCGTCCTTTCGACCGCACACGTGCCGGATTAAACCTGGGAGAAGGAGCCGGATACCTTGTTCTTCAATCTGAAAAATCCCTGATTAAAGCTCCTTATTGTGAACTCAGCGGTTACGCCAATGCCAATGAAGCCTACCACCAGACAGGAAGTTCCCCCGACGGAGACGGGCCTTTCCTTTCCATGAGTCAGGCCATAGCCTCTGCCGGGCTGACAGCCGGAGCCATAGACTATATCAATGTACATGCACAGGCACTCCCAGCAACGACGCTTCCGAAGGGAAAGCCATCCGGCGTATCTTCGGAACCCGCATCCCTCCCTTCAGTTCGGTCAAAGCATTCATCGGGCACACCCTGGGAGCCTCGGAAGGAATAGAAGCCGTATATTCCGTACTCTCCATCCGTCACGGACTGATTTACCCTAGTCTGAACTTCCATCTGTCCGATGAAGAAAGCGGCCTCATCCCTGAAACGATTTTCCGGTCGGGACTTCCCATACGACATGTATTATCCAACTCCTTCGGATTTGGCGGCAACAACTCATCTCTCGTATTTTCCACTCTAACCCAATAGCGTATGTGCCCAGTATATATCAACCGTATCGCCTCTATCCATGCGGAAAGCAGCAATGAAAAGCCTTATTTCTCCGCACAGGAACCTGATTATAAAGAAATGATCACCAACGCCAATCTGCGGAGGCGCATGAGCCGCATGATCAAGATGGGAGTAGCCTGCGGACTGGAATGTCTGAAAGATATCCCGCCGGAAAAGGTAGATGCCATTATCACTGCTACGGGACTGGGTTGTCTGGCCGATACGGAAAAGTTTATGAACGCCTTGATGGACAACCGGGAACAGATGCTCAATCCCACCGCTTTCATTCAGTCCACCTTTAATACGGTGGGTGCACAGCTAGCTTTGCTACTCAAAATACATGCTTATAATGTTACGTATGTACACCGTGGTTTAAGTTTTGAAAGTGCTCTGATAGATGGCATCATGAGCATTGCCGAAGGCAAACAGCATGTACTGGCAGGTGCTATGGATGAAATAACCCCTACCAGCCATATCATTCAGCAGCGTTTAGGACTGTTGAAAGGAACGACAGCCGGTGAGGGAGCACAATTTTTCCTGTTAAGCGCACAAAAAGAGGAACAGACTTTTGCCGAACTGAAAGGGGTAGATACTTTTATCACCCGGATGAGTGCTCCGGAAATCAGTAACAGGATGCATCATTTTCTAAAATCTCACAGGCTTGCACCCGAAGACATTGACTGGTTTATCAGTGGCAAGAACGGGCAGGAAGCAACAGATGCCGTTTATACAGAGCTGGAACACAGTCTGTTCCCTCATGCCCTGCATAGCAGCTTTAAAGAACAATGCGGAGAATATCAGACTGCTTCATCCTATGCTCTCTGGATGGCGGCAAAAGCCTTGAAAGAAGAAGCTTCATCCCGTTACGCATTGATTTATAACCAATATCAAGGTATCAATCACTCAATCATCTTAATCAAGCGATGCACATCCTAGTTTCCGTAACCATCATAGTAAGCGTCATGGCCTATTAAAAAGATGCTTTTAAGATACTGAAAACAGGAATAATGCTTAACTTTATCCCTCATAAAATAAAAGTAGTAGAAATAATGAAGAAAATAACTGTTACGAATATTGATATATCCATATCTGTAAGACCTGATAATAATGATTATATCTGCCTGACAGACATGGCACATTTCAAAGACAGAGAACGTACTAACTACATTATACAAAACTGGATGCGTCTACGTAGTACGATTGATTTTCTAGGGTTATGGGAAAAACTAAATAATCCAAATTTTAAAGGCATCGAATTCGATGCTTTTAAAATGGAGAGTGGAACAAACAGTTTCACCCTAACCCCCAAACAATGGATAGAAAAAACTAAAGCAATAGGGATTATATCCAAGCCCGGGCGATATGGGGGAACTTTTGCCCATAAAGACATAGCTTTTGAATTCGGGACTTGGCTCAGCCCTGAATTTAAACTATATCTCATCAAAGAATACCAAAGACTTAAAGAAGCAGAATCACACCCTTTATTAAGTGAATGGAACGTAAAAAGAATACTTAGTAAAGTAAATTATTCCATACATACGGATGCAATCAAAGACTTTATTATACCTAAAGTAGAAGATTTCAATCAAAAACTTGTTTATGCCGATGAAGCTGATTTGTTAAATCTCGCATTATGGGGATGTACCGCAAGACAATGGCGTGAAGCAAATCCACAATACGCAGATAAGAATATCAATATCAGAGATGTAGCAAGCATAAATGAATTAGTCGTATTATCGAATATGGAATCCTTCAATGCAGAGTTAATCAAGCATAAGGTGGACAAGTCTAAAAGGTTTACTCATCTTCGGCAGATGGCCAAAGAGCAATTAGCACACTTGAATACGATTGATACCGAAAAAAAGTTCAGAATACTGACAGATAATGACAAACAATTAGAATAATCTCTACAAGATCATTTATTAAAGTATCACTCAATCATCTTAATCAAGCAATGCACATCCTAGTTTCTGTAGTCATCATAGTAAGCGTCATGGCCTATTTCTTTTACGCTTCTTACAGCATCCGTGCCTGTATTTACATGTGTGTCTTCTGTTGCAAGAAAACCGAAGAGAAAATCATAGCCATCACTTTTGATGACGGGCCCGATCCGATACAGACTCCAAAAGTGCTGAAAGTGTTAAGAGAAAAACACATACCAGCCTGCTTTTTTGCATCGGAAACAAGATAAAAGGCAATGAAGAGCTGCTCCGGCAAATCATCAAAGAAGGACATCGTATCGGGAATCATTCCTTCTCCCATTCCGGCTATTTTCCTCTCTATACCTTCAAACGGATGTGCCATGATTTAATTACCTGCCAGCAAGAATTGGAAAAAGTGACCGGCCAACCGGTCCTATGGTTCCGGCCGCCTTTCGGAGTGACTAATCCTACCCTGGCTAAAGCAGTGCGCAGGCTGGGATACATCCCCATTGGTTGGAACATCCGCACACTGGACACTCAGCAACCCACTCCTGAAAAAATTATCAAACGCATCAAGAAACGGCTCGTTCCGGGCTCCATCCTTCTGCTACATGACCGGATGCCCGATAGTGACAGGCTGCTGGTACAAGTTCTGGACTTTATAGAAAAAGAGGGGTATACGGTAGTAACATTAGACAGGCTGATAAAGGACATGACAAAATAAATTTCTTCTATATTTTCAACAGCAACATCACCAAGTTCCAAAAACGAGACCCAGTTCACACCTCATGATCAAACTGATAAAAAGATAACTTCGTCTTACGTAAAACATAAAATTCTTCCGCCACTTCATTCCACTCATTACCAACAACTTGCCGTGTAAAAAAGTCTGTAATACCCCCAAACCGGTATGTAAGCGATGGAGTGGAACATTCACCCGTTATTTGCAAAAGAAGCGTAGATATCAGATTAAATCTGACAGGATATGCTGTACTTTCGTTCAACTTAATAGGATGTCAGTGTGTAAACTTCCGATATATACTGTTGCTTCACCAGTGTGAAACGGTAGTTTCACACTGGTGACAACAGCTCTTCACACAGGTGAAAACCCATCTTCACCTAAGTGAAAATCATATCCTACCGTTCTCCTTGCAAGAATTCCAACAGACCTTCATCCTGCATAATGACGCTTTCTGCCAAACTGACTCCGACAGGGAAAACGGATAAACCGTTTCGAGGGGGATACAGGAGGATTCGTCACTATAAATTATTGATTAACAATAATATGCCGTGATGAAAAATATTGCAACGCAGAAATATAACTTTTTTATTCATTATAATTGCCCATGTGAACGATTGTAGAAACAGGTAAAAATCGTAAATAGCTGGTAAAGGTATGAATGGTTTCTCAAAATATACTATCTTTGCTTCCCATTACAAACGGATAAACCTCTATAAAGTATGACCTACATGAAAATACTTTTGCTCTTGATGTTCTGTACAGTCCTGCCGATGCAAGCCCAACAGATGAAGAAACTTACTGATTTGAAAGATTTTGAAGCCCGTCTGCTGCAAGAGGCTAAAAATATAGAGTCCATCGAAAGTAATTTCACTCAGATAAAATATCTGGATGTATTCGATGAGAAAATAACCTCGAAAGGAACGTTCTATTATAAAAAGAGCAATAAGATATGCATGGACTACGCACAGCCCATGAACTACCTTATCGTGATCAACAACAACCAACTGAAAATAGTATCGGACGGAAAGAAAAGCATCATGGACCTTCACTCCAACAAGATGATGAACCAAATGCAGGATATGCTTACCGCCTGCATGGTGGGCGACCTGTCCAACATGTCGCCCGGCTATGCTTTGGAATATTTTGAAGACACCCATTACTATCTCATTCAAATCAAGCCCGTCAGCAAAGCGATACAGGCATATATCAACCAGATTCAAATTTATTTAGACAAAAAAGATATGTCTGTCCACAAACTACGTTTATCGGAAACCGCAACCAACTATACCGAATACGAATTCTCGGACAAGAAATTCAATTCTTTGAACGATGAGGCAAAGTTTACGATACGCTAGCTGGCTGCTGTTGCTGTTTATACTGCTCTCCTGCTCACACCGGGTGACGGGGGAAGCTACGGCACTGCCTCCCATCCTGCAGGCAGAAGCACAGTCGCAAAAGTACAACCTGCAACTGGATTTCATGAAACACCATTTCAGCGGAATGCTCATTGTCCGCCAAATGCCCGATAACGAAATCCGTATCCTGGGCTCTACCTACTTTGGCCTCAGCCTTTTTGACTTCTCCCTGCACCGCGACACCTTCATAGTGAACAGTTGCATGGAACCGATGAGGAAGAAAAAGATGCTGAAAATACTGGAAACTGATTTCAAAAATCTATTTCTAAAGAGTGAAAAAGCACGTATTAAAAAGAAAAGTAGTACTTTTGAGCAAAGAATCAGTGGCAAAGGATTTGGAAAGACGGTATTCACCTTGTCCGGCTTTGTAAACGGACAGGCGGAGAAAGTACAAATCAAGCATCCGCTGATACGGTTAAGAATCCAATTGGACAAACTGAACATAAACAACCCTTGAAATGCTGCTGGAGAACTTTTATAAAATCATTCATATAAAGGAAAGAGAAGACGGGAAACAGGAAATAGAGATAGAGCTGAATCCCGGCCATGTGCTCTATCAAGGTCATTTCCCCGGACAGCCGGTGGTTCCGGGCGTCTGTACCTTACAGATAATAAAAGAAAGTGCCGAACAGATCGCCAGCCAACCTTTGCAGTATGTACAGATTGCTTCTTCCAAGTTCCTGTCTGCCATCAATCCGCTTGAAACTCCACTACTGCAACTATTTATCCGACTAGAAAAAACGGAAGAGCATCTTTTCAAGTTGCAGGCAGAAGGCATTTGTAATGGAAAAGAATTTATCAAGTTGAAAGCGGTACTGATGGCAAGTAAGTATCAATGAAGCAAGTCCTTCTGTTAAATATCCATAATAGCAAGAACAATAAGTCCATTTATAGTTGTCAACACCCATTAAACATCTTATATTCAGACAATTATAAATATGACACCTATGAAAACAAAATTCACAATGATTATGGCTGTTATTGCAACATTTGCAATAAGCTTGAACCTCCACTCTTCTAATGAGGAAGTAGTGTTTGGAGCACCTGCCGTGCAAATGCCACGAGGGGGTCCAAAGTACTGTGCTTTCGAAGCTGAATGGGAAAATTGCAAAATGGCTGCTACAGGCACTGTGTGTATCAGTGAAGATGGTAAATGCGGCACCGGAGTAGAGGTAGGTGCCCCCGGTGAAGGTTCAGGAGAAGGTGGGAATCATGGTGCTCCTACCAATTAACAACCAACAATTTATGTGGCCGGTTAGAAATCCGGTCACATAAATTACAAATATCATAAAACCGAAAATATTATGAATCGAACACTCCTTTTTATATCACTCTTTTCTATATTTACCCTCGTATCTTGCCAGTCCTCCCCAAAAAACGAAGCTGGCAAACAGAACGAAGTAGAACTGGTAGCAGAAAAACAGCTGGCTTTCCCTTTAGACGAACAGACCTATTACTTAAGCAAATCCATGTTCCAATTCGAAGAAAACGGGAAAGAATACCTTCACTTTGAGAATACACAAAAATCATTATATGACATTGTCATTTTTGATATAGAGAATCAACAGATAGCCAAACGGATACCTCTTCACAAGACAGGTCCCAACGGCTACCAGCTGTATTCGGCAGTAGACCTTCCCCCGATTCTCAATATATATTAGTTGCACAGAATAATATCAGTCGGCTCAGTTCCATAAACTCTCAAGGGGAAATAATACGAAACTATAATTCCAAACTCCTGAAGGCAGATTTACACCCTTGTCTTTTGGCAGTTACTACAATGCACCTGCTTTTATCAAAG
>ENA-OQAZ01000148-OQAZ01000148.1-human-gut-metagenome-genome-assembly--contig:-NODE-148-length-37744-cov-3.489725_pt1 | contig 37744 bp, 42 predicted proteins | sample MGYA00242737_ERZ504531 | MGnify/ENA primary metagenome ERZ504531 (study PRJEB26092, sample SAMD00036244) | human gut metagenome | host: Homo sapiens | study: EMG produced TPA metagenomics assembly of... | reverse complement strand
ACAAGAACTTGTGAGTAGATATGATTTCGGTCAATCCAAAGCATACACGATAAAGCAGTAAGTAGAACTCGTGAGGGTCTACATTATCTCGGTGTGAGTATATTTAATCACATTTTGAGTGGCAGGTTTTACTAATATATGAAGATACTTTTTATATCCTTAGGATGTGATAAAAATCTAGTGGATACAGAAGTGATGCTTGGAATGCTTGCTTCAAGAGGTTACGAGATGACGAATGATGAACAGGAGGCTGATATTATTGTGATCAACACCTGTTGTTTTATCCATGATGCGAAAGAAGAAAGCATCCAGAATATTCTTGAGATGGCAGAATATAAGAAGAATGGCAGTGCAAAGGCATTGATCGTTACAGGATGTATGGCAGAGCGTTATCGTCAGGAGATTCTTGATGAGATTCCAGAGGTAGATGAAGTTCTTGGAACAACTGCATATGATCGCATTCTGGATGCGGTAGATGCGGCACTTGCCGGACAACATGAGGTTATGACAGCTGACCTTGATGCTCTTCCATTACCGGAGACGAAGCGTCTTGTAACAACAGGAGGACATTTTGCATATCTGAAGATTGCAGAAGGATGTGACAAACATTGTACGTACTGCATCATTCCGAAAATCCGTGGAAACTTTAGAAGTGTACCGATGGAACGCCTTCTGAAAGAAGCACAGGATCTGGCAGAGCAGGGCGTAAAAGAATTGATTCTTGTTGCTCAGGAGACAACGCTTTATGGAAAAGATCTTTATGGAGAGAAATCTCTTCCAAAGCTGCTCCGTGAACTTTGCAAGATCAGTGGAATCCGTTGGATCCGTATTTTATATTGTTATCCGGAGGAAATCACAGATGAACTGATCCAGGTAATGAAAGAAGAACCGAAGATCTGTCATTATCTTGATCTCCCAATCCAGCATGCGAATGATACCATCTTGAAGAGAATGGGACGCAGAACTTCAAAACAGGAGCTGATCGACATTGTGCAGAAGCTTCGTAAGGAAATCCCGGATATCTGTCTTAGAACAACACTGATCACAGGCTTTCCGGGAGAGACGCAGGAGCAGCATGAAGAGGTGATGGAATTCATTGACACACTTGAGTTTGATCGTCTTGGAGCATTTACGTATTCTCCGGAGGAAGATACACCGGCAGCCACATTCGAAGATCAGATTGATGAAGAAGTGAAAGAGGATCGTCAGGCAGATATCATGGAACTTCAGCAGGAAATTGCATTTGATAAAGCGGAAGACATGATTGGAAGAGAAGTTCTTGTCATGATCGAAGGTAAAGTCGCAGATGAGAATGCTACGTTGGAAGAACTTATCGTGATGCACCGAATGTAGACGGCTGATCTTTATCAATACTGACGTAGAATTGATTTCCGGAGATTTTGCAAAGGTTAAAGTGACCGGAGCATTAGATTATGATTTGATAGGAGAGTTGATGTAGTATGAATTTACCAAACAAATTAACAGTATTACGTGTGATTATGGTTCCGTTTTTTGTTTTCTTTATGTTGACAGATGTAGGCGGAGCTGCGAATAAATGGATCGCGCTTGTACTTTTTATTGTTGCAAGTCTGACAGATATGCTGGATGGTAAGATTGCAAGAAAATACAATCTTGTAACAAATTTTGGAAAGTTTATGGATCCGCTGGCAGATAAACTTCTTGTCTGCTCAGCAATGATCTGTCTGATTCCTTCAGGAAAACTTCCGACAGCAGTTGTTATTGTTATTATTGCAAGAGAGTTTATTATCAGTGGTTTCCGTCTGGTAGCATCTGATAATGGCGTTGTTATCGCAGCAAATTACTGGGGAAAATTCAAGACAGTATCCCAGATGGCAATGATCATTGTTCTGATTGCTGATTTTGGCGGCGTATTCGACATGGTTGGAACAGCACTGATCTGGATTGCCACAGCACTTACTGTGATTTCTCTGGTAGACTATGTGTGGGCAAACAGAGAGGTTCTTACAAAGGGAGGCATGTAAGAGATGTATCTTGAGTGGTTTTTTAAAGAGAAAGCTGCAGGTGAGAAAAGTCTGGAAGAAGTTGTAGTAGATCTTCTTGCAGAGCGTAAACTTCATGTGACAACAGCAGAATCCTGTACAGGTGGATTGATTGCAGGAACGTTAGTCAATGTGGCAGGAGCATCAGATGTGCTGAACGAGGGCTATGTTACGTATTCGAATGAGGCAAAGGAACGTCTAATTCACGTTTCTCATGAGACACTTGAAACTTATGGTGCCGTGAGTGAACAGACAGCGCATGAGATGCTGAGGGTGCGGCAAAGGCTGCGAATGCGGATGCGGCACTAAGTGCAACAGGAATTGCAGGGCCTGGAGGTGGAACAGAAGAAAAGCCGGTTGGTCTTGTATATATTGGATGTTATCTGAATGGGAAGACGACAGTGAAAGAGTGTCGTTGGAATGGAAGCCGGATGGAGAACAGATTGGATACTGTGAAAGCAGCATTGGAGATGCTGAAGGAACGTCTGGTGGAAGAGATGCCGGTGTAATAAGAAAAGATTAAGTTGAAGCAGTAACTGTTTCCAAAAGGATACAGAAGCTGCTTTTCTTATACATAAATTTGTCAAGTGTCATATTTATATAATTCTTTCCCTCAGATGGTGAAAATCTTGTCAAAGTTGTGATTGACGAATGCGACAAATTGTGCGAAAATAAATACATATGGTGCAGGGAGAAAGAGTTTGTGGCAGGTGACAAATCAATTTCTCACCGCGCAGACAGTTCAGTGTTAAAAAAATAATGCAGAGCTGTCAGTTTTTGTGCGAAAAAAATAGTGTACCGTATACGAAGAAAATCATACATATTGAAAGGAGTATTAACATGATTTATTCACACGAAGTAGAAATGATGTGTCCGGTAGCCCAGGGCGTAAACCATGGCGCAGCTCCAATTCCAGAAGAAGCTAAATGGGTAAAGGCAAAAGAAATCAAAGATATCTCCGGACTTACACACGGTGTAGGCTGGTGTGCTCCACAGCAGGGTACTTGTAAGCTCACACTGAACGTAAAAGACGGAATCATCCAGGAGGCACTTGTTGAGACAATCGGATGTTCAGGAATGACACATTCCGCAGCTATGGCTTCTGAGATCCTTCCGGGAAGAACACTTCTTGAAGCTCTGAATACAGACCTTGTATGTGATGCTATCAACACAGCTATGAGAGAACTGTTCCTTCAGATTGTTTACGGAAGAACTCAGAGTGCATTCTCAGAGGACGGACTTCCGATAGGAGCAGGACTTGAGGACCTTGGAAAAGGACTTCGTTCACAGTTGGTACAATGTACGGAACACTGAAAAAAGGACCTCGTTATCTTGAGATGACAGATGGTTATGTAACAGGAATCGCACTGAACGAAGATGATGAGATCATCGGATATCAGTTTGTAAACTTCGGTAAGATGATGGACTTCATCAAAGCTGGAGACGAGCCGGCTGTAGCGCTTGAGAAAGCTAAAGGACAGTACGGACGTGTTGACGATGCTGTTAAGATCATTGACCCAAGAAAAGAGTAAGGAGGACTATTTCAATGGCATTATTTGAATCATATGAAAGAAGAGAAAAACAGATTCTTGCAAAACTCGCTGAGTATGGAATCAACTCCATCGAAGAAGCTGCAGAAGTAACTAAAGCAGCTGGTCTTGACGTTTACAAGATGGTTGAAGGAATTCAGCCAATCTGTTTCGAGAACGCTAAGTGGGCTTACACAGTAGGTGCTGCTATCGCAATCAAAAAGGGATGTACAAAGGCAGCTGATGCAGCAGCAGCAATCGGAGAAGGACTTCAGTCTTTCTGTATTCCGGGATCTGTTGCAGATCAGAGAAAAGTTGGTCTTGGACATGGTAACCTTGGAAAAATGCTTCTTGAAGAAGATACAGAGTGCTTCGCATTCCTGGCTGGACACGAGTCATTCGCAGCAGCTGAGGGTGCTATCGGTATCGCTGAGAAAGCAAACAAAGTTCGTAAAAAACCTCTGCGTGTTATCCTGAATGGTCTTGGAAAAGACGCTGCTCAGATTATTGCACGTATCAACGGATTTACATACGTTGAGACAGAACTTGACTATCACACAGGAGAACTGAAAGAAGTATTCCGTAAAGCATACTCTGAAGGACTTCGTGCGAAAGTTAACTGCTACGGAGCTAACGACGTAGTAGAAGGTGTTAAGATCATGTGGAAAGAGAATGTAGACGTATCTATCACAGGTAACTCTACAAACCCTACAAGATTCCAGCACCCAGTAGCAGGAACATATAAGAAAGAGCGTATCGAAGCTGGAAAGAAATACTTCTCAGTTGCTTCAGGTGGTGGTACAGGACGTACACTTCACCCAGACAACATGGCAGCTGGACCGGCTTCTTACGGAATGACAGATACAATGGGACGTATGCACTCTGATGCACAGTTCGCTGGATCTTCATCTGTACCGGCTCACGTTGAGATGATGGGACTTATCGGAGCAGGAAACAACCCGATGGTTGGTATGACTGTTGCTGTAGCAGTTGCTGTTGAGGAAGCTGCAAAGGCTGGTAAATTCTAAGAATTTATTTCTGGATAATGTTTTAATTTAATATAAAATCAAGGAGTAAAAACAAAATAGTTTTTACTTCTTGATTTTTTTAGTTGATATCTAAATATTTATCATAAGAACTATGTTTATTTGATAGATTTTGTTATACTTAAAAGGAATGAAAACTGTTGGATAATATAGCGTTTATAAGAAATGAGGTGTACGTATGGCATTAGTACAGAACCGTATTTTCACAATAGAAGATATTTATAATCTTCCAGAAGGAGAAAGAGCTGAATTAATTGATGGTCAGATTTATATGATGGCACCACCATCTCGACGTCACCAAGAAATAATTGGTTCTCTTTATCGAAAAATTGCAGATTATATTGATATGAAAAGAGGGCATGCAAAGTATATCTTGCGCCATTTGCGGTATTTTTGAATAACAATAATGTTAATTATGTAGAACCGGATATTTCTATAATATGTGATAAAAATAAACTTGACGATAAAGGATGTAATGGAGCTCCAGATTGGATTATTGAAATCGTGTCTCCTAGCAGTAAAAGAATGGATTATTATATTAAATTGTTTAAATATCGAACTGCTGGAGTAAGAGAATACTGGATTGTTGATCCATCAGAGAGATGATTCTGGTATATGATTTTGAGAATGATGATTACGAACAGTATTCATTTTCAGAAATAGTTAAAGTTCGAATATACGACGATTTCGAAATTAATTTTACTACAATCTAGAATATACGAGGCATTACACATGAAGATAAAGATGGTAGACATTGCAAGGCATCTTGTGTTTCCAAAGCAACGGTATCGCTTGCAGTAAATGGAAAACCGGGAGTGAATGAAGAAACCAGAAGGATGGTTTTGGAATGTCTGGAAGAAATGAAGAAGAATAATGGAGTGATTCCGGTAAAAGAGAATATCGTTACAGTGTCTGACCATCCGGTGAATCAGATGATCAAAGTAGTGATTGTTAATCACAACAAAGGTGCTGCGTGTAATTCGGAGACAGATCTCTGGTCAGATGTACTTGCTACATTTGATTCTGAAGCAAGAAGACTTGGATATCTTTATGGAGTGACGTATTTAAATGATGACATTACGCAAACAGAAGCAGTAATTACGGAATGTAATATGGATTTTGTTGCAGGAATTATTCTTTTTGGAACCGAATTAAAAGAAGAAGATCAAAACCTGCTTGAAAGAATCAAAAAACCATTGGTTCTTTATGACTGTGAACTTCCAGATAGTCGGTATAGCAGTGTATGTGCAGACAATAGACAAATGCTAAAAAGTGCTGTGGATTATCTGTACAAGGAAGGTGTATCAGATATTTATTATTTCTGTACAGGGAAAGATAATTATAATTATCGAGTTCGTAAAAAAGCATTTTTAAATACAAAGTCTAACGAAGATACTGCATCTGAAAAACATATTCTTGATCTTGGAGATGAAATTCCAAGGATAACGGAGACTTTGTTAGACTGGTTGAGAAAAAATCCGCTTCCGCAAGGAATTTTATTTGAAAATCAACAGATTTCAATCGGTGCATTGACGGCACTTCGAAAGTATGGAGTGAACATCCCACAGGAAGTGAAAGTTGTCGGATTTGGTATGATTCCTGACTATATATACCAGGATCTAAAGTTGGTACAAATGAGAATATCTGACGCAGAAGGTGTTCTTCTTGCAATGGATTTACTGGATAAAAAGATTCGTCAGTACTCAAGGTCTAAAGTTAAGATATACACAGAAGCAGAAATGATTGTAAGTTAAAATAATCGTAAGATAAAAGAACGGAAAAAAACAAATTGGAGGAACAGAAGATGAATGAATATTTTCCACATTTATTTGAACCAATTAAGATTGGAAAGACAACGGTAAAGAACAGAATCTTTATGCCGCCGATTTCCACAAACATGGCAGATAAAGGCTATGTAACAGACGCACTGGTTGAGCATTACTCAGCAAGAGCGAAGGGGGGAGTCGGACTGATTGTTACAGAAGTTACGACTGTAGAGCCAGTATATACATATTTACCGGGAGATATGTCTATCTATGATGATTCTTATATTCCAGGTTGGAAGAAACTGTAGATGCAGTACATCAGTATGATACGAAGATTTTAGCACAGTTGTTCCATCCGGCTTACATGGCATTCCCGATTCCGGGAACACCGCAGCTGATCGCCCCTTCTAATGTTGGACCTTATTATGCAAAATCAGCTCCGAGAGCTGTAACTGTTGAAGAATTGCATGTACTTGTTCAGCAGTTCGGGGAGGCAGCACGCCGTTTCCAGATTGCAGGTGGAGACGGAGTTGAGATCCAGTGTGCACATGCACATGGACTGCTTGGCGGATTCCTTACACCTCTTTATAACAAGAGAACAGATGAATACGGCGGAGACATTAACGGACGTCTCAGACTGACACTTGAAGTAATTGCGAAGATCCGCGAACTTTGCGGCGATGATTTCATCATTGATGTTCGTATTTCAGGAGATGAGTACAGTGAAGGTGGTCTGACACTGAACGACATGATCTATGTATCCAAACAGCTTGAGAAAACAGGTGTTGATTTCATCCATGTTTCCGGAGGAAATACGATCAAGAGAGGAAGTTCCATGCCTGCACCTGGTACATCACCGGCACCGCATGCACACGCAAGTGAGAAAATCAGAAAGCATGTAAATATTCCGGTATCTACAGTTGCAAGAATCAATGAGCCATGGATAGCGGAAGAACTTATCGCAAACGGAAAGACAGATATCTGTATGATCGGTCGTCCGAACCTGTGTGACAGTGAATTTGTTAATAAAGCTGCAGAAGGAAAAACAGATGATATCCGTCCATGTATCGGATGTGGACGCTGCCTGACAGGAATCATGTTTGGTAATCCGATCAGCTGTACAGTGAATCCATCTGTAGAGTCTGACGAGATCAAAGAAGCAGATGAGAAGAAGAAAGTTCTTGTGATCGGTGCAGGTCCGGCAGGAATGGAAGCAGCTTACGTTGCTAAGAAACGCGGACATGAAGTTATTCTCTGCGAAAAAAGCGGAGAGTTCGGAGGCCTTTTAAGACTGGCAGCAGTTCCAATCGCTAAACAGGAACTTTGTAAAGTAATTAAGTTTATGGCACGTCGTCTGAAGAACGAAGGAATCGAAGTCCGCATGAACTGTGAAGTAACTCCGGAGATGCTTGCAGGAGAATTCAAGGATTATGAAGTTGTCTGTTCTACAGGGGCAGTTCCGAAGGAAATTCCTCCATTCAAAGTGTTCAAGCAGACAATGACAGCCGATGACGTCCTTGCCGGAAGAAAATACCCGGGAAGAAAGATCGTTATTCTCGGGGGCGGATCTGTCGGATGTGAAACTGCAGATTATCTTGCACCATTGATTGATGACATGTTCCTGCAAACCGTGACATCACAGTGATTGAGATGACACCGTCACTGATGCCGGGAGAAGGCGGCGCAGCTAAGAGTCAGCTGACAATGAGACTCAAGAGAAAAGGTGTAAAGATTGAACTGAACAGTCAGGTGACGAAGGTTGATGAGACTACGATCACTTATGAGAAAGACGGACAGGAGTATCATATCACAGATGCGGATACACTGATTTTTGCAGTTGGTTATGCACCGAACAAAGTAGAGAATACAGAAGAGAGAGTTCATTTTATCGGAGACTGTGATAAAGTCGGAACTCTGAAAGATGCAATTGCTGCAGGACATAAACTAGCAGAAGAATTATAATTGTTAAAAGAGATGTCAGTAAATGCTGACAAAAATTATGCATGAAGTCTAAAGTATGTTAATTTGAAAGATATTAAAAATAAAGCAGAACGGAGAAAAAAGATGGGGAATAAATTATCAGAACCGATTAAGGTCGGAAATCTTACTTTTAAAAACAGAATCATGTTTCCACCGCTTACAACAGGTTATGAAGAAAGAGACGGATCGATTGGGGCGAGAAGTCTGAACTTCTATGAAAGACTTGCAAAAGGTGGAGCAGCGTATGTTGTTATCGGAGATGTAGCTCCTGTAAGAACAGCTTCACCGACACCAAAGCTTTATGACGACAGCCAGATTCCTGTATATAAAAATCTGGCAGACACATTACATAAGTATGACTGTAAGCTTGCACTTCAGTTGTTCCATCCGGAGTATGATGTTCCTGGTGTCGGACGCATGATCATGGAAGCAGGTATTGCAAGACAGGCTGAGGCAAAAGCACAGGCAGAGGGAAATGCGGAAGAAGCAAAGAAACAGATGGAAGAATGCGACAGACTTACGAAAGGCGCTTATGCAAAACTTCATCATGATATGCAGCATTTTGTAACAGAGGCAACTGTTGAGCAGTTAGAAGATATTAAAAACAGTATCGCTTCATGTGCAGCAAAGGCGCAGAAAGCAGGAATCGATGCGATTGAAGTACATGGAGATCGTCTTCTTGGTTCTCTTTGCTCTAAGATTCTGAACCATAGAGAAGATCAGTACGGAGGAAGTCTTGAGAACCGTACAAGATATGCACTTGAAGTAGTAGCAGCAATCAAAGAAGCTGCACCGGATCTTATGATTGAGTATAAACTGCCAATCATTACAGTAAATCCTGATGGATCACTTCGTGGAAAAGGCGGACTTGAGCAGAAGAAGGAATCCGGTTTGCAAAGATGCTTGATGAGGCTGGAATCGATATGATTCAGGTTGCTCAGGCGAACCATACAGGAAACATGGGAGATACAATCCCGCCGATGGGAGATGTTCCGTATAACTGGACACTTCCGGTAGCCAGAGAAGTGAAAAAACTGGTATCCATTCCGGTTGCAACAGTTGGTCGTGTTGTCAGCTTAGAAGCAGGAGAGAAGATCCTCGAAGACGGAGATGCCGATATCGTAGCTTATGGACGTTCCATGCTTGCAGATGCAGATATTGCCAATAAATCTATATCCGGAGAGTGCATCAGAGAATGCTTGAACTGTAATAAAGGATGCGTAGATGCAATTCAGGGACGTAAATACATTTCCTGCGTATTAAATGCAGAGAACGGAAACGAAGGAACTATATTTATCAAACCTGCAGACGAGAAGAAAAAGGTTGCAGTTGTAGGTGCAGGAATCGCCGGACTTGAGGCAGCAAGAGTTGCAGCAAAACGCGGGCATGAAGTAACGGTATTTGAAAAATCAGATAAGATTGGTGGACAGATCCATCTGGCAGCAGTTCCACCGAGAAAGAGCGAGATTTTAAGATCTATTGAATATTATGAGAAGATTCTACCAGAACTTTCTGTAGATGTGAAATTAAATACAGAAGTAGATTGTGAAGAGCTGAATAAGTTTGATCATGTAATTCTTGCCATTGGTGCGCATAACATGGATCTTCCAATGTCTGTTACAGACAGCAATGTTGTTTCTGCCTGGGATGTTCTTGCAGGATGCGAAGTGAGTGGAGCATGTGCAGTACTTGGCGGAGGATTAGTTGGAACTGAAACAGCAGAATTTCTTGCACAGAAAGGTCTGAAAGTAAGCATTGTCGAGATGCTGGATCAGATTGCAACAGGAGAATCCGAGACAGTAATGCCACTGATCAAAAAAGACTTTGAAGAACACGATGTAAAAGAGTATGTGAATACAAGAGTGAATTCCATCGAGAATAATGTGATTCATGCTGTGAATACAAAAGACGAGTCAGAGGTTACAATTGAAGCTGATACAATTGTGAATGCACTCGGGTCTAAGAAGAATCTCTTCGACGACAGTAAGCTGACAGTTCCATTTGTATATGTTGGAGACTGCAGCGGTGAGAGAACAGCAGATATCTCAGCAGCAATCCGCAGCGGATATCAGGCAGGAAATGAAATCTGAGAATTTTTAAGTTTTATTCAGTGAGAAAATAAGTAAAATACAGGGTGATGCTGTAAACAGAAAATCTGTAGACAGTATCACCCTGTTTCAGTTATAATAAAATAAAATTTTTGTTATAAAAAATGATAATGGAGCAAGGCTATGATAAACAAAGAACTATTTTATAAAGTAACATTAATTGATTGCAACGGAAAAGAATTGGAAGTTGCTAAATTCCTGCAGATTTTAACAGGAATGGAAAAAACAGAAACAAGAAGAATTGTAGCGAGTCTGCCATGTGTTCTTTATGAAGAACTTGACGGAGAGGCTTGCTCTTATATTGAGGAAGCACTAGATTTTTATACTGCAAAATACAAATTAGAACCAGTAGGTGATGAAAATGAAGTATATGAAGAGAATGCATTTGTCTATCCTTCAAAACAGGTGATCGCGCTTGGAAGTATGGTTGATTACATCGGAAAGAGGTCAGAGTTTGTAAGCATCGCGAGAAAATATGACTTCCCGAAGAATGTGAGCCTGAATGATACGCCATTCTTAGTAAAAGATGGTTTGGCAGAAGAACAGGCAGTGAACCTGCGGCAGGATCTTCGCAATATGGGAATGTTTGCGCTGATTATGAGAAGTGGGGCAGAAGTCCAGCAGGTGAAGAAGAGGGGATTTTTAGCAGGGATGTTTGCACGTTGAGATGAATTAAAGGGTTGTTTGATACAGTCAGCTGTGAGTAGTGATTATATAGCCGATTTCTTACAGAAAATTCAATTAGATTTTATTGACACTTTTGTAGAGAAGGACTACAATATCTTTAGATTGTTAATTTAATAACATACAAATAAAGAGTTTAGGAGGCAGACAAAAATGGCAAATATTTTATGTAGTCCGAGCAAATATGTTCAAGGTGCAGGTGAGATGAAAAAGCTGGGTGAATATGCTCAGAAGTATGGTAAAAAAGCACTTGTACTGATCACAGAGTCGGGGTATAAACGTATTGAAGACGTTCTCAAAGTTGGATTTGAAGGATATGATATTGAACCAGTGTATGAGTATTTCAACAGAGAATGTAGCAAGACAGAAATTAATCGTTTGGTAGCCGTTATGAATGAAAAGGGCTGTGATGTTGTTATTGGTATTGGCGGAGGAAAGATCCTTGATACTGCGAAAGCAGTTGCTTATTACAAAGAATGCCGGTACTGATCTGTCCGACAATTGCATCTACAGATGCGCCATGCAGTGCACTTTCTGTTATTTATACTGATGAAGGCGTATTCGAAGAATACTTATTCCTCCCAGCTAATCCAAACATGGTTCTGATGGACACAGAAATCATTGCAAAATCACCAGTCAGACTGACAGTTTCCGGAATGGGTGATGCACTTGCAACTTATTTTGAAGCAAGAGCCTGTCAGGCTAGCGAAGCAACAACTTGTGCTGGTGGAAATGTTACTATGGCAGCGATGTCACTCGCAAAACTGTGCTTTGATACATTGATGAATGAAGGTGTGAAGGCAAAACTTGCTCTGGAAGCAGGAGCCTGTACAAAAGCTGTTGAGAAGGTAATTGAAGCTAATACATTGCTTAGTGGAATCGGATTTGAGAGTGGCGGTCTTGCAGGAGCACATGCAATCCATAATGGATTCACAGTTTTGGACGAGTGTCATCATATGTATCATGGAGAGAAAGTTGCATTTGGAACAATCACACAGCTTGTTCTGGAAGACATTCCGGCAGAAGAACTGGAAGACATTATAGATTGGTGTATTGAACTGGGACTTCCTGTTACATTAAAAGAACTTGGTATTACAGAAGTGACAGACGAGAAGCTTATGGCAGTTGCGACAGCAGCCTGTGCAGAGAATGATACACTTCATAACATGCCATTTGAGGTGACACCTGAGACTGTATGCGCAGCAATTAAGGCAGCAGATGCTTACGGAAGATATTTCCTGGGAGAATAGAATATGGGAAATAGGACACCATTTCGTTAAAATAGAAAAACCAATTTGACAAACTGATTTTCTGTGGTATAATTTTCATGCTGTGAAAAACAGCCGACAGTTCATTTGTACCTTCCTGTCGAAAAACAAAACCAGGGCTAGTTAAGAAGATTCTAGGCTCTGCGTGCAAAGAAGTACGCAGAGCTTTTTATATTATTCAGGAAATACTTTCCCATATATATAAAACGCTCCGCTTAGGATACACAGCTCTTAAAAGGTACATACATTTCAAATACAGGAGAGTTGAAATATGTATTATTTGCAAACAAAAGCCAGTTTTGACGCAGCACATTTTCTCTGGAAATACGAGGGGAAATGCAGAAATATCCACGGACATCGTTGGAATATTGTCGCAAAAATCAAAAGTCAGAAGCTGGAGCAAGAAGGACAGACACGGGGAATGGTAGTAGATTTTGGTAATCTGAAAAAGGATCTGAAAAAGCTTTGTGATTCCTTTGACCATAGTCTGATTTACGAAGTGGGATCTCTGAAAGCAGAAACAGTAGCTGCGCTTCAGAATGAGGACTTTCATCTGGAGAAAGTTTCTTTTCGTCCTACGGCAGAGAATTTCGCATATTATTCTACAAGAAATTAACAGAACTTGGATACGGGGTTCATTGTGTGGAAGTATATGAAACACCGAATAATTGCGCGGTTTATGAGGAAGAGTAGATGAAAGTAGTAGAAAAATTCACCAGTATTAATGGGGAAGGCACACGGGCGGGAGAATTGGCAGTCTTTGTTCGTTTCAAAGGATGCAATCTGCGCTGTAGCTATTGTGATACTATGTGGGCCAATGAACCGGATTGCCCATATGAAGAGGAAACCCCGGAAGAGATTTTAAATTATGTTTTAGGAACCGGTATTCGCAACGTGACACTTACAGGTGGAGAACCGTTGCTGCAAAAAGACATCAGAGAATTGATCCACCTTCTTTTACAAGCCGGTTTACAAGTCGAAATTGAGACAAATGGCGCAGTTGATTTGTCTGCATTTTGTGAAGAACGACCGGTATTTACAATGGATTATAAGTTACCGTCAAGCGGGTGCGAAGAATATATGATAACAGAGAACATGGAACTGCTTGGAAAAGATGATACTGTAAAATTTGTATGTGGCAGCCAGAAAGATCTGTTAAAAGCATTGGACGTGATTCAGACTTATGATCTGACAAACAGGTGTCATGTGTATCTTAGTCCTGTTTTTGGATCCATAGAACCAGTGCAGATCGTAGAATTTATGCTGAAACATCGGTTGAATGGTGTGCGTCTGCAGATTCAGATGCATAAAGTAATCTGGGATCCAAATGAACGGGGCGTATAAATAAGTAGTGAGGTGATGGAGATGAAAGCATTAGTTCTCTTTAGTGGAGGAATCGATTCAACAACGGCATTAGGACTGGCAATCAAAAAGTACGGGAAAGACCAGGTGATTGCACTCTCGGTTTCCTATGGACAGAAGCACGATAAAGAAATCAGGCTGCAATAGCAGTTGCCGAATATTATGGCGTGGAGCATCTGTTCCTGGATTTAAGCAAGATATTTCAATATAGCAACTGTTCACTGCTTCAACAGTCCACGGAAGAAATTCCCGAGGAGAGTTACGCAGAGCAGATTTCAAAAACAAATGGCGATAAGTGTAAGCACATATGTACCGTTCAGAAATGGATTATTTCTTTCTTCTGCGGCAAGTATCGCACTGAGCAAGGAATGTGGAGTGATTTATTATGGAGCTCATGCAGATGATTCTGCCGGTTTTGCTTATCCAGATTGCTCACCGGTATTCAATCAGGCAATGAATGAAGCAATCTGGGAAGCTCCGGACATCAGCTGAAAATAGAAGCTCCTTTTGTAAATGTATCCAAAGCCGAAGTAGTACGGATTGGATTAGAACTGGGAGTTCCGTATGAATTGACATGGTCCTGTTACGAAGGTGGAGAGAAGCCTTGCGGAAAATGCGGAACATGCATTGATCGCGCAGCAGCATTTCAGGCGAATCACGTAGAAGACCCTGCGTTGAGATAGAGGAGAAAGCAATGAGAGAAAAAGAAAATTTAACATTATTGGGAAATCAGCAAACAGAATACCGTATGGATTATGATCCGTCTGTATTGGAGGCATTTCAGAATAAACATCCTGAAAACGATTACTTCGTCAAGTTCAACTGCCCAGAATTCACAAGTCTGTGCCCAATCACCGGACAGCCAGATTTTGCAACGATCACGATTTCCTATGTTCCGGACGAACGTCTTGTGGAGAGTAAATCCTTGAAATTGTATTTGTTCTCATTCCGAAACCATGGAGATTTTCATGAAGATGTGATCAATATAATTATGAAAGATCTTGTCAAGCTTCTTGAACCAAAATATATAGAAGTCTGGGGGAAATTCCTTCCACGTGGAGGTTTGTCCATCGATCCGTATTGTAATTATGGAAAGCCAGGTACCAACTGGGAGCAGGTTGCCTGGAATCGTATGAGTAATCATGATATGTTTCCAGAGAAAATTGATAATCGGTAAGATAACGGTAGTGTGCAACAAATAGAAGATGGAAAGAAATTTTCAGGAGATTTCCGCATATCGGATTTACAAAGAACACTCATCAACGTGATAAATTCATCTTTGGTAATCTTACTGTACTTCTCTAAGCATTTTTATGTTATTATGAAAACAGAATCACCACAAGAGAAAATCATGAGGGAGAAAATATATGGGCACACTATATACAAGACTATCATCAATAACTAGTGAGATGTCACCAGAATCAATAGAACATCATATTGCTCGAGTTATGCTGGAACATATTCATCAATTGAATAACATTTCCATAGGTGCTATGGCTGATTTATGTTCTGTTTCTAAATCTACAATCTCCAAATTCGTTAAGCAATTAGGATTTGAGGATTACAAAGAATTTAAAGCAGAAGCATACAGTAGAGGGAAAAGAGAAGTTTACATAAAAGATTTAAATACGATAAATATTACGGATTATATATTGCAAAAAGGAACGGAAGAATATCTGGATGTGCTGTTTTCAGATATTCGCTATTTATTTTTCAATACTGACTCTAAAAAAATAGAACATTTGGTCACGTTGATTCATGATTATGAAGAAGTAGCCGCATTTGGAGAAGGATATTCAGAGACTGCTGCATTGAATTTTCAACATAAAATGTCTTTTTACCAGAAGTTCATTTACACAACTACAAATGACAGAAAACAAGTAGAGTATATTAGTCATGCAAAAGAAAATACACTACTGCTTATTTTTTCAAATTCCGGAAGGTATATTAGTGAGTATACGCATCTGACAGATGCTCCATCAAAGAAGTGTTTTGAAGAAACAAAAGCAAAAGTAGTTCTGTTTACTTCAAACAGCGAAATGGAGAAAGACCCTCGAGTTGATCTATGTATTGATTGGGAATATAAAGATTTAGTCCAAAACCATCCTGTTTTATATCAGCTGTTAATTGAACGAATTGCAATTGCGTATCAAAATAAATACGGATTCCCAATGGAAAAATGAAATCATCCATAATTTTTAAGACTGGAAAGTTCGCAAAATAGAAACTTTTCAGTCTTTCTTTTTTTTATTGTTATAATAACAACAGATTCAAGAAAGCGTAGTGAAAAGATGAGGAAGAAGAAATGAATAAAATATGTTTTCGTGAAGAAGCTAAAGATTGGAATGAAGCATTGCCGATAGGAAATGGATTTCTCGGAGCAATGGTATTTGGAAAAATCGGAACGGAACGACTTCAAATTAACGAAGATTCTGTTTGGACCGGAAGTTTTATGGAACGTGTAAATCCTGATGCGCGAGAGAACTATCCAAAAGTTCGTGAACTCTTATTAAATGGAGAAATCGAACAGGCCGAACTTCTCGCAGAGCGAAGTATGTATGCAACATATCCGCATATGCGACATTATCAGACACTTGGGGACGTTTGGATAGATTTTTACAAACAGAGAGGCAAAACGATCTTCAAAAAGGATCAAGGGGGACTTTTAAGCGTTCAGCATGAAAGTGTAGAAGTTCAAACGTATAACAGAGAATTAGATATTTCAAGAGCCGTTGGAAAAATTCAATATGAATCGGAAAAAGGAAAATACGAAAGAGAGTTTTTTGCCAGCAATCCAGATCACATAATTGTATATCAGATGAAATCCATAGATGGCGAACTTCTTAATTTTGATTTATCTTTAACAAGAAAAGATAACCGATCAGGACGTGGTTCATCTTTCTGTGATGGTACTGAAGTCCTGGATGGCAATAAAATCCGTTTATATGGAAAACAAGGTGGAGATCATGGGATTGCATTTGAACTACTTGTACAGGTAAGAACTAAAAATGGCAAAATTTCACGAATGGGAAGCCATTTACTAGTAGAGGATGCCAAAGAAGCAACACTATTTATCACAGCAAGAACATCGTTCCGAAGTGAACAACCGCTTCAGTGGTGTATGGATGTATTGAGTAATGCTGAAAAAGAATCTTATGGAACATTACAAGAGCGTCATATAAAAGATTATTTATCTTACTATGAAAAAAGTAATCTGAAATTGAATTATAAAGACTCTTATGAGCATCTGACAACACCGGAAAGACTTGAGCAAATGCGTAATGGCATAGAAGATATTGAATTAATAAATACATATTATAATTTTGCAAGATATCTTCTGATCAGTTCTAGCCGTGAAGGAAGTCTTCCGTCAAATCTACAAGGAATCTGGAATGAAGAATTTGAGCCTATGTGGGGCTCCAAGTATACAATTAATATCAATATAGAGATGAATTACTGGAATTGCTGAAAAAACAGGGTTATCTAAACTCCACATGCCTTTGTTAGAACATTTGCAAAGAATGTATCCGCACGGCAAAGACGTTGCTGAGAAGATGTATGGAATTGATGGATTCTGTTGTCACCATAACACAGATATTTGGGGAGACTGTGCACCTCAGGACAATCATGTATCATCTACCCTGTGGCCAATGGGCGGTGCCTGGTTCTGTTTGCATCTGATTGAACATTACAAATATACAAAAGATATGGAGTTCTTGAAGGAATATTATGGAATACTGAAAGATGCTGTTAAGTTTTTCCTTCAATACATGGTAAAAGATGCTCATGGAAAATGGATTTCAGGACCATCCAGTTCTCCTGAAAATATCTATCTGAATCAAAAAGGAGAGGCGGGATGTCTCTGTATGGGAGCTTCTATGGACACAGAAATCATCAGAGAACTTTTTAATGGTTATCTGGAGATCACAGAAGAAAATCAACTTCCGAAAGATCTGAATGAAACAATAAATGAGCGACTGAATCATATGCCGGAATTGCAAATCGGTAAATATGGACAGATTCAGGAATGGAGTGAAGATTATGATGAAGTCGAGCCCGGACACAGACATATTTCACAACTGTTTGCATTATATCCTGCAGGACAGATACGTATGGATAAGACACCGGAACTCGCTCAGGCTGCAAAACAGACGATTGAGCGCAGACTGAAATATGGTGGAGGCCATACTGGATGGAGCAAGGCATGGATCATACTGTTTTATGCAAGACTGTGGGAGAAAGAAGAAGCTTGGAAAAACTTAAAGGAATTGCTTGAATATGCAACTTTAAATAATCTGTTCGACAATCACCCACCATTCCAAATTGACGGAAACTTTGGAGGAGCCTGTGGATTATTAGAAATGCTTATACAGGATTACTCAGACAAAGTATTTCTTTTGCCGGCATTACCGAACAGTCTTTCAGATGGAGAGGTTAATGGAGTCTGTCTGAAAGCAGGCGCAGTACTGGATATGAAGTGGAAGGAAGGAAATATTGATAAAATCAAAATCACTGCAATGCGTGATTGCAAGTTCATCCTTGTTGCTGAAAAAGAATATCCATTACATTTGAAAAAAGACCAAACGGTTTTTTTAGATAAAAATTTTAAGGAGAGAGGAAGGAAAACAAAATGAAGTATGAGAAAATGATTCAAAGTATTCTCAAAGAAGTTGGCGGTCAGGAAAATATTGAGAATGTATATCACTGTGCAACAAGATTGCGTTTTCAGCTGAAAGATGAGACAAAGGCGAATGACGAAGCAGTAAAAGCAATTGACGGGGTTCTTTCTATCGTAAAAGGCGGAGGTCAGTATCAGATCGTAATCGGACAGCACGTAGCAGACGTTTATAACGAACTGCAGACAATGATGGGGACAACAGAAAATGAAATCGAACTGAAAGATGCAAAAGAATTCAAACAGGAAATGAAAAAGAAAAAGATTTCCAGCCAGTTTATTGATGTGATCAGTGGTGTGTTTACACCGGTACTTGGAATGCTTACAGCAACAGGTGTAATCAAGGGACTGCTTGCATTTCTTGCTGCAACAGGATTGCTTGCGACTACATCCGGAACATATCAGATGTTAAACATTGTTGGAGATTGTTTCTTTAACTTCCTGCCAATATTCCTCGGATATACTTCAATGAAGAAATTTGGTGGAACACCGTTTATCGGAATGGCAATAGGAGCAGCTTTAGTATATCCGTCTCTAACAACAATTATGGCGGGAGATGCACTTTATACTTTATTCAGCGGTACTATCTTCCAGACAGATGTATATGTAGAATTCCTTGGAATTCCGGTTCTTTTAATGAACTATGCAAGTTCTGTAATTCCAGTAATTCTGACTTGCTATTTTGCAGCAAAAATTGAGAAATTCTTTGCAAAAAGAATTAGTGATCTGTTCAAAACATTCGCTGTTCCTGCGCTGACACTTTTAATTAGTATTATTCTTGCATTCCTGATTATCGGACCAATCGCAACATTTGCAAGTGATTTACTCGGCGCAGCATTTACAGCACTGTTCAATCTGAATGCGACTATTTCAGGTTTCTTATACGGAGCACTTATTCAGGTATGTGTTATGTTTGGAGTTCATTGGGGATTTGTTGCAATTTCTGTAAACAATCTTGCAACATTAGGTTACGATCCTATCACAATTGCTGGTCTTGCATCTGCATTTGGACAGGCAGGAGTTGTTCTTATGATTATGCTTAGAACAAAGAACAAAAAACTGAAAAGTGTTTGTGGACCAGCTATTATTTCTGCAATGGTTGGTATTACAGAACCATCCATTTACGGTGTAACATTACAGTTTAAAAAACCATTTATGTTAGCTTGTCTTGCATCTGGTATTGGTGGTGCTATCATCGGATTTGGTGGAGTAAAACAGTATGTATATGGAACAAACGGAATCTTTGGATGGCTTCAGGTAATTAATCCTCAGACAGGTTTTGATTCTTCTGTTCTTGCTGCAATTATCGCATGTGCTGTAAGTTTTATAGCAGCAATCATTCTGATGATGACAGTAGGAAAAGATTCTATTCCAGAAAGCAAATAATGATATTCTTTCAAGAAGATTTTAAGCTCTGCGTGTGAGAAGTACGCAGAGCTTTTTCTATATTTAAAAGTCCTTAGATGACACAGGTCTTAAAAAGGTACATTTATTACATATACAGGAGAGTTGAAATATGTATTATTTGCAAAGTGAAGATAGTTTTGATGCAGATCAGTATTATAGATGGTATAATAAAGCAGACATTAACTAATAGATTACTTGTAGGAGAGAGAAAAAATGCTGAATTGTATTATAGTCGGAATGGGAGGATTCCTGGGAGCTGTAGCCCGTTATTTGATTGGCTTAATTCCAATCAACCCGCAAAATGGTTTCCCAATAAAAACCTTGTTGATCAATATTATCGGAGCATTTGTGATAGGACTCGTAGTAGCCTTTGGCGCAAAGAAAGATTGGAATCCACAATTGATATTGTTCTTGAAAGTTGGAATTTGTGGTGGTTTCACAACATTTTCATCTTTTGCATTAGAAACCAATCAGCTGATGGAACGAGGATCGGGCTGGTGGGCAGCACTTTATGTTGCATTGAGCGTGACCGGAGCAATGGCTGCAGTATACGCATCACAGTGTATAGTGGCAAGATAAGATTTTATTTTGACGCGAGGAGAGTTAACATGAAAAATCAAGCATATTATCATCTGCCGGGACTATTTGAGTTTTACGAATTGTATCAAGTATTTCTGTCATTGTATCGGGAACACAGAGAGTATTTTTATGATTGGTGTGAGATCGGTTCCATATACGGCGCCCCGTCAGACTGTATCTGGGGTGGCGGTCGCACTTCCTTTGGAGATACTGAGACAGAGAAAGTATTGGATTTGATGCAGGAATATAAGATATCTGCCCGACTGACATTCAGTAATTCACTTTTGAGAGAAGAACATTTGCAGGATCGGAAATGTAATACACTTTGCTCATTGCTGGAAGAAAGAAATGAACCTCAAAATGGTGTGATCATTCATTCCGATTTACTGCTGAACTATTTGCAAAAGAATTATCCGGGGCTTTATCTAGTCTCGTCGACTACAAAGGTACTGACGGATTTTAGCGACTTTTTGCGGGAAACAGACAGAGAAGAATTTCATTATATAGTCCCGGATTTTCGTCTTAATAAAAAATTCGAGCAACTAAACAAGATGAATTCAAAGCAAAAAGCAAAAGTAGAATTCCTGTGCAATGAATGCTGTTGGTTTGGTTGTAAAGATAGAAAAGCTTGTTATGAAACAGTCAGCCAGAAAAATCTGGGAGAAAATTGCCAAAATCATGTCTGTGCAGCACCGGGCGCAGGAGAAGGCTATCTTTTCTCCAAAGCAATGGAGAACCCTGGGTTTATTAGTGTGACTGATATCCAAGATATTTATATGCCAATGGGATTTTCTAATTTTAAGATTGAAGGACGAGGACTTGGAAGTGCATTGATTTTGGAATTTCTGCTGTATTATATGACTAAACCGGAATATCAGATTCATGTCAGAGAAAAGATATATCTGGATAATATGTTGGATCTTTTTTGAATACGAAAGAGGAATAGAAGGAAAGCCTTGAAAATCAAGGGCTTGGGGTCTGCCTTTTCTGTTTTATAAAAATATATGGAAAAAATATGATGAGAGGTGGGGGATAGTGGATTGACAACATAGCATATATCGGGTACTATTAAGTAACGCAATGCGTTATTTAAGCAGGAGAGTTAAATCATGAGCAGAGGGAAAGAAGTAAAAGAATTAAGAGAAAAAATGGGAATGAACAGACGTGAGTTCAGCGATTACTATGGTATTCCGTATCGTACAGTTCAGGATTGGGAAGCGGAGAAAAGAGAACTTCCGGATTATCTGTTACGTTTATTAAAGTATAGAGCAGAGATAGAATGTCGAATCGAAAGAGTAGATAATTAAAGGTATCCTCTGTATATTTTTTGCAATAAGCATAACGCAATGCGTTATAATACGTAAATGTTTAGGAGGTTAACTTGGCGAGAAAAGTAAATGTTATCGAAGATTTGAACGGAAAGAAAACAGTATTTATTCACGATATTCTGTTCAAGGGAAAAAGAGCAGTTAATTGGGAAGAAGTTGAAAAGTATTTACGCCAGTATGTAGGAGAATTCTATCAGATAGAAGATTGCAATAAGATGATTTATATTGGATCGGATCTTCCTGATGAGTATACGCACTCAAATTATACTCGGATTTTGAAAGGAGCAAATGCGAAAGCAAAAGCGAATGCCACACAGGGATTACCGGAATTGCTTAAAATAGCAACGAACGAGGTTTATGAAGATAATCGTAAGGAGAAGCATAGTAAAGATGCTAAATATGGTTGGTATTCATATGATTCAAGATTTGCTCTTCCGGTATTTGGTGATGATGGAGAAATAGAGAGATACAACGTCTTTAATGTTGCGATGTTGGTCAGACACGATGAAGATGGGAAATATTACTTATACGATATCATGAAAATAAAAAAGAAACGAGCAATCTTTTCCAGTCAAATGACCTTACTCAGTAACAAACCCATTTCTTGATTATATGATACATTGAACAGTATTAAATGTCAACGAAAAAAGCATAAGAAATCTCAATGAAAAGCCAGCCCAGCTATTCATCGGAAATACCATTGAAAAGACAGGCTTAGATACACTGATTAACATCAGTGCGTCCGGACATGTTTTTGGTGTTATCGTTTCTTTCGCCTACATTTACCACGTCTACTTCCAACAGATTTCAATGACAAACCTTCGCCCATGAGGTATAATACTAACGTTTACTATTTATCAATCACTTAACAAATTCAGGTACAGGAAAGACTTATGGATGTTAAAATAATTAGATCAAACAGAAAGACTGTAGCTATTCAGGTGAATTCTGATTTGAGTATCACTGTAAGAGCTCCGCATTTTGCTTCAGAGAAAGATATTGAAGAGATTCTTATGAAGAAGGAAGCCTGGATAAGCAAACATATCGAAGAGATTAAGACACGAAAGAAAAGATTCGAATCGGAAAGTACAGATAAATTTACTCCTGAGAAAATAAAGTTGCTTACAGACAAGGCTCTTGAGGTCATTCCAATGAGAGTTGAATATTTTGCAAATATAATGGGGGTTACATACGGAAATATAACTATCAGAAATCAGAAGACCAGATGGGGAAGCTGCAGCAGTAAAGGAAACTTGAATTTCAACTGTCTGTTAATGTTAGCTCCGTCGGAAATATTGGATTATGTTGTTGTTCATGAATTGTGCCATAGAAAGCAAATGAATCACTCGAAAGCATTTTGGTTAGAAGTAGAGAAAGTGCTTCCTGATTACAAAGAATCTATTGAGTGGTTAAAAGAAGAGGGATGTCAGCTCATGTATTTGGTGACAGGAAGGTAAAGTGATTTACGAAAATTAATTTACGGAGGCATTAAGGAATGAATCAAAATGAAACACAATGGGATAAGCTTCTAAAGATAAAAACAACGGGTCGAGATGATTCTCGCGCCGATCAGTATAGATATCCATATGAGCCAACGCCTTATATGGTATTGGAACGTTTAGCAAACAGCGGACTAATTAGGAAAAATAATACTCTGATCGACTATGGAACCGGAAAAGGACGAGTATGTTTTTATCTGTCCTACCAAACAAGATGCAAAGCGGTAGGCGTAGAATATGATGAACGAATCTATAAAGGTGCGGCAGACAATAAAGAATTAGCAGTATCTGGTGCCCGCACAGAGTTTGTGCTATGTAGTGCAGAGAATTATGAAGTTCCAACGGATGTAGATTGCTGTTATTTTTTTTAATCCCTTTTCAGTAGAAATTTTGCAGTCTGTTTTAGCAAAAATCTATGAATCTTATTATGAAAATCCGAGAGAGATATTATTATTTTTCTATTATCCGTCAGAAGAATATGTAAGTGCCTTGATGACACAGGAACAGTTGATTTTTTATGATGAGATCAACACTTCGGATTTATTTTCAAGTGAGGATGTTAGAGAAAAAATTTTAATTTTTCAGGTTCTTTAAGAAGAATTTTGTTAGTATTAACAATACCAAATACTGAAAATCAATCAAGACGCCGTTCGTTTACTGAAAGAAATCTATCAAATAGACATGGAAAAAAGGGTGCACATTTGAAGAACTACATGGAAACATTTGTTCGAAATAACACTTGCATTATCGAACAAATGTTTGTATAATGAAAATATGAATACAGATATTAGAAATAGTAATTATACAACACAGGAAAAGCTGCAGATTCTTGCTGATGCAGCAAAATATGATGTGGCATGTACATCAAGTGGATCCAGCCGGCGGGGAAAGAAAGGAGAGCTCGGCAATACAGAGGCATGCGGGATTTGTCATAGTTTTGCAGCAGACGGAAGATGTATTTCTCTGCTTAAGATTTTAATGACAAATCACTGCGCTTATGATTGTAAATATTGCATTAATCGTAAAAGTAATGATGTGAAGCGGGCGACTTTTACGCCAGAAGAAATATGTGAGCTTACGGTAGAATTCTATAAACGTAATTATATCGAGGGACTGTTTTTGAGTTCCGGGATCTTAAAGAATCCGACTTATACAATGGAGAAGATGTGCGAGACATTATTGCTACTTCGCACGAAATATCATTTCAATGGTATGTTCATATCAAGACGATTCCGGGAGCCTCAGATGAACTGTTGGCAGCGGCGGGGTATCTTGCGGATCGTATTAGTGTCAATCTTGAATTGCCAACAGAAGAAGGGTTACGTACATTGGCACCGAACAAGACCATGCCGAATATTTTGAATCCGATGGGAAAAGTCCAAAGCACAATTGCATCTCACAGGATGGCGATTGGAAAGTCTGCATATATGGAGCGTAGCGGTGGAAATAAATTTTTAGATACCGGGATTTTTTTCAGATACTTCGAAAAAGCAGTTTTCTGAGTGGTTAGATACTCAGACGAATAATACAGCAATCTCTCAAGATCTTGAGATGAAGCGATTAGAATCTTATAGAAGATATACTACATTGGATCATGCTTTAACATGGGCAAATGCGAATCAATTAGCACCACGTGATATGTCGCAATTAAAACGTAGTTTTGCTCCGGCCGGACAGAGTACCCAGATGATCATTGCGCGACCGGTGAGAGTGACTATACATTATTGCAGACAACACAGGCATTATATCAAGGCTTTGATTTGAAGCGTGTTTTTTATTCAGCATACATTCCTTTGAACGAAGACAATGTATTGCCGGAGATAGGAACACCACCTCCGCTTTTGCGTGAACATAGGTTGTATCAGGCAGACTGGCTTCTTCGTTTTTATGGATTTCATGCAGGAGAACTATTATCTTCGGAACAGCCGAATTTCAATGAGATGCTTGATCCAAAGTGTGATTGGGCACTTCGCCATTTGGAGCAGTTCCCGATAGAAGTAGAAAAAGCAAATTATGCTACACTGCTTCGAGTTCCGGGAATCGGACCGAAGTCAGCAAGCCGTATCACTTATGCAAGACGCTACGGCAGACTTGATTATGAAAGCCTGAAGAAGATGGGAGTAGTACTGAAGCGTGCACATTACTTTATCACTTGTGGTGGGAAACAGATGTACCATACTCCTATTGAGACATCTTATATTACACGACAACTAATTAGTGTAGACAAGAAAGATATTTGGAATACACAACATGCGAATGAGTCATTCACCCAGATGACGTTGACAGATTTTGGAGTATGCTAATGAAAGTTTTTACTTGTAAAGATCGTTTGGAGGATATTATGACCTGCATCTATGATGCGTGGTCTGAAGCCTTACAAATTGGTCACGACCAGATACAATTAAAGAAAGAACCGATATTTCAGCAGACGATATTTGATGAATATATTCACGTAGATCAAGATACTTCCAAGGCAGAAAAAGTGATTCGTTCGATACGACGAGATATTTCTGATGAGGCATATCTGGATATTTATCTGGCAACATTATCTGCGGAGGAAGATGCACTGCAGGCAATTTATAATTTCCTTCGGGTCGGGTTTTCGATGGGTGGCAATGCATTGAAGCAATATGCGAATCCGCATGTGATGCGAATATTAGAATTACGTCGCAAAGTATCCAATGAAAGTCATCATTTTAGAGAGTTTACACGATTTGAGAAGTTGAATTCCAGTAATGTATATGTCAGCCATCTAGAACCGAAAAGTGATGTCATTATGTTGGTAGGCAGACATTTTGCAAATCGCATGCCTTCAGAACAGTGGATGATCATAGATGATAATCGTAAAACAGCTTGTGTTCATCCAAAAGATGGTGAGAACTATCTTCGCTATCTGACAGATGAAGAATTTCAGACATTAAGAAAGACAGAAGAGTACAAAGATGAGTATACGGATATGTGGAAGACATTTTTTCACGCGATTGTGATAGATGAACGAAAGAATTATGTATGTCAGCGAAACTTATTTCCGCTAATGGAAAAGAAAACATGCAGTAGAATTCAAAAAATAGACGGAACTGTTATGTTGATATTATATCAAGATTTAACAAAGATATAAGCTTTTCTTATATGTTTTCACTTGTATCTCATAAGACTGAAACGTATAATGTAGGAAAGATGTGATTGATAGGTGATTCTTTTTCTTGATCGGAGGCGATAATATATGTCATATGATTTATCAAAACCTCTTGTAATAGGAATTAGTTCGAGAGCTTTATTTAATCTCGAACAGGAAAATAAAATATTCGAAGAACAAGGTGTTGAAGCATATGAGGCTTACCAGGTAGCACATGAGAATGAGATTCTTCAGAAGGGTGCTGCTTTTCAATTGATCAAAGCATTCTTAGAATTAAACAACACAGAACTGGGAAGACTGGTGGAAGTGATCATTATGTCACGGAATAATGCGAACACATGTCTTCGTATTTTTAATTCTATACAGTATTATGGACTGGATATTACAAGAGCGACTTTGACAAGTGGTGCCGAGACAGCTCCTTATCTAAAGGCTTTTAAGACAGACTTATTTTTGTCAGCAAATTCTGTTGATGTTCAGTCTGCAATCAATGATGGGATTGCAGCAGGCCGTATTCTTACAGGTGATGCGCATGCTGATCCGAAGCAAAAGATTAATCAGATCCGTATTGCTTTTGATGGAGATGCAGTACTATTTTCTGCTGAATCTGAAAAGATTTTTCAGAAGAACGGAATACAGGCATTTGAAGAACATGAGAAGGCAAATGCGAACACACCAATGGCGAAAGGTCCTTTTGCAAACTTCCTGACAAAACTGTCTTATGTACAGCAGATGTTTAAAGAAAAAGAGATTCAGCCAATCCGAACAGCACTTGTCACATCAAGAAATGCTCCAGCGCATGAACGCGCAGTCAAAACACTTCGCAACTGGGGTGTATCAATCAATGAAGCGTTCTTCTTAGGCGGTGTCAGTAAGACAGAAGTACTTGCAGCATTTGGAGCGCATATATTCTTTGATGATCAGGATATACATACCGAACCGGCTTCAACGGTTGTTCCGGCAGCTACTGTACCTTATCGTGATGGAGATAATCCAAAAGAATAAGCAACTTTATATTATTTTGAAGATGATGGGGGAAAACGATGCAGACATATACATATGTTTCAAAAGGAAAATTTGAATTAACAGAAAAACCTAAACCGGTGATTATGCATGAAAGGGATGCGATTGTAAAGGTTACACTTGCCAGTATCTGTTCCAGTGATTTACATATTAAGCATGGAAGTGTTCCTCGTGCAGTTCCGGGAATTACAGTTGGTCATGAGATGGTTGGAATTGTTGAAGAAGTTGGCGAAGCTGTAACTCATGTGAAGCCGGGAGACAGAGTAACGGTAAATGTCGAGACATTTTGTGGTGAATGTTATTTCTGTAAAAAAGGGTATGTCAATAACTGTACGGATCAGAATGGCGGATGGGCTCTTGGGTGTCGTATCGATGGCGGTCAGGCTGAGTATGTGCGTGTACCGTTCGCAGATCAGGGATTAAACAAGATTCCGGATGAAGTTACCGATCGACAGGCATTATTCGTTGGAGATGTTCTAGCTACCGGTTACTGGGCAACTCGTATCTCTGAAATCACAGAAGATGATACGGTATTGATCATCGGTGCAGGACCGACTGGTATCTGTACATTACTTTGTGTTATGCTAAAGCATCCGAAACACATTATTATGTGTGAAAAAGATGAGGAACGTATACATTTTATCAATGAACATTACCCAGATGTACTTACTATTTCTCCGAAAGAATGTGAGACTTTTGTTAAGAATACAAGTGACCACGGCGGTGCAGATGTTGTCCTGGAAGTTGCAGGTGCAGAGTCTACATTTCGTTTAGCCTGGGAATGCGCAAGACCGAATGCGATTGTGACAGTTGTTGCACTTTATGATAAAGCACAAAGCTTACCACTTCCAGACATGTATGGCAAGAATCTCATCTTCAAAACCGGTGGAGTAGACGGATGTGATTGTGAAGAGACGTTAAAACTGATTGCCGAAGGAAAGATCAATACTGAACCACTTATCACGAATACCTATCCTCTCAGTAAGATTGAAGAAGCCTATGACCTTTTCGAGAATAAGAGAGATGGTGTTATAAAAGTAGCTGTTGAATGTTGACAGATTTGTTTGCGGTTAAAATGTATAAAAATAACAAAAAAATGACAAAAAAAATTGATATAATATATAAATTTTTTAGTTACTTTTCCGGCATTCTATGGTACACTAACATGGTATATCAAAAAATGTGGGAGGAGACTCAAAAATGAGTAAAAAAGAAGGAAAAGGGTTAAAGTCTTTTAACAAGGGATTTCAAGTGCCTGACACTTACATTATTATCTTTCTGGTAGTTGTTGTCGCTGCACTTCTGACTTTCCTTGTACCAAAGGGATTTTACGAAACACAGGATATTTCGTACATGATCAATGGTGTTGAGAAAACCCGTACAGTAATCAAAGACGGAAGTTTCCAGTATCTGACAGATGATGCAGGAAATGTAGTAACAGAAGGAGTAGCACTCTTTAGTGGAGATGGTGGAACAGGATTCTTCAACTATATGTATAACGGAATCGTAAGCAGTTCTGCAATCGAGATTATCGCATTCCTTATGGTAGTAGGTGGTGCATTTGGTATCATGATCCGTACAGGAGCGATTGAATCCGGATTGATTGGATTGATCCGTAAAGCAAAGGGAGCCGAAAAACTGCTGATTCCAGTACTTTTCGTACTGTTTTCTCTTGGTGGAGCAGTTTTTGGAATGGGAGAAGAAGCACTTCCATTTACTATGATTCTTTGTCCATTATTTGTAGCAGTTGGATATGACTCCGTTATCGCAGTTCTTGTTACTTATGTTGCAACACAGATCGGTTTCGGTTCATCTTGGATGAATCCGTTCTCTGTAGGTATTGCACAGGGTATTGCAGGGATTGACGTATTCTCCGGAGCAGGATTCCGTATGGTAATGTGGGTTGTATTTACAGCTCTTGGCTGTGGAATGACGATGTTCTATGCGTCAAAGATTAAAAAGACCCCGACAATCTCAATTGCATATAAGACTGACGCATATTTCCGTGAACAGAACGAAAAAACAGGTATTGACGAAGGACATTCCTTTGGTCTTGGACACATTTTAGTTCTTCTGACACTGGCTGCTACAGTAGTATGGGTAATTTGGGGAGTTATGACTCAGGGATACTACATGCCAGAGATTGCAACACAGTTCTTTATTATGGGAATTGTTTCCGGTGTGATCGGAGTTATCTTTAAGCTGAACGATATGAGATTGAATGATATTGCAACTTCTTTCAAAGACGGGGCAAAAGATCTGATCGGTGCAGCACTTGTTGTTGCTATGGCTCAGGGTATCATGCAGGTTCTTGGCGGATCTGATCCGACTACACCTACAGTTATCAACACAATTATGTATAATATTTCAAATGCACTGTCAGGAGTATCCGGAGCAGTTGCAGCAGTACTTATGTATCTGTTCCAATCCGTATTCAACTTCTTCGTTGTATCCGGAACAGGACAGGCTGCGATCACAATGCCGATCATGGCTCCACTGTCAGACCTGTTAGGTGTATCACGTCAGACAGCTGTAGTTGCATTCCAGCTTGGTGATGCATTTACAAACCTGATTGTTCCTACATCAGGATGTCTGATCGGATCTCTTGCAATTGCTAAGATCGAGTGGTCTAACTGGATCAAGTTCATGTGGAAATTCCTCGGCGTATTGATGATTGGTGCAATTATTACAGTTCTGATCGCTGTCGGAATTGGATTCTAAAACAGGCATTTGATAGTTGAAAGTGATTTAAGATGAAATTAATTCAGAATATTGATGTTTATGCCCACAGCATCTGGGGAAAAAAGATGTATTGACGATCAATGACAAGATTGTCAAGATTAAAGATGCAGGTTCTATGTCAGCAGACGGATTTCTTTCTGATGCAGAAGTGATCGATGGAGAGGGGTTACTTTTAACTCCGGGATTCATTGATAGTCATGTTCATGTACTCGGAGGCGGTGGCGAAGGTGGATTCGCCAACCGTACTCCGGAAGCAACTATAGAAGGACTTACGAAGTTTGGAGTAACAACAGTTGTTGGCTGCCTTGGAACAGATGGAATCGGTCGTGATATGTGTGCACTGGTTGCAAAGACAAAAGGCTTGAATGAGCAGGGGATGTCTGCATATTGCTATACAGGCAGTTATCAGATTCCGGTCCGCACACTGACGGACAGTATTGTAAAAGACATTATGATGATTCAGGAAATTGTTGGAACAGGAGAAATCGCAATTTCTGATCATCGTTCTTCACAGCCGACTTTTGAAGAATTTGCACGTGTCGTTGCTGATACAAGACTTGGTGGCGTTCTTTCCGGGAAAGCTGGTATTGTAAATGTTCATCTTGGAGACAGTCCGAGATGCTTAGATCTTATTGAACGGGTGGTAGATGAGACAGAGATACCGGCTTCTCAAATACTTCCAACACATATCAACCGGAATGAGATGCTTTTCTGTAAGTCAATTGAGTATGCATTGAAGGGTGGAGCAGTAGATTTTACCGGAAATGAAGATATTGACTATTGGGAGACAATCTGTGATGAGGTACGTGTATGTAATGGTATCAAACGTATGCTTGACGCAGGAGTGAAGCCGGATCGCATGACAATTTCTTCTGATGGACAGGGAAGCCTTCCGATGTATAGCAGTGACGGTGAATTCCTTGGAATGGGTGTTGGACAGTCCAGCTGTCTTCTCAAAGAAGTAAAAGAATGCGTATTTAAGGCAGAGATTCCTTTAGAAATAGCTATTTCTACGATCACATCTAACCCGGCAGAGATTCTTCGTCTCAAAGGAAAAGGTAAGATTGAAGAAGGCTATGATGCAGATCTTTGTATCTTGGATCAGGAACTTCAGCTTGTTGAAGTAATTGCAAAAGGCAATACAGTTTATAAAAAATAAAGGTAACTTGATGTCAGAAGCATCGGTCATTCAGTTGGCTGGTGCTTTTTTCAACATTAAATTTATTTTTCAGAGCACTTTATGATATAATGGATTCGTAGTCTTTTACAGACATAAGAACGGATATAAGGAGAATGTACTATTGATCAATCAGACAGCGAAGAAAATTTTGAAAGCATTATCTTTTGATGGAGTAGAAGTGGAAGCATTTCGTCATATGGCGGATTTAAAGCGACTGGATCCAATGAAGATTTTTTATAAGAAAGTAGACGAGAAAATATATAACGGAAGTCATGCAGTTCCGATTCGAATATTTTTTCCAAGCGAGAAAAGCTTTCGAGAAAGTGAAGAAAAGAAGCACGATATTCAGGATAAAAAATTGCTTTTGTTCATCCATGGCGGCGGCTGGGTTACAGAAAGTATTGATAATTATGAAAGAATTTGCGCCCGGCTTGCAGATGCGACCGGACAATATGTAGTTGCAGTTGAATACAGACTGGCACCGGAAGATAAATTCCCGGCAGGTCTGGAAGATTGTTATGCTGTTGCAAAAGCGGTATATTCTGGAGATTTTATGTTAAATATAAGACCAGAAAACATTACTTTGATCGGAGACAGTGCCGGGGGAAATCTCTGCGCAGCATTATCTTTGATGGCAAGAGACCGCGGGGAATTCATGCCAAAAAGACAGATCCTGATCTATCCGGCTACATATAACGATTATACAGAGACTTCACCATTTGCATCTGTTAAGGAAAATGGAACGGATTATCTGCTGACAGCAGGGAAAATGCAGGATTATATTGATCTTTATGCGAGAAATGAGGAGGATAAGAAGAATCCTTATTTTGCACCATATATTGCAGAAGATTTAACGAATCAGCCGGATGCATTGATTCTTACATGTGAATTTGATCCACTTCGAGATGAGGGGGAAGCGTATGGGGAACGCTTGAAAGAGGCTGGAAATCATGTGGAGATCCATCGTATCAAAGATGCACTTCACGGATATTTTGCATTAGGGATCAAGCAGCTTCATGTACAGGAAAGTTTCACCTATATTAATGAATTTCTGAAAGGGGAAACGCAGTGAGTAAGAAAAATGCACGCTGGAGAAAATTAGACAATGCAGCGAAATTATATTCTGCTGCCAGTAATAAAAAAGATACGCGAGTATTCCGTTTTTACTGTGAATTGAAGGAAGAAGTAGATCCTGATGTTTTGCAGGAAGCTTTGAATCAGACGATAGAAACATTTCCTACATTTTTAATGGTGCTTCGCAAAGGATTATTCTGGCATTATCTTGAGCCATGTAATTTGCGGCCGATTGTAAAAGAAGAGTACAAAGAACCTTGCAGCAGACTCTATATAAGAGATAAGAAGACACTGCTTTTTGAAGTGACCTATTATAAAAAACGTATTAACTTTGAAGTGTTTCATGTATTGACGGATGCACAGGCGCAACCGAATTCTTAAAAGAGCTGGTAAAGAATTATTTATACCTTGCACATAAAGAAGAAGGATTAGAACAGGTTGCACTGCTGCCGGAAGATATGACGGTACAGGATCAGGAAGATGACAGTTTCTTAAAATATTATTCAAAAGATCAAAAACGACCGAAAAAAAGAAAACTGAATGCTTTTCAGATACGAAGGAAAAAGAAAGATGGAAATCATCTGCATGTCCACGAATCTGTTGTCTCAGTACAGGCAGTATTAAAGCGAAGCAGAGAACTCGGAGTATCTATGACTATCTTTCTGACAGCATTATTTATGATGGCGATAAATGAAGAAATGTCTAAGATGCAGAAGAAAAAGCCGGTCGTGTTAATGGTTCCGGTTAACCTAAGAAAGTTTTTCCCATCTACATCGATGCTGAATTTCTTTAATTGGATCGAACCGGGATATAATTTTGAAACACAGGATAAAAGTTTTGAAGCAGTGTTAAAATATACAAAGGAATTTTTTGAGGCAGAACTAACGAGAGAAAAAATGTCTGCACATATCAGTGAACTGCTGGCGTTAGAACTGCATCCAATCCTAAGACTTGCTCCGTTGGAATTGAAAAATCTTTGCATTCAGGCAGGAGCAAAATATTCAGAGAAGAACACAACAGCAATCTTTTCTAATATGAGCGCAGTTAAAATGCCGGAGAGTTATGTGCCTTATATTGAGCGATTTGGCGTATATACAAACACCCCGAAGCTTGAGTTATGTTTGTGCTCCTTCCAGGATAAATTATCATTTGCATTCACATCCAGATACGATACAGTGAATATTGAACGTAATTTTTATCGGTTGTTAAAAGAACAGGGAATTACATCTGAAAAAGTAAAACCTGAATTTCCAAAGACAGGTAAGCCAAGTGAACAGGAAATGAAAGTCTATAAGATCTATAGTTTTCTGTGTATTGCAATTGTTGCGGCAATGCTTGTTACGGATTTGAATTTCCACCCAAGAATTCGATGGACTTTATTTACAGCAGGAGGCGTTGTGACGATGTGGATTGCCTCGTCAATCGGATTTTTTAAACGATATATCTGCTGAAAAATGCGATGTGGCAGCTTATTATCGGTACAATCATCTGTTTTGTATGGGATGCACTGACTGGATGGCACAGCTGGTCTGTAGATCTTGTGTTGCCGATCATGAGTGTATCTACACTTGCAGCAATGTTTGTAACCGCTAAAGTGCAGAAAAGTCCGGTACGAGAGTATCTTATTTATGAAATTATGGCCGCCGGATACGGATTGATTCTTCCGGTAATCCTGCTTTTATGCGGGGTGGTAAAAAATCCAACAGTGAGTATGTTTGGAGCATTGACGTGTTTCTTATTCCTTGTAGCAGTGATTTTGTTCAAGGGAAGAGAATTTAAAGAAGAGATGCAGAAAAATCTGCATGTATAAAAATCGTCTGGAAGTAAAGCCGGGACACAAAGCTGCATGTCATAAATATAACGGATATTAAAAATAATCAATTTTATTAATGAAATAGATGTTTAAAAGGCGTTACTCATTCATAAGAGCAGCGCCTTTTAGTTGCATATCTAAAGATAAAAATATTATTTGGTCAAGTCTAGGTTCGTCTTTATTCTGAAAATGTAGAATATATTTTCACGAGTTCAATAATCATATCAACTACTTTATCCATGCTTTGAACGGAAATGTGTTCATAAGTCCGTGGTAGCCATAAGCACCGGTGCCAATGTCAGGACATGGAAGACCGCGAAAACTCAGCTGACAACCGTCAGTGCCGCCTCGGATCGGTGAGATAATTGGAGCAAGTCCGGTTCTTTCACAGGCAAGTTTTGCGTTATCAATCAAGTGCATATGTTCTTCGATGATATTTTTCATATTATAGTATTGATCTTTTATATGCAGTTCAACCGTATTTTCTCCCCATTTTTTATTTAACTCATTTGTAATATCAATAAGTTTATCTTTTCTGTATTGAAATTTTTCTGTATCGTGGTCGCGGACAATGTAATTTAATGTAGCGTGTCCGCAATCACCGTTCATATTAATCAGGTGATAGAAACCTTCATAGCCTTCTGTATCACGAGGTGTTTCGTGTAAAGGCAGCAAGCTGTTAAGTTCCATAGCAAGAAGACAAGCATTGACCATTGTATCTTTGGAATAACCCGGATGTACACTCACTCCATGAATATCAAAAGAAGCACTGCATGCATTAAAATTTTCGTACTCCAGTTCTCCTTCTGTAGATCCGTCCAATGTATAGGCAAAATCTGCGTCAAACAACTCCACATCAAAATGAGAGGCACCTGTGCCAATTTCTTCATCAGGAGTAAAGGCGATACAAATCGGACCATGAGGAATGGATTCCACATGCAGATGTTCAACCATAGTTAAGATTTCTGCAATTCCGGCTTTGTCATCAGCTCCTAAGATCGTATTTCCATCTGTGGTAATAAGTGTATGTCCCTTTAATGATTCCAAATGTGGGAACATCTCCGGGCTTAAAATTAATCCACTATTACCAAGAGCAAGTTCTTTACCATCATAATGTTCTGTGACAATCGGACGAATCGGCTGCTCACAGTAATCGGCTACAGTGTCCATATGGGCGATAAAGCCAATAGCAGGTGCACTCTCATATCCTTTTGTTGCGGGAAGTTTCCCGTAGAGGAAACAATTATCAGTCAGCTGAATATCTGAAACTTCAAGTTCTTCCATCTCTTTCTTTAAAAGATTAGCCAGGTCAAACTGGCATGCGGAAGAAGGTGTTGAATCGCTGGATTCATCAGATGGGGTTTTGATAACTGCATATTTTAGTAAACGTTCATAGGCTTTCATAAAATTCTCCTCGCGTGTAATTTGTTGGGTATATCGTATCATATTTGGAAGGAAGTGTATATTTGAAATCTGAAAAAGTACGTTTTTATCCGTATAGGAAAATTGGTATTCTTAACAATGATGTGGTATACTGGACAATAGATTGACGTTGTTTTTTCATAAGTAGATAGAGAAAACAAATATGATATGCGGAGTAAAAACTATGGTTATAAATGAGAATTGTAAAGTATGTCAGATAAAACGAAATATTGATAAGTACCCACTCAATGCGACTGAAGAAGAAATAAAAGAATACCAACATAAAGTGAAAGAAATTGTAGAAAATAGTGACGGATTATCTACACCTCAGGTTGCAGAAAAAATGGATGACCTTCGGCGAAAGATTTTTGGAAATGTAATAGATTATACTGAAATCAAACAGCATTATAATCAATTAATGCTCGATTACTTTCCGTATATGAAAAATAAAGTTGATACATCTGAAAATCATTTAAAAACAGCAATACAGTATGCGATGGTTGGAAACTATATCGATTTCGGAGCTTTAGAAAATGTAAATGAAGGTGAACTGAAAGTTCAATTAGATGAAGCAGTAAATATAACTATAGATTCTAAGCTGTTAGATGTATTTAAAAACGATTTGGTCAATGCAAAAAGGCTGGTTTATTTTACTGATAACTGCGGAGAAATTGTAACAGATAAGTTATTGATTTCAACCCTTCGCGATATTAATCCTGATTTACATATAACTGTGATTGTAAGAGGAAAACCGGTTTTAAATGACGCCACATTGGAAGATGCGAAACACATTCACATGGAAGATGTTGCGCAAAAGGTAATCGGAAACGGTACAGGATTGCCGGGTAATGTGATCGGAGCAATATCCCAAGAAGCAATGACAGAGGTAGAGAATGCGGATCTGTTAATTTCTAAAGGTCAGGGAAATTATGAAGGATTAAGCGGTTGCGGATTAAATATCTATTACCTGTTCTTGTGTAAATGTGAGATGTTTATGAGACGATTTGGTGTTGAACAGTTTACGGGGATTATGACAAGAGAATGTAATGAAAAGTAATGCCATTCTTTAAAGTTTTATAACTAAAGGTGTAATAAAAAAGAGGTGTCACAAATGAGAGAAGAGATAAAAGCTCAGCTTCGCAGAATCGAAGAAGAGCAAAATATAAAAATGCTTTTAGCTGTTGAATCAGGAAGTCGCGCCTGGGGATTTACACCTTATTTACACCTTTGGAAGATCGGATTGGTAATCAAGACATATGGAAACTACAAGGGATATGTTTTGAAAATTAGGAATTCATATACTTATCCCGCTTGATGCGTCATTCTTGTTCTGAAAACAGGAACAGAATCCTTACAGCGACTGTAAGTGTTCTTTATTGTGTTTCTGTGCTATCATTTACCTAGAAATGGATAGGAGGTATTCACATGAAACCAATTTTGAATATTGAAAATCTTACCAAAGTCTATGGGACTTTGCCAAACCAGACGAGAGCCCTGAACGGAATCACTTTTCAGGTCATGCCGGGAGAGTTTCTCGGTATTATGGGAAGCAGTGGTTCCGGTAAATCCACGCTTCTCAACTGTATTGCAACTGTGATTCAGCCCACAGGTGGAAGCATTCAGGTGGAGGGTGATACTCTGCAATCGATCAAGGGAAAGGCTCTTGCAGAGTACCGTGGGAAAAAGGTTGGTTATCTATTCCAGAACTTTGAATTGCTGGACAACCTGACTGGCAGGGAAAACATCCTGCTCCCGACTTCTTTGCATGGGGTATCTGAAGCAGAAAGCAGACAGCGGCTGAAGCAGTTGGCTGTCTATCTGGAAATCACTGATGTTCTGGATAAGTTTCCGTCCAAGATGTCCGGTGGCCAGCGTCAGCGTGTTGCGGCAGCAAGAGCTCTGATCTTACATCCTCAAATGATCCTTGCCGATGAACCGACGGGTGCGCTGGATTCTAAGAACGCAAAAAGTCTATGGAGAAGCTGTCCGGCCTGAATCGTGACGAACAAGCCTACGATCCTGATGGTAACCCATGATTCCAATGCCGCCAGCTTCTGTAAGCCGATCCTGTTCATCAGATGGTCTATCCTTGATGGCGTTGG
>ENA-OQAZ01000147-OQAZ01000147.1-human-gut-metagenome-genome-assembly--contig:-NODE-147-length-37813-cov-2.343019_pt1 | contig 37813 bp, 53 predicted proteins | sample MGYA00242737_ERZ504531 | MGnify/ENA primary metagenome ERZ504531 (study PRJEB26092, sample SAMD00036244) | human gut metagenome | host: Homo sapiens | study: EMG produced TPA metagenomics assembly of... | reverse complement strand
TACAAGAACTTGTGAGTAGATATGATTTCGGTCAATCCAAAGCATACACGATAAAGCAGTAAGTAGAACTCGTGAGGGTCTACATTATCTCGGTGTGAGTATATTTAATCACATTTTGAGTGGCAGGCTAACGTGGGATTTGCAGAAACCTTCAAAGCTTTGTCTGACCCGGTACGGCGTGACATTCTGACATTGCTGAAAGAAGGAAGCATGTCAGCGGGAGATATCGCAGCACAGTTTGATATGACGGCAGCGACGATCTCCTATCACCTGAAGATCCTGAAAAAGTCAGGTCTGGTCTGCGAGACAAAGGAGAAAAATTATATTTACTATTCGCTTAACATTTCCGTGGTCGAGGAAGTGATGCTCTGGCTTGCAGAGCTGAAAGGAGAGAGTGAAGATGACGAAGAAAAATAAAAAGATCATTCTGATCACAAGCATGATTACGATTCTGCCGATTTTGGCGGGACTGATTTTATGGAATAAACTTCCGGAACAGGTGGCAACACATTTTGATGCCAACGGCATTCCAAACGGCTACAGTAGTCGGGCATTTGCAGTGTTCGGTCCATATTTGATCTGCCTTTTTGCACATCTGTTCTGTGCATTTGGAACACTGGCAGATCCGAAAAAACAGGCGATCGGGCAGAAGATGTACGCACTGATTTTATGGATCTGTCCGGCAGTTTCCCTGTTCTGTGCAGCTGCAATCTATGGTAATACCTTTGGAGTGAAATTTATGAAATCTTCCAGATTTGTGATCATACTTCTGGGACTTCTGTTTTTGCTCGTCGGCAACTATCTGCCGAAATGCCGCCAGAATTATACCGTTGGCATAAAGGTCCGTGGACACTCGCCAGCGAAGCAAACTGGGATGCAACCCACAGGATGGCAGGAAAATTGTGGGTTGCAGGCGGCGTGTTGATTCTTCTGCTGGCCATTCAGCCGTGGATCCCGGCATTTCCGATAAGTATGGTGCTCATACTTGCGGTCACATTTATTCCGATGATCTATTCCTTTGTATATTATCTGAGAAATGAAAAGTAATTTCACAGAGATTTTGTGAATTTACGGGAAAATCCTCCGATAAAGCCGTTTTTACGGTAATATCGGGGGATTTTTTGTCAGAGTGCGTTGACGAAATACAGGTGAAATCATATAATAAAAAGTAATACAAAGATGCCGAAAACAGCGGATAAACGAGGGATATAGATGAAAAACACAAAGAAAAAAGGATTTACTCTGACGGAGTTGACGGTCGTACTGGTGATCATTGCGATCATTGCGGCGATCGCAGTCCCTTCTTTTATAAAATACTGGAGGATTGCGGAGTTTCAGAAAAACGAATCCAACGCAAAGACCATTTATCTTGCAGCAGAATCAAAACTGACCTACTACCGTTCTTCCGGGCAGTGGGAGAAGTTTCAGGAACGATTAAAAAGAGAAGGCACGCAGGCGGTTTTTGCGGACAGTACCAGTGAGCTGAACGGCAGAATCTATACGGTTACGCTGGATGCGAACACTTATCAGGAAAAGGCGGGCAGAGATGATCTTTTGCTTCAGTTGATCGATGATTATAGCTATGACAAGCAGGTCATGAACGGGGCGATCGCCATCGAGATCGACAGTGAGACAGGCGAGGTCTATTCTGCATTTTTTGCGACAAAATGCAAGGGGCTGAGCTATGCCGAGAGAGATGCCGATGATTATCTGACGATGCGTGACCGAGATTACGAGAGCAGAAAAAAGAGGCTGCTTGGCTATTATTCGACGGAAGACACGGCAAATGTGGTCCATCTGAAGCCGATACGTCTCCGTATCACGACGATCAGCCTTCAGAACAGCGAAAAACTGTCTCTGAACTGGTCCAGCAACGTCGGAAACAGCCTGGATGTCAGTTACGAGCTTACATTCTATAAAAATTCTGATAAATCAAAACAATTTACGATGACCGTTTCGCCATATGAAATGCGAAAAAATGGCTGGACGGCGACTTCCGGCACAACCGAGGGGCTGGTTTCCTTTGAAATTCAGGATAAAAAAGGAAACAGCAAAGGACAGTGGACGTTCCCGATCACTTACAGTGACAATCGTTATTCTCTGATCCTGGATGCGATGATGTCTGCAAAAGTGCAGGCAGTGCTGGCATCCGGAAGCGGCACGACAGCGGAGGCACTTGCCAGAACTTCCAGTACCAGCATCTGCCGCCTTGGAAAAGTGGCATCAGATTTGAAAAATCCGCAGGATATTTATGCAACGGTTAAAGCCGTTTCCTATGCAGGGAAGAAAGACGAGCCGAGCACGCAGGAGTACCGCAACAGTGAGGCGGTTTCCTCTAATGTGGCAAACAGCATGTATGCGGACGGCACAAAGGATGGAAACGTCAAGATCGCAGCATTCCGCCATCTTTCCAACATTCGTTATTACGATGAAAGCAATACGGCAGAATTTGCACTGACAGGCCGAAATCTGGACTGGGCATCGGTCGGCACAGGACTTTATGATTTTGAGCTGGAGACAAAGGCGGGGGGCAGTCAGAGACAGAAGCTCTCCTGGAAGGAAAACAGCAAAGAAAAAACGGTGGATTTCCCGGCGATCGCCAAGCTCTCTTCCGGACACACCTTTTCCGGAAAACGTACACAGACCCTGATCTCAAATTTGAGTTTCGGTGAAGAATCTGTGAACGATGACAGCGTTGCATCGGCAGCCGGTCAGGAGAAATCAAAATATCTCGGATTATTTGAAGAAGTTTACGGAACAATCGAGGATGTGACCCTGCAGAATGTTACGCTCACACTTGGTCAGAACGAAGAAAGCAAAACATTTAACAGCCTTCAGGGTATTGGTATTTTTGCCGGACGAAGCGAAGGTACGATGAACCATGTGGCGGTGACATCCGCAGAGGACAAAGGCCAGACACAGGTTCTGGTAGATTTTGAAAAAATAAGAACCGATATTTCTGTGGGCAGCGATACAGCGGCAGTCGGCGGAATTTCCGGTATTTTTGCAGACCAGGATCAGAGCGGAAATACACTGGAAGCCCTGGGATCCGGCAGAATGTCGGATATCACCATGGAAGGAAACGTAGAAGTTCGCTGCCGAAGACCTTGACTGACCGGGTGGAAGACTATGCTTACGGAGTCGGCGGCATCGTCGGCTATGCAAAGATGCAGACCAGCGAAAATGCAGCGAAACTTCTGAACTGCACGAACCATGCCGATGTTTCCGGAAATCTGATGGTGGGCGGGATCGTCGGAACGATAGACAGTCAGCTCATTTATCAGGGCAGCTACACCGATGATGATCTGGCGAAGATCGCCAACATCAAAGAAGCGGACAATGACGGTCTGATTCTGTGCACGGCAGAGGTAAATGACAGTACTATTCAGGGAAAATATTTCGGCGGGATTGCCGGTTATGCAGAACAGTCACTAATCTATGATGCGGCAAGTGCATCCGGACGGGCGGCACAGTTCTCCTTTGATGAGTCGAAAAAAACAGAATATTTAAAAGGAAAATATGTGGGCGGGATCGTCGGTTACGGCAACAGCACACTGGTCAACAACTGTTCTACGGAAAAAGACGGTTACGTGCTCGGTTCCGACTACGTGGGCGGATCGCCGGAGCACTGGGCGGAAATATTTCGGAGGCGATCCGTGCAGACAGCGTGGTGGCAGTCACGACAAACAGCAGTTATGTCATCGGACAGACGTATGTCGGCGGAATTGTCGGACAGAACGAACAGAATGTAACCTTGAAAAACTGCGTCAACAACGGCGTGGCAGCCTGCTATGACCGCTACGTGGGCGGAATCGTTGGCTACAACGAAAAAGACGGCATGATCTACGACTGTGCAAGTTATCTTTCTGATTATGACAGTTCCATTTTCAATATGATTGTTGATACCTGGAATGCCAGAGGTGACTATGCGGGCGGCATCGCCGGATACAATGACGGTCAGATCACGTTCACGCAGAAAGCCAGGCGATCACGGTCAAATCCGTTTCCAGTATTGTGGTCGGAGGAAGTTATGTCGCGGAGTTGCCGGATTTAACGATGTAAACGGAAGCCTGGATGTGCATTACACCCTGATCGGCGGACGTATCTACGCTATGGCGACTGTGCCGGAGGCGGATTCGGACTGAACGCATCCACAGAGCTTTTGCAGCAGGAGCTGACGATAAAGCCGGGCAGCGTTCAGGGACATTATTATGTCGGCGGCTGCATCGGTGCCAATATCGTAAATCTTACAGCAGATACCAGTATGGATCGGTTCCGTGCAGACAATGTACTCGGCACGATTACCGGAGATGCATTCTGCGGCGGTCTGATGGGATACCAGAGAACCTATGGCACCGGTCAGATACAGACTGCAGAAAACGGCTCCATCCGTGAGGCCGTGGAGAGCAGCATGCAGGCGGCGGGCAATACGCAGGAGCGTCTGTTTCCGGGACTGCAGGGCGATGGGGATGTTCCGACCGTTCAGGGCAGAAATGTTCCGGGAATCGTAAAGAAATCTGAAAACAGCCATGTGCTTACGATTTCCACCAATACCAATACCGGCACAATGCTGAATACAGAGACAAACAACATTCCGCTGAAAGCCGGTATGTATGCCGGAGGCATCGTCGGATATTGTGAGAAGAACAGTAATCTTATTATCAAAAACTGCAAAAATGCCGGAAATATTTCTTATGCGGACAGCGGAAGCGACCGTTCAGTGCTTCTGGAAGTATATGCAAAAAGTGATGAAATCGGCAAAAAGAGCATACCGGATGAAGGGAAGAGTATTGAGTTGCATCTGGTCGGCGGCATCATCAGTGTCAACCTGGAAAATCAGTCATCGATCACTGTACGAATACCGGAAGTATGTCCGGCTATTCCGGAATCGGCGGTGTGGTTGGTTTAAATGCCGGACTGATCTACAAATGTACGCTCAGCGAGCATTTCGGAAATGCAGCACTGAATTATCTTGCGGAATCGCCGGGATCAACATCGGACCTGACGGCAGCGGTGCTTCTGCGGCAAAAACGTACGCAGCAGGAACCGAAACCGGCACAACAAACGTCAGATACAGTGCCGGAACAATCGAAAGCTGCAGTACGCAGCCGTCCAAAACCGTCTCTGGAAACAGCAGTATTGGCGGCATTGTCGGATGGAATCTTACCGATGGTGTTGTAAAGCAGAATACAAAGCTATGCAAATATCACGGCATCCGGAAATTACGCCGGAGGGATCGCCGGAAGAAACAGCGGAATGATCCAGATTCCGGATGACAAAGACGATACCACAGACCGGACGATTGAGGCAGCAAACGGCAAAGCGATCGGCGGGATCGTCGGCATTAATGAGACACAGGGTAAGATCGAAGTCACCGCAAAAGGAACTGCGACAGAAGTCGTTGCAGTCGGAAGCGGACTTACGGTCACCGGAGAAAGGAAAGTCGCGGAATCGCCGGCATAAACGAAGGTCAGATTGGAAAAGAAAGTCAGACAGCTGATCTGACCTGCAAGGCAAAGCTGGTGCGTGCTTCCCATGGTATCGTGGGCGGTATTGTCGGTGAGACGAAAAAAGATATTCTTCATGCCGTCAACCGCTGTACAAATGTAACGGCAGATGCCGGGACAGCAGGCGGCATCACCGCAGAAAATCACAGCGGTCAGACCATCGGCAACTGCAAAAATTATGGAAACGTCAGCAGCAGTGACGGCTACGCAGCCGGCATCGCAGCGACAAACGAAGGAACCATCCGTGACTGTGTTGTATCCGGCGGCAGTGGAACGGGCGGGATCAAGATCCACAGCTCGGTGAAAAAGAAATCGGAGCCGTCTGTGCGATCAACAGCGGCACGGTCAGTGGAAGTTATCCGGAAGGAAATGTAACGCTCCAGGGCGATGCCTCAATCTTTGGCGGCGTGACAGGAAGAAATACAGGCACCGTAGCTGTTATCACTCTGACCAGCATGCCGGTCATCGATGCCACAAAGAGCAAACTGACCGTCGGCGGAGCCGTTGGTGCGAATGAGGCGATCATTACACAGATAGTCGCAAAAGACTTAAAATTTGCAAAATTCAGCGGTTATCGCTATCTCGGAGGAATCACCGGAACAAACGGCGGCAGCGGAAAAACCACTGCAGGCGTCTCAGACTGTGTTTACTCCGGAACGATGACGGAAAAGACCGGTGCAGCCGGAAACTGCTACGGCGGTATCGCAGGCATCAACTATGCAACCCTGTCCGGATGTGAGATCACAAAGATCACGATGGAGATCAAAGGTGTCTATACCGCAACCAGTACCAGTACGGCAGCACAGAAAGAAAGTCTGGCAAGCCATGCCGGAGGCATCACCGGAAAAAATGAAACTTCTGCAACGATCACATCCTGCGTCATTGACAACAATCCGGACAGCAGGATCCGTGCGGATTACGGCATGCTCGGCGGCGTGACCGGATTTAACAAAGGAACGATCACCATGTCCGGCAGCAGCATCACGGCGGCTGTGATGAACCTGACAGAGGAACAGAAACAGGCAGAAAAGCCGTGGAAGCACTGAATACAAATGCAGTGAACGTCAGCAATACATCAGGTAAAGATGTTCTGAAGGCGGATACTGATTATGTGAACTGGCCGGGAGATCGGACAATTGCAAATATAGAGTCCCTCAGTTATAACGGAGGCAGTAAAGTAATATCCGGAAGAATGCAGATGTATATGACAAGCAACGGAAATCTGGGAGGTATCGCAGCTTACAATGGAACAACGGGCACAATCGACCAGTGTGTATCCGGTAACTGGTTCCTGAACAACAAATCCAGTGCGATCAGTGTCGGAACCGGCGGCATCATCGGCATGAATGAGTCGGAAAAGGATTTGAGTTATCTGGTAAACGCTGCTTTTGTCGGACGACAGCTTTCCAGCAACGACACAAATCGTTTTGCAGGCGGCATCATCGGAAATCAGAATAATACGACAAGCAACGAATGGCATATCGAGAACTGTATTAACTATGGAACTATTTATTGTTATCGGACACATTACTCCGGAGGCATCATGGGGCAGTGGACCGGTACCGGAGGCACCATTGAAAACTGCCGTAATTATGGTATGCTTCAGACCAGTTATGGAACAGCATGGATCGGAGCGTCAGCCGGTATTGTTGCACAGCTTTATCATGCACAGGAAGGGCAGGAATACAATGTCATCGGCTGCGGAAACTATGGAAGTGTATTTACGAAAAATGGGCGTAACCAGGCGGATGGGCAGGGTGCGAACGACAGTGCGGGTATTCTTGGAAATATTACAACTTACAAAGTCCAAAATGCACAGGATGCTTCAAACTTTAAAGTACAGATTTTAGACTGCTTTAATGCACCTGGGGTAGAGATTTATTCTTCATCGATGGCTTCGGGCATCTTCGGATTTCTTTCGTGTGATAATCCGGTCAGTGATTTTCAACAGGCTAAGAAAGACCTCAAAGCTTCTACTGGGAATGTTGTCATCCGCATCGAACGCTGCCGCAATTTTTCCTATAAATTGCTGGGAAGTCAGTATGCAACCGGAATTTTCGGAGACAGACTGCAGGGCTGGAAAAATACTACGATCGTCAAGGATAATTATTCAATAAAGCCGCAACCGTCATATATGCATGGAAGCCACGACGCAGCGGTGCAGAAGATGTATACGCTGTCTATGCTTCCGGAATCGGTGAGGGAAATTCCAGCAACATGAATGCAGAAGATCGAATCAATAATTATTATATTGAGGGGATTCAGAGCTGGGGTTACAGTAATCTGAAGCTGGGAGAAGGAAAAGGAACACTTGGAAAAGGAAGCGGAAGTGCCGGAAATGGTTATTATGAAAGCGGTACAGGAAGATATTGCGTAAATATGTTCTTTATGTATGATATGACAGAACAGAAATATTTCCTTGCAAGTATCAATAACAGGACAAACAGCGGGATGACCAACATTAACGGAAAAGACAGCTACATCAATGAGAATGGATACATTGTAAATCGAAATGGCAGCAAGCAGGGACAGGTTCTCTATTATATTGATAACAGCAGTTATGATAACAGCAGACTTTATGACTATATTATGAAAGATAGTACGAATCCGGTCTTTGTGAATGCAAGAAACAGTTATAAACGTCTGGAAGGTGTGATCGATAACAAGATCCTGAAACCGTATTCTGCAGAAGCACAGGTAAGTAATGGTAAAGTAACGCTTAATATTACTCCGCAGAGTTTGCCGGGAAGTTATGATAATGAACGGAGTGATCCATTTGCATACGAAGTAGAAGTCACTGATCTGGCAGCAAATAGAAAGGTCGTGCGTACCGTTTATACAGAACAGGGAAGTTTCAATATTCCGTCCGGAATGAGCAATAATCTTCAGATCCGTGTGCGTTCTGTAAGTATGTATGATGAGGTAGAGCCGTCTGACTGGTATAAGATTGGTGAAAATAATATTAATAAAGTCCTTCCTGATCCGGATATTGTGATTGAGCTGGTGGAAAAGAGCGATGTGACAAATGGCTGTTCTTACCGCTATCGTCTGAAAAATCTGGATGAATATAATAAAACAGATAAAAAAGGGGATGCCGCTTATCCGAACTGGCAGGTGACCGTCAATGTACAAAGTGTAGGAACAGTAACGCTGGATGCAGACAATCCAACAAGAACAATGGAAGTGTCAAACCTGGATAAATATATTTATCAGATGGTTGCCCAGGCGTCATCAAAGCCGGGAAATACAACGCTTATGCAGTCCTCAAAACAGATTTCGACAGCAGTTTCGCTGCCGTATTATCGTCCGCCGATCACTTTAAAAACGTGGACACCTCAGCTGAGCAAAAACATTACAATCACCGGAAATACGCTGGATGATCTGACGGTCAATGTAGAACTGAATGCCGGAAGCAATGCAATGGATACCCCGCCAATCTATCGAGTGGAACTGGTTGGTACCTGGAATGGTCAGGTGGATACCGTTCTTGCAAAGGAAGATACACTGATCGTATCAAAAGGAAGTGCAAATGCAACATTCAGTGATCTTCCGGAATATATCAGCGAGGCGAAGGACATCAAAATCCGTATCTGGTATGCGGCGTCCGGACTTGGACCTGTTTACACTTACTGGATGAGGATGTGACAGAAGCAAATGCGAACATCAAAGAACTGACCGGCGTGGATGAAAACGGAAGCGAAACATGGATTACAGTTACAGTTCAGTTCTGGCACAGAGCGGATCAAAACAGTATTTTGAAAACTATACTTACTGGAGCGGTGTCCTCTGGCAGTTCCTGCCGACACCAAAATTGGATAATGTCGGTTCGACGCTGATCCCGGAGATTGATGAGAACAATGATATTTACTACACCTTCACCTGGGATACCGGTGTATCCGGAACGAATAACGCCAATTATCAGACAGCACTGACCGGAATCGATGACAGTGACCGTGAGGTCGTGATCAGCACGGACGGTGCTTACACAGGCGGTAAGTCGCTTCGCATCAACGGAAGTGACTGGAACTACAAAGAAGTAAGGCTGAAAGTGACAAGGATCGGAGATGCCAGTCAGAAACAGATCGGTCTTTCCTCTGAAGGAACGTATTCAGTAAAACAAAGACTTGCAAGACCGGGACAGCCGATGGTAGAAAACCTGGACAACAACGAGCTGGATTATCAGATCCGCTGGTCACCGCTCGCTTCCGAGACGGGGTGTGCGGGTTATCAGGTGTGCATTCGCAAATACAACAGTACAACGCCCGGGGCAGAAGAGGTTCTTGAAAATCTCGTGACGACCGATCAGAAGAAAAATGGTGTTTACACGATCAATACCGATCTGGAAGAATATGCAGGTCAGCGAGTGGTCGTATATGTGATCGCAAAAGCCGATCCGAACGGCAGTTATCTCGACAGCGTATCGGGTGTTACCTGTGAGCTCCAATCCCGAAACGTTTGGCAAAGCCGAATGTCACCTGGAAAGTCGGCTGGAAATACGACAAAACAAGTCCGGTTGAGGTGTCATCCTTCAGATCCGGCGGACTGCGTGTCAGTCTGACTGCAGATGCAGCAAGCATCCCGTCAGGAGGAAGTGCTTATCTTCTGAAGGCTTATATCTATGACAGCGAGCAGGCAGCGGCGGCAGCGACCGACAGCGATCCGGGAGAGCAGTTCCTGGCATCTTATCCGGCGGACGGATCTCTGGTACAGATGAGTGTCACTGATTCCAGAAATTATTATCAGAATCTGACGAACCTTTCGATACAGCATGCCGGAAAATGGATCGTATTCTATGCGAGAATCTCTTCCGGAGGCGGAAACATCAGCTCACTCTGGACAAAATCCGCAGCGTTTCGGCTGCCGTATGTAAAACTGGAAGCACCGACGGTTTCATCTGATACAAAAACTTATAAAGTAAAAGCAAAAGTAACTGAAAATCCGGATATTCCGGGACAGGAGAAGACATGGAATGTACAGCACACCGTTCTTATGTGGGACAGCGTAGAATGTGCCAATCTCTACAGCATCGATCTTGCCGGAAACATGACCGATCCGAACTCACAGACCGGAAAAACACTGATCAGTGCGAAAGTCCGTGTTCAGGAAATGTCAGACGGCACCGTGGAAGTGCAGCAGTATGTCTCCCAGAAGAATAAAGACACCGGAGCGAACGAGTGGGTATGGAAATCCGTGGCAAAGAGCACGGACAGTTCACAGCCTGCCGGAACATCCGTTTACAAACTGAGCAGCTACAGTGTTGCAATCTCTTCTAATTATAAAGCATTGAATCAGGCAGAAGTTTATTATGAACTTACCCTGACGGCAGAACTGGAAGCCACGAAAAATGCAGACGGAGGCTTTTCCTACACACTGAAACTTCCGGATGCGGCAAAAGTAACTGCAGATGACGGAACTGTCATCACACACAGTGATCTTGCAGTCACCGAAAGTGCTGCATTTAAGGCAAATGTAACAGACAACTTGAGTGAACAGGGCAGTGCAGCTTATGCAGAATCCGCTGCAAATGAGATCAAATGGACAAATTAACGGAGGGAACCTATGATAAGGCATGGTCTGGAACAGTTAAAAGCAAATGGTAAAAAAGGAGTATCGATGGCACTTGTACTGTGCATTTCTGCCTTCTTTATGGCATTTGCAGCTGCAATCCTCTACACGGCGGGCGTTGTGACGGCTCAGTCCACGCACCGCCTGGAAGAGGAACGCTGTTACAGGCTTGCCAAAAGCTATGCGGACGTACTGGGAAGAGAGCTGACCAGGTATCAGAACAAAGGCGATACGGCAGCAGCCGGGAGCTTCTATGCATTTGCCAATCAGTTTCTGGACGGAGAACGCTATCTGGAATACAACTCCGATTATCCGGATACTTCCAAGTATCAGTATGTGCTGGATACCACAGATTTGAGTGACATTACAAAATCCGGCAGCCTGCCGGAAAACTTTGGGAACCTTCGCATCACCCTGAGCAAAGAAAAGAACAGCAGCGAAAATCAGACAGAATTAGAAGGCGGCGAGATTCCGGTACAGACCGGCAGTTATGATGCCGTCATCGCCGAAAAACAGAATATTTCTGTCCGGCAGTATATTTTTACGGTAGAAGTTACGGCATATTTTAATGATATGACCTATGCCTACAGCACCGAGTACACCAGAGAAGAGAAATACAATGTCCAGTTCTCACACAATGGCACGACCATTGTGTGGGATACAGACGATCAGGTCTGGAAAGTGGGTAACACCAGCGGAAATGAATACAGTTTTGATAATTCTGATCCGATCCAGTACAAATACCTGACCGGAAGCACAACGTCGTGTATCTTTGTAGAAAATGCAGATATACAGGAGGAAACTGCCGATGCGGAAACATAAGAAAACAAGAGCCAACAGCGGCGAGACATTAGTGGAAGTGACGGCAAGTATTTTTATCTTTCTGATCATGCTTGGCATCATACAGGGGGCGATCTCCTACAGTCAGGCATCCCTTGCCAAAAACAAAGAGATCCGAAGCGAGAATGCAAAAATCATCGAAGGACTGCAAAGTGCCGCCACACAGGAAGAAATGGTTAAAAATATGCAGTTTGTGGCGACCAATTCCGACCTGACGGTAAAAGGAAATCTGGTCTTTACCATCAATACCTCACTGGTCAGCAAGACCGTTGTCTATACGGACAGCAAAGGCGAGACGAAAAGTACATCCTTCTATATGTACGAAGCAGTGGACGACGGCAGCAGCAATAACTCCGACTCCGATTCCGCCACACCGGACGGAGGTGACGGATCGTGAAAAAAATAACAGAGATCCTGCGTAAGAAACAGGGCACAACAATGGTAGAAATGATGGTCACACTGCTCCTGATCAGCATCATGATGACCATGGCAGTATCGTCCCTAAGCTCCGCATCACATATCTTTATGCAGGTGCAGAAAACCCAATATGCCCAGTCCATCCTCGATACGGTGATGACAGAACTGCGGGCGATCACAAAAAATGCCAGTTCCTACATAAAAATATACGAAAATGCTAAGAATATTGCAAATTCTACTGGTAATTGTGATGGCAATACGATAGAATTTATAAATGAAGAAGGTTATGCAGTTCTGGTGTCAACCTATGGTTGTGATGACACCGAACTGTACATAGGGGACAATGTCATCGGAACTGCGAAAGCAGTGGAAGAAGGACAACTCCTGACCAGATATTATTTTGTGGACGGCGGAACATATACTTACGAAAAAGACGGAAAAGCAGCGGCGAGAGCCGTGGCGCCGTATACGGCAAAGGCTTTTATATGGGCAACTATTTAAAGATTACCTACTCCTGGCCGGACGGAGCACAGGAAGAAGGTGTGACCGATCATATCCTTGCGACTGTCACACTTTACAGTGATGCAGATTATCAAGATCCCATCGCAGAAGACAGCGAAGTCCTCGAATTCCGCCACAAAATAGCATGCAAGACCGACATAACGGCTATTGCACAGAAAGACTAGGTACGAACGCCGGCACCGAGGCGATTGTATAAATAATAAACGAAAGAAAGAGGAGAGAAAGAGATGTTCAAAAAACTCAAAGAGAACAACAAAAAAGGATTTACTCTGGTAGAGCTGATCGTTGTACTGGTAATCCTGGCAATCCTGGCAGCACTGCTGATCCCGGCACTGACAGGTTACATTGATAAAGCAAGAAACAAGAGTATCGTAGCAGAAACAAGGCAGACCGTAATGGCTGCACAGACACTGGTAGATGAGAAGTATGCAAATAATGCGTCAACTGCAATTACTGTTGCACCTGCTGGAACAGTTACCTATGATGAGGTGAGAAAACTGGCAGAAACAACAGGAAAAATTTCTAGCGTAGAAGTTAATAACGACGGTAAAATTACATCCCTTACCTATTCAAATGGTGGAAGAACATGTACATATAGTTCTGTAGCACAGACTAATAGCTCAGATGGAAACTATAATGTAACAAAGGGAGATACTCCTGAAGCATAGTTTAAAAGTGACATAAATCCATCAGAAAGCGAGTAAACCATGATGTCAACACAGCGAAATGAAAATGAATCTTTTCAGATTTCAATTCAATATCGCATTCTCAGAATGGTTTTACTCGTTCTGGTGGTGATCCTGCCGGCGGTCGTTACAGTTATACCTGGGTACTCCGAATTCTTTATCGGGCAGACGCTCAGGTAGCTCTGGGGCATGCAAAATCGGTGCGGCTGGTACTTCAGATGACTGGCAAAGAAAGTTACGGCGGGAGCAGATCTTTTTGTGACGCCTCACGGGAAGGGGCGTCACAGAGAGCGTCTGTGCAGCTCTGCAATCCGCCGGAGGCTATATCGAAATGAGAGGATCATTTCACCAAAAATATTACAGGACGAGTAACAGGAGAAGAAAATGTTAACAGCAGTAGAAGCAATCCTATGGTTTTTAAGGTTTCTGTTCGGAGCCTGTATTTTCAGTTTTTTAAATGTTGTTATTGACAGGATGCCGCGTGGTGAGAGCGTGGTGAAAGGCCGCAGTCACTGTACGAACTGTGGAAGAGTTTTAACGGCATGGGAATTGATCCCGTGTTTCAGTTCCTTGCACTGAAAGGCAGATGCAAGGGATGCAAAAGCCAGATCCCGGTAAGATTTCTGGTCAGAAGTGACAGGAGGAGCAGCTTTCTGTGGCTGCGTTTTGAGTTATGGCTGCGGCAGTTCCGGGATTTTATCCCTGAAGGGCGCAGTGATTTTTGCGTATTTAGGAATATTACTTGTGGTAGCCCGGATTGACTGGGATACTCAGATTATATATGACCGGTTTCACATTTTGATCCTGCTGCTGGGAGTGGCAGCACTGTGGCTGTTCCCGGAACATGGTATGGTTGACCGACTGATCGGGGCGGTGATCATCTCTGTTCCGATGCTTCTGCTGGCTCTTATTATACCGGGGGCATTTGGCGGAGGCGATATCAAACTGATGGCAGCGTCCGGATTCTTTCTGGGGACAGGCCCGGTGGTCTGTGCCATGTTTTTTGGCCTTCTGACCGGAGGCGGATACGGGGCGGCGATGCTGCTGGGAAAGAAGCTGGAGAAAAAAGATCACTTTGCATTTGGCCCGTTCCTGGCATTTGGCCTGGCACTGGCAGTATTTTTCGGAGATCAGATCGTGAACTGGTATTTGAGCCTTTTATCTTAGTCGGAGAAGACTCCCGCTTCTATAAGTGGCGAGCAACGAAGTGTAGAATGCACAGCGATTCTGTTGGGTAAAATAAAACCTCATAAAAACGGCACAACAGAAAGAAAGGAGGAAGGAATGGCACGTTTTCGATATACGGCGAAAAGCATGGATGGCAAAACAAAGCGAGGCACGATGGAAGCCCTGACGGAAAATGCCATGATCCAGGAGTTGAAATCGCAGGGACTTTTCCTTGTGGAAGCCAAAAACCTGACCGAAGCCAAGGGCTATAAAAAGCTTAATGCGAAACAGCTGGCGGGATTCTGTAAAGAGCTGTCAACGCTGCTCGCATCCGGAGTCAGCCTGGTGCGTGCACTGGATATTATCTCCGATCAGGAGGGAATCGACCCGAAAGAACGTGAGATCTATCGGGCGGTTCTGCTGGACCTGCGAAAAGGTATCGGCCTTTCCGACGCCATGGAGAGCAAAAAATGTTTTCCGGATCTGATGATCGGTATGATCCGTGCCGGTGAGGGAAGCGGTAATCTGGATCAGGTTACGGAGCGACTGACCTTGCAGTACGAAAAAGATTATAAACTGACGCAGCAGGTCAAATCTGCGATGACGTATCCGGTGGTTTTACTGGTGCTCTGCGTGGCGATCGTCATTCTGATCGTAACGTTTATCCTGCCGCAGTTCCAGTCATTATTTGACCAGATGGACAGCCTTCCGGTGCCGACGGAGATCCTGATCGCGATCTCAGATTTTCTGGTGCAGAAATGGTATGCGGCACTTTTGATCGTATTTACCGTTTTCATGCTGATCCGTATTATCATGGCAATCCCCGCTGTGCGAAGACAGATCGATTACCGGAAAGTACATATGCCGGTCTCGGAAAGCTGTTTAAGATCATTTATACGGCACGTTTTGCGAGAACCTGAGCAGCCTGTATTCGAGCGGTATGCCGATCGCAACGGCACTTGGCATCGCCGGAAACACGATCGGAAACAGCTATGTCGAAGGCCAGTTTGAGCAGGTTGTGGCACTGGTGCGAAGCGGTATCCCGATGTCACAGGCACTGCGGAGGTAGATGGATTACAGAAAAAACTTGCCAGCACGATTCTTGTCGGCGAAGAGAGCGGACGACTGGATGTCATGCTGGATTCCATCGCACTGTCTCTGGAAGCAGATGCCGAAGAAGCGACCAAACGCATGGTAACGCTGATGGAGCCGCTTTTAATTATGATGATGGCGGTGATCGTCGGATTTATCATGATCGCAGTTATGTTGCCGATCTACGAATCTTACAGTGCGATTGAAATTCATAGTTGCGAGTTACACTTATAATTAGGCAAAAGATGCCATACGAATTGCTGCACAATGGGATTTTATTATACAGAGGAGGAAAAAATGAGCGATACAGTCATTGTTTTGCAGGACGAATGTATCCTTACTGCGAGCGGAAAAGCGGGGAAGCTGCCGAAAATCGACAGGGTGAGCCGTATCCCGATCGAGCCGTTTGGCGATACATTTGAACAGTGGAAAGCTGCATTAAAAGAATATAATGAGGAATACCTGCCGAAATCTTTAAAGATTGTGTTGCCGGCATCTTATTCTTCCGCACGTATCACTCAGGTGCCTTATGCGGTGGGACGTCAGCTTTCGAAGATGGCGAAAAATGTCGTGGATGAGCACAAAGGCGAGGATATTGCGGACTACAGCGTGGTTCAGAGCGATAAAAAGCAAGGGGTCTGCCTGTGCTGCGGAAGTGCACAGAATGATGTCATTAAGCAGATTCTGGATTTCTGTACAGAGCTGAAGATCACGGTAAAAGAAATATCGATTCCGATGGAGGGCTATTTAAAGCTTCTGTCGCAGAGCAGGATTTATAAGAATAAAACAGCGATTTTTCTGCTGTTTGAGGAGAACAGTGTTACCAGTGTTCTTTATAAAGAAGGTATGTGTCTTTACACGACAAGGAGCCGTATCTTCAGCGAACCGGGAACCTTAAATTTCGGTACTGAGATCGTGAGAAGCATTTCCGGTATGATGCAGTTCTATGCGACCACGAAATCAGAGACTCCGATCACCGATGTCTATTATACCGGCTGTCTGGAGGACGATTTCGAAGTCAGCATTGAGGGTATCAAAAATATGAACCTGAATGTCCGGAAAATGAAGATCGACATTCTATTTCAGGCAAAAGGCGATCCGCAGTTCTGGCTGTCCTGCATCGGCGGCATGATCGTCGATAAAAAGAAAAAAGAGATCAACCTGCTTCCGGCATGGAAAGAGGCCAATAAAGAAGAAGTCATAAAGAATGTGGATATTTTAAGTCATATCCTGGTTCCGCTGGCAACGCTCGGTGTCTGTATGGTGCTGTTTGCGGCGGTAACCGTCTGGAATCTGCATACGCAAGGGCAGATCAACGATGTTAATGACTGGATCAACGATGAGCAGGTGCAGGCGACTTATCAGGAGGCGAATGCCATTCAGCAGAAGAGCGACAAGCTGGCGGAGGCACAGGATCAGGTGAGGCAGATGACGGCAAACCTCGATACTTACCCGGATCTGACAAAAAAAATGATCTCGACGATCGAGAATGCCAGTGGTCGTGATATGGAAGTGCATATCAAGACGATGGATGCCGATACCGGAAAGCTGACGTTTGATGCGGTCAGTCAGAAAGTTATTGATATACCGACTTATGTGCAGAAACTTCAGAAAACAGGATTATTTGCATCGTTGGATTACACCGGTTACACCTACCAGAGTCAAGAAAAAACATATTCTCTGGCACTGTCCTGCATTTTGAAATCCGATGAGGCAGAGACAGAAATCGAGACGGGAGGTGCGGAAAATTGAAATTAGAGCTGGAGTTAAAGCCGGGCGACATCGTTCTTTTAAAGGTGCTGGCGTGCGTTCTGATCATTTTCTTCACATTTCGTTTTCTGATCCTTCCGGGGGTCGGGAAACACCAGGATCTCGATCTGGAGAAAACACAGGTGGAAGAGCAGCAGATGGAGATGCAGCAGATGATCGATTCCAGGCCATTTATCGAGGAAAAGATCATCAAACAGCAGTCGGAGCTGAAAGAGCTTTCCAAAGGTTATTACGACCTGATGGAAAATCAGCAGGTGGATGAGCTGGTCACAGGGATCATTTTAAAGCATAATCTGTTTCCGGTGAATTTAAGCATTTCCGAGACAACACCGGGCATCCCGATGTCTTATATTCTGCTTCCGCCAAGGCATCTGAGACGCATGTGTCACCGCCGAAGAGGAATTAAACGGTGAGACTGAGGTAGAAACGGACGGGGACGGCACCGATTCAGGTTTTTACGCTGCACCACAGTTTGACTATACAAACACTACCATGGTTTCGGTCACGGTCCAGGGAAGTGAGAGCGAGATCAAATCCTTTCTCGATGATCTGGCGAGAAATTATCCGGGGATTCAGGCACGTTCCTTTGAACTGAGCAATACGATCTATGTGAGTGAGAATTTAAAAAGCGTGCAGAGCATGAACTGCCGGTGTGATCTTGCCGTATATACCTGCGGAGAAATCGGAGGTGAATCGCTGATTGAAGACGAATCTTAGAATCGGTGAAATTCTTACTGAGAAGGGCTATGTCACAGAAAAGCAGATCAGTCAGGCATTAGCATATCAGAAAGAACATAGAGATAAACGAGTGGGACAGATCCTGATGGAGCTTGGATTTGTCACCGAGACGCAGGTACTGGAGGCACTGGCGAGCAGACTTCAGCTGCGGATCGTAGATGTGGCACAGCTGGTCATAAACATAGAAGCCGTTGCCATGATCGATAAAGGACTGGCAGAAAAGAACCTGATCCTGCCGGTTCATGTCAAAGACCACAATATGCAGATCGTGACGAACGACCCGCTGAATTATTTCGCACTGGAGGAAGTAAGACAGCAGAGTGGATGTCAGTTGGAAATCCTGCTGAGTGAGGAAGCACCGCTGAAACAGGCGATTTCCTATTATTTTGCCGAGGTCAGTGCCAGAAGAGCTGCCAAACAGGCAAACGTTGGATTCTCCACATCGAGTGCGATGGCTGAAATGGAGATCGAAAATCTGGACAACAGTGACGATGAAGCACCGATCATCAGGCTTTTGAACAGTCTGATCGAGCGTGCCATCAAGACGGGGGCGAGCGACGTTCATATTGAGCCGTTTGAAAAAGAGACCCGTGTGCGTATGCGTATCGACGGCGTGATCATGGAGTATGTAAATATCCAGCGAAACATCCATGCACCGCTGATCGCACGTATCAAGATCCTGTCAAACCTGGATATCGCCGAGAGGAGACTGCCGCAGGACGGACATTTCCGAGTGTCGCTGGACGATGGCCAGGTCAACATTCGAGTTTCTATTCTGCCGACTGTGTTCGGTGAAAAAGCCGTTATGCGAATCATGGCTTTCAACGGCAAACTGGAGCATGCGGACCATTTCGGTATGGATGAATACAGCTATAAACAGTTTGCACCGCTTCTGAATTATCCGAACGGGATCATTTATATCACAGGGCCGACCGGAAGCGGAAAATCTACGACACTGTACATGATCCTGGAATACCTGACCGGAAGAAACATTAATATTTCCACAATCGAAGACCCGGTGGAGAAGAACCTTCCGGGTATCAACCAGACACAGGTAAACCCGGTCGCAGGTCTGACGTTTGATGTGGGACTGAGGGCACTGATGCGACAGGACCCGGACGTATCATGGTAGGTGAGACGCGAGACGGTGAGACAGCCGGAACCTCAGTCCGTGCGGCGATCACCGGTCATGTGGTATTAAGTACCTTACATACAAACGATGCCGTATCCAGTATCGTGCGACTCGAAGATATGGGTGTGGAGACTATCTGGTGGCGAACTCCCTCGTCGGTCTGGTGGCACAGCGACTGCTGCGAAAAGTCTGCCCGAACTGTGCAAAAGAAGTGGAAACAACCGAGCAGGAGCGGCTTTTTCTGGGTGAAGACGTCAAGATCGTGCGAAAAGGCATGGGATGCTCCCACTGCAACAACACCGGCTACAAAGGCCGTATTGCCGTGCATGAGATCCTGGCAATCGACAACACCGTCCGCCGCATGATCGTCAATCACAATTCCGTGGAAGAGATCTCAGCCTATGCAAGAGAACATCAGCATATGCGAACCCTGAAAGAGAGCGGACTGATCCTGGTAAAAGAAGGAATGACAACACCGGAAGAACTGATGAAGATCAGTTATGAATAAAGACAAAAAGGAAGATACGATATGGCAGCAATAGAATTTAACAATCAGAAAATGGATGCGATCATCCGGGAAGCGAGAGCCTGCGGAGCGTCCGACATCCACATTTCCGAAGGGATGCAAACCAGATATCGCGTGCATGGCAGACTGGTGCAGGCACAGACACAGTACAGTGCAGACGAAACCGCAGAACTTCTGCAATCCATGATGAACGAAAAACAGAAAAAACATTTCGCAAACGGAAACGATGCCGACTTTGCGATCCGCACATCGGACGGATGCCGCCAGCGTGTCAATGTATTTCGCCAGCAGAAAAAAATAGCAGCCACGATCCGACTCTTAAATTCCACGATCCCGACGCTGGAAGACCTGAAAATGCCGACCATTTTATATAAAATGGCAATGGAGCCGCGTGGACTGATCCTCGTTACCGGACCGACCGGAAGCGGAAAATCAACCACCCTTGCAGCTATGATCGAGCATATGAACCAGAACAGCGACCGCCATATCATCACCATCGAAGATCCGATCGAGTACGTGTATGAGAGTAAACAGTCCCTGATCCATCAAAGAGAAGTTGGCGAAGATATTACCGATTTTGCGTCTGCGATCCGCAGTGCCCTGCGAGAAGACCCGGATGTCATATTAGTAGGAGAGATGCGAGATTACGAGACAATTTCCACAGCACTGCTCGCTGCCGAGACCGGACATCTCGTACTTTCCACACTGCATACGACCGGAGCGGCACAGACCGTAGAGCGTATCGTAGATGCCTGCCCGACCGGGGGACAGAACCAGGTGCGTGCCCAGCTCGCCGGAACATTAAAAGGAATCGTCAGCCAGTGCTGATCCCATGCGGCGGTGGAACAGCCCGCGTGGCAGCGACCGAACTTCTTGTCGGTACGGATGCCATCCTCAACCTCGTCCGCGAAGGAAAGGCACACCAGATCCCGGCAATGATGCAGACTGGAAGCAGCAGCGATATGCATACCCTGAATATGGATCTGTCCAGACTCGTGCGGCAGGGATTTATCACAAGAGACGATGCGATCGCTTATACCAACAATAAAGCGGAAGTGGGGCAGTATTTATAAAAAGATGACAACGAACCTCGCAGCAAGAATGCCGGAGGCATTCTTGAATATATTGATTTACTCACGTAACTCTTTGCGTATGCTTATTATCATAACGAGAAAGCACAGGCTGCTTCCGATAATATTTGAGATTGGTTCTGCAAGGAATACGCCGTCTGTTCCCATATGAAATGCATACGGGAGCAGATAAGTTATAGGAATAACGATGATTACTTTACGGAGCAGGGAGAAGAAGATCGCCTGTTTCTTTTTGTTTAAGGATTTAAATATAGTCTGTCCGATGTATTGCAGAAGCATGAAAATAAACGCTCCGAAATACAGTTTCATGGCAGGGACGGCATCTGCCAGCAGACTCTTATCAGAACTGAAAATGCTGATCAGAAATTCCGGTGCAAGAATGATCGCAAGCCATGCCAGCAGTGTATAAATGAGTGCCATGATTCCCATGGTAACAGCTGCCTGTTTTACACGTTTGTAACGATGAGCACCATAATTGTAGCTGATAATAGGAGAAGAACCTTCCGTGATTGCATAGATTGGTGTCTCAACCACCTGACGCACGCTGGAGATGATTGTCATGACAGAAATATAGAGCGTTCCGCCGGTGACAGAAAGTACGTGATTGCAGCAGATTGTTACCAGGCTGTTTGTCAGCTGCATGATAAATCCGGCAGTTCCGAGGCTGATGATATTTTTCGCATATTTTGAAGAGGCACGGATTTCTTCTCTGTGCAGCAGACGAACCTTGTATTCTGCCTTGCAAAGCAGAAAATGAAGTACGAAAGCAGCCGACAAAATCTGTGAGATGACGGTTGCGATTGCAGCACCCCGGATTCCCATGCCGAACGCAAAAATAAAGATCGGATCAAGGATCAGGTTGGCAACAGCACCGATCACCACCGAGATCATACCGGTGGTCGCATATCCCTGGGCGTTGATAAAAGGATTCATGCCGGTCGCGACCATGGACGGAAACGTTCCAAGCAGATAGATCATCAGATAAGGACAGGCATAGTCAAAATTCTCACGGCCGGCACCAAACAGCGTGAGAATGGGTTTTGCAAAGATCAAACCGGTCAGCATCAGAAGGATTGAGCAGAGCGTCAGCATGGAAAATGAAGATGCATGATCTGACAGGCATTTTCGTGATCACCCTTTCCACGCTCGATCGAAAAGAGCGGTGCACCGCCGCTTCCGAACAGGTTGCTGAAAGCAGTGATGATCACAATGATCGGAAAACAGAGTCCGACCGCTCCAAGAGCCGTTGTGCCGATATCCGGGATACGTGCAATATAGATGCGATCCACGATATTATAAAGCAGACTCAGAATCTGAGCGACCAGCATGGGCAGAGCCGCTTTTAAGATATTGTCGGTGATTTTTCCATTTTCAAAATCAATTTGTTTCAAAGTAAACCGTCCTTTCTTCGTTGGTGTTTCTGGTAGTTAAGTATAACATGAATCAGGCGAAATGGAAATGCCAGGTGTTTTGCTAAAATGCTTTCTGACAAAGAATATTAGTACATGTGCAAATAAACGAATTTCCCGAAAGCACTTAAGCGAAAGTTTTTTCTTTCCAGTGGGAAAAACATAAATAGTTTCTTATTATTTGTGTTGACTTTAATTATGCTTTTGAAATGTATTGAAATAATGAGAGTTGTGTGTTAATATAATTTCAAAGCATATTTCTTAACATTCTTGGCATCCTGCATCTATATTTTCTAAATTCACATTTCAGAAATTCATGCTTTTCAATCAAACAAATCAATTTAAAAAGCAGGAGTTTCAAACTGTTAAAAAGAAAGCATAGACCGTATGCTGTTTTCTGACCGCAAAAATTTATTATCTCTTTATAATGCAGTCAGCGGTTCTCATTATGATGATCCGGAAAAACTGGAAATCATCACACTGGAAAATGCCATTTATATGGGAATGAAAAATGATCTGGCTTTCATCATCGGTACAGACTTGTTTCTGTATGAACATCAGTCTACTTATAGTCCAAATATGCCATTGCGAGATTTATTCTATATTTCCAGTGAATATCAGAAATTGGTCGATCATAAATCGCTTTACTCTTCATGCCTGCTGAAAGTCCCGGCACCACAGTTTATCGTATTTTATAATGGAACTGAAAAAAAGAAAGATCATTGGGTAAACCATTTGTCGGAAGCTTTTGAAAATCTGTCCGGTGAACCAAAACTGGAGCTGGAAGTTCTGACCTTAAACATCAACGAAGGGCATAATGAAGAGCTGATGGAACAATGCCAGACTTTAAGAGAATATGCACAGTATGTAAATTGTGTCCGTAAATATGCGGAGGAATTGGAATTGAATGAAGCAGTCAAGCTGGCTGTTGATGAATGTATCCGTAATAACATTCTCTCCGAATTTCTTCGTGCAAATAAATCGGAGGTGATCTCGATGAGTATATTTGAATACGATAAAGAAGAGGAAGAACGAAAACTCAGAAAAGCTGAATATGAAGCTGGTGTAGCTGATGGACTTAATACTGCAAAAAAAGATGCCGCTATTGCTTTTGCAGAACTTCATGTGCCGATTGAGCAAATTGCCCTCGCATTGAAAGTAGATGTGGAAGCAGTAAAAAAATGGCTTCGTGAAACAGGTAAATAAAAAGTTGTCGGTGGTTTCCTGGCAGGTGTAAGGAATGGAAATGCCGGGTTTTAAAATACTGTTTGCAAATGAACAGTATTGCATGTGCAAATGAACGAATTCCCCGAAGGGCACGTAAAAGTGCCTTCTTGGGAATTGTTCATTTTGCACATTGCCGTACGTTTTTGTACAGCCATAGTTTTTAAAAACACTTCATGTCATATTTTACACGCTGGCAGGAAACAGCCTTTTTGCCACGCTGGTACACGCAGAAAGTTTTTAGAATCAAAACGTTCCGCATCAAGATAGTAAAAAGAGTGGATACTGTTTTTTCTTTCCATGCGGCAAAAGGGATGTGAAATGCAGAATTGTGCCAGATAGTAAAAAAGCAGAGGCATAGTGACGGCGGCAGATTTCCGTTACTTTACCTCTGCTTTTTCATGTTCTGCCTTTTGGCTTGAAAGGCTGTTACGCTTCAGAGACAGGGGTCAAGCCAGGAGCTTTTAGTAATGTGCAGACGAGGCACATTGTAAAACATGGTGCGTAAAATAATACAGCCATGATGAATTCGAAAACAAATCGCTCTGACGGTAGCAAGGCTTCCGTCGTGAGGTTTGCGATGCTGCCGCCCCAAAGAGCCGCTGTCTGAGCCTCGAAGAGGCGAGTTTAGGCGAAGGGCGGCTAACAGGCGAGCGAACCGAACAGGAAACGCAGCGTGTCAGGAGATTGTTTTCGAATCATCATGGCGTTATATATTTTATAAAATCATTTCTATGGCGTTCATTTGCACATTTACACAAACCTCCGCCACAACTTTTTATTTATCTCTCCAGATAATACGTCCTTTTGACAGGTCATACGGAGACATTTCTACTGTTACTTTGTCACCCGGAAGGATACGGATAAAGTTCATTCTCAGCTTACCGCTGATATGAGCCAGTACCACATGTTTGTTTCCAGTTCTACACGGAACATTGCATTTGGCAGTTTCTCCAGTACTGTTCCTTCCACCTCAATTACATCTGCTTTCGACATCGTGAACCTCCTTCATTTTATAATCTTTCAGAATTGATCTGATTTTCTCATCTCTCAATGCTTCTCCATTCCAGTTTGCCAGTGCTTCCGGAATTTTGTGAATAATCTGGATATGTTTCTTATTCTTTTTCTTTGGACTGTCAAACTTTCTCAGTCGCCCATCACAGAGGTAAACAAAATCTCCTTCTGTCCGGCAGACCAGATACAAAGTTTTCGCATCATGTCCGGCCTTTGAGCGGGCAAGCATCCCGCACATTATCTGTTCCATGATTTCTCCTTACTCTCTGTATAAGGTCAGGATTTCCGGCTCACCGTCGGTAATCAGGATCGTGTTCTCATAATGTGCTGAATACTGACCGTCTTCTGTTGCAACTGTCCAGTCATCGTCTTTCCAGTAGACATCTTTTCGTCCCATGTTGATCATTGGCTCTACTGCCAGTGTCATACCTGGAACCAGTTTGATTCCGCGTCTCTTCTGTCTGAAGTTTGGAATTTCCGGATCTTCATGCAGGTTGCGTCCGATTCCGTGTCCGCAAAGCTCTTCTACAACTCCGTAACCAAAGCTTTCTGCATAATCTCCGATTGCAGCTCCGATCTCATTTAAATGATGACCGGCTTTTGCGTATTTGATTCCTTCAAAGAAACTCTGTTTTGTCACATCCATCAGCTTCTGTGCTTCCGGTGATACCTTGCCGACTGCGTGGGTTCTGGCTGCATCGGAATGAAATCCTTTGTAGATCAGACCTGCATCCAGACTTACGATATCGCCTTCCTGCAGAATACGATGTTTGCTTGGAATACCATGCACTACTTCATCGTTTACAGAAACGCAGATAGAAGCAGGATAGCCATTATAATGAAGAAGTTTGGAATACCGCCAAGGCTTCTGATCAGTTTTTCGCCCAGTCGGTCAATATCCAAAGTAGAAATCCCCGGTCTGATTGCCTCTTCCAGTTCTTTATGAACAATGGAAAGTCTCCTGCAGGATTCTCTCATAAGTTCGATTTCGTGTGCAGATTTTATTGATACTGACATCTTTTTTACTCTCCTAACACCTTAACAATTGCCTGGAATACATCTTCCATATCAACTGTGCCGTCAACTTCACGCAGTGCTCCGGCCTTCTTATAGTAATCAATCAATGGCTGAGTCTGTTCATGGTATACATCCAGACGTTTCTTAACGGTTTCCGGTTTGTCATCATCACGCAGAATCAGTTTTTCGCCGCAGGAATCGCAGGTATCTTCCAGCTTCGGTGCGTTAAATACTACATGATAAGTAGCTCCGCAGCCAACGCATGCTCTTCTGCCGCCCATACGGTTAATGATGTTGTCATCCGGTACTTCAACGTTGATCGCATAGTCAATTTTGTCGTTCAGTTTCGCAAGTGCTGCATCCAGTGCTTCTGCCTGAGGAATGGTTCTCGGGAATCCGTCCAGTACATAACCTTTTGCACAGTCTGCCTGCTGAACTCTGTCCACTACCAGATCCACTACCAGTTCATCCGGAACAAGCAGTCCCTGATCCATATAAGTTTTCGCTTTCTTTCCAAGCTCTGTACCGTTTTTGATATTGGCACGGAAAATATCTCCTGTAGAGATGTGCGGAATCTCATATTTTGCCGCGATCTTTTTTGCCTGTGTTCCTTTTCCTGCACCAGGTGCACCTAACATAATGATTTTCATAGTAAAATACCCCCATTTCGCTTTTTATGTAAATGCTGTTTTAAGCAACATTTTTAATTTTTCCCATAACGCAGTTTAGTGCGCAATCTCATCTGTCAAGATCTTAACGATCTGGCAGATGAGACGCACACTTTTATTCACTCAAGAATCCTCGATAATTGCGTACAAGCATCTGGACTCAATCTGCTTTAATGTTTCAAGCACAACGCCAACGATAATGATGATGGATGTTCCTCCGAAAGATACGGAAGCTCCAAAAGCACCATTGAATACGATTGGGATCGTGCAGACAATCAGAAGTCCAATAGCTCCAATAAAGATAATGTAGTTCAGGATCTTCTCCAGATAATCCTGAGTCGGTTTACCCGGACGAATACCCGGGATAAATCCACCCTGTTTTTTCATATTGTCTGCTACTTCAATCGGGTTGAAGGTGATAGAAGTATAGAAATATGCGAAGAATACGATCATAACCGCATACAGGACAAATCCCAGTGTATAAACTGGATTTGACAGGCTAAACCAGTTCTGCTGGCTTAATCCTTTCAAAATCTTGGATCCGATACCATTTCCGTTTCCTCTTCCCATGAATGCCGCAATGATAGATGGCATGGACATCAGAGAAGAAGCAAAGATAACAGGAATAACACCTGCTGTATTTACTTTCAGAGGAATGCTGGATGACTGACCGCCAACCATTTTTCTTCCCTGCATTTTCTTTGCGTACTGAACCGGAATATTTCTTGTTGCACCGTTCAGCAGGATAACCAGCACTACGGTAACAACGATAACTGCAAGAATGATCACAGCTGCAAGAGCACCTTTGGCAACCGTCTGCGGTTTTATAAATGTCTCATACAGTGTTGTGATGTCGCTCGGAACACGGGACAGAATGTTGATCATCAGACGATAGAAATACCATTTCCAACGCCTTTTTCTGTAATTCTCTCACCAACCCACATCAGGAATGCGGAACCTGCAGTCAGAGATACAACAACTGTGATAACGTTCATGGCTGTCATATCCGGAATAAGTCCCTGACGGCCAAATCCGATAACCATGGCGATACTTTCCAGCAGAGCCAGACCTACGGTCACATAACGTGTGATAGCTGTCAGTTTTTTTCTTCCCTCTTCGCCATCCTTCTGCATCTCTTCCAGTTTCGGGATTGCGATCGTCAGAAGTTCAATAATGATGGATGACGTAATGTAAGGGGTAATATTCAATGCAAAAATTGACATCTCTTCAAAAGATCCACCGGTAAATGCATCAAAGAAGTTGAATGCATCTCCCACCTGCTGTGAGAACCAGTTTGCAAAGTAAGATCTGTCAACGCCAGGTATTGGCAGCTGGGAACCCAGCCTTACCACTACCAGCATTAAAAAGGTGTAAAAGATTTTTGAACGAATATCTTTTACCTTAAATGCATTACGCAATGTCTGAAACATTAGATCACCTCTGCTTTTCCACCGAGTGCTTCTATCTTAGCTTTTGCGCCTTCGCTGAAAGCGTTTACTTTAACAGTAAGCTTTTTGGTCAGTTCTCCGTTTCCTAAGATTTTAACGCCGTCTTTTGCGTCTTTGATCACACCGGCTTCAATCAGAGTTGCAATGGTAACTTCTGTATCATTGTCAAATCTCTCTAATGCACTTACGTTTACAGCTTCGATATCCTTGGAGTTTCTGTTAGTGAAACCTCTCTTCGGGATACGTCTGTACAGCGGCATCTGTCCACCTTCAAATCCTACTCTTGGTGCACCAGAACGTGCCTTCTGACCTTTGTGGCCTTTACCAGCTGTTTTTCCGTTTCCTGAACCATGTCCACGTCCACGACGGAAATTATCGTTATGTGTAGAACCTGCAGCAGGCTTTAAATTAGATAAATCCATTTCGACACCTCCTATATTGATTTACGCTTCTTCTACCTTTACCAGATGCTGAACCTGCTTTACCATACCCAGTGTTGCAGCATTGTTCGGCAGTTCAACTGTCTTGTTCAGTTTTCTAAGTCCCAGAGCCTCAACCGTTGCACGATGCTTCGGTTTTGCGGAAATCGGGGATTTTACTAAAGTAACTTTTAATGTATCTGCCATTTTTCAAATCCTCCTTATGCCAGAATTTCGTCAACAGATTTGCCGCGAAGTCTTGCTACTTCTTCCGGACTCTTCAGGCTCTTCAGAGCTTCCATTGTAGCCAGAACTACGTTCTGTTTGTTGTTAGATCCCAGAGATTTTGTACGGATGTTTTTGATACCAGCCATTTCCAGTACGTTACGTGCCGGACCACCGGCGATAACTCCGGTACCTTCCGGGGATCTCTTCAGCAGTACGGAAGCACCGCCGAATTTTCCTGTATAATCATGTGGAATACTTGCATTTTCATCCAGGTCAACTTTGATCAGTTTCTTTGCTGCATCTTCTTTTCCTTTGCGGATCGCTTCCGGAATTTCAGCTGCTTTACCCAGACCTGCTCCAACGTGTCCATTGCCGTCACCTACAACTACTAAAGCTGTGAAACGCATGTTACGTCCGCCCTTAACAACTTTTGTAACTCGTTTAATAGATACAACTTTTTCGTTCAGCTCTAACTGACTGGCATCGATAAGTGTATGTTTCATCGTTCTTCCTCCTTGTCCTAGAATTCAAGACCAGCTTCTCTAGCTGCATCTGCTAATGCTTTGACTTTACCCTGATAAATGAAGCCGCCTCTATCGAAGACAACAGTGGTGATGCCCTTCTCTAAAGCTTTCTTTGCAATTACTGTTCCCAGATATGCTGCAGCATCAACGTTATTGGTTTTTTCCAGCTCTGCCTTTACATCTTTCTGCAGTGTGCAGGCAGATACAAGAGTGTTTCCAACTGTATCGTCAATAATCTGAGCATACATATGATTATTACTTCTGAACACAGCCAGACGTGGTCTTTCAGCTGTACCACTGAAACGGTTACGCTGTCTTCTGTGCTTTTTCTCACGAATTTTTGTTCTTGATTCTTTGCTAACCATTTTCACACTCTCCTTAATTATTTCTTACCAGTCTTACCAACTTTACGTCTGATTACTTCATCAGCATACTTAATACCTTTACCCTTGTAAGGTTCCGGTGCTCTCTTTTCTCTGATTTCAGCTGCGTACTGGCCAACTTTTTCTTTGCTGATACCTTTAACAACAATTCTTGTTCCGTCAACTGTTGTCTCAAGTCCTTCCGGATCTTCCATCTCTACCGGATGAGAATATCCAAGGGACAGTACCAGTTTTTACCCTGTTTCTGAGCTCTGTAACCAACACCGTTAACTTCCAGAACTTTTTCATAGCCTTCGCTTACACCAACTACCATGTTGTGGATCAGTGTTCTTGTCAGACCATGCAGGGATTTCATCTTCTTTAAATCGTTCGGTCTTGTAACAACTACGTGACCATCTTCGATCTTGATTTCCATTTCAACAGGTAACTCTCTTACCAGAGTTCCTTTTGCACCTTTAACTGTAACTTTATTGCCTTCTGCAATATCAACTGTTACACCAGCCGGGATAGCTACCGGCATTCTTCCGATACGTGACATGTATCTTTCCTCCTTACTTAAATTTTCGGAAAGGATCCTGTGTCCTCTCTGTTTTCAGTAAATTACTGCAAATAAGTTGCTTTCGCTAAGCGGGATCTTCCCTCAACTAAACTCGTACTGCACCTTTCGGTTTGTACTCGTTAAGGTTCGGGAAGGGCCTCGCACTAAATTCGTGCTGCACCTTTCGGTTTGCACTCATTAAGTTGCTTTCGGCCTACCAAACGAATGCCAGAACTTCTCCACCTACCTGAAGTTTACGAGCTTCTTTGTCAGTGATAACGCCCTGGTTTGTAGACAGGATTGCAATACCCAGTCCGCCCAGTACTCTTGGCAGTTCATCCTTACCTGCGTATACACGAAGACCAGGTTTGGAGATTCTCTTGATACCTGTGATAACTTTTTTCGTTTTTGTCAACACCATATTTCAGTTCAATATGGATTGTTTTGAAGATACCATCTTCTACCAGATCGTATTTTTTAATGTATCCTTCGTCTACCAGAATGTTTGCGATAGCAATTTTCATTTTGGAAGCCGGTACATCTACTGTGTCATGTTTAGCAGTGTTTGCGTTACGGATTCTTGTAAGCATATCTGCGATTGGATCGCTCATTGTCATGTAAGTTTCCTCCTCTTCTCAGACTTTACATGTATTTTTATACGGTACACACTGTCAGTATACCGCATCACCGCCGGAATAACAAGCACATTACATGCCTGAATTCCCTTTGCCGGTGAATCTTTTTGGTATATCCTACAGTTTATTGATTCCTGCGTAAGCTGCAGGGCATTATTTATCTTACCAGCTTGCTTTTTTAACGCCTGGGATCTCTCCCTTGTAAGCCAGTTCACGGAAGCAGATTCTGCAGATTCCGTATTTTCTTAAGTATGCGTGTGGACGACCACAAATTCTGCAACGGTTATATTCTCTTGTGGAGAATTTCTGTTTACGCTGCTGTTTGATTTTCATTGCTGTCTTAGCCATGAAATTTCCCTCCTAACTATTTTGCAAACGGCATGTTGAACTGAGTTAATAATTCGCGAGCTTCTTCATCTGTCTTGGCAGTTGTTACGAAAATAACATCCATACCTCTTACCTTATCGACCTTATCATACTCGATTTCAGGGAAAATTAACTGTTCTTTGATACCCAGAGCATAGTTACCTCTGCCGTCAAATGCATTAGGATTTACACCTCTGAAGTCACGTACTCGTGGCAGTGACAGGTTGATGAGGCGGTCTACGAACTCATACATTTTTTCGCCGCGCAGTGTTACTTTGCATCCGATTGGCATGCCTTCACGGATTTTAAAGTTAGCAACGGAGTTTTTAGCTCTTGTCAGAACTGCTTTCTGACCAGTAATGGTTTCCATATCTTTTACAGCTGCTTCCAGAAGTTTAGCGTTTTCTTTTGCTTCGCCAACACCCATGTTGATAACAACTTTGTCAAGCTTCGGAACTTCCATGATGTTCTTGTATCCGAATTTTTTCATTAATGCGTCTACGATCTCGTTCTGGTATTTCTCTTTCAGTCTACTCAACTTTTGCGACCTCCTCTCTCAATTAATCAATTACGTCGCCAGTTTTCTTGGCAAAACGAACTTTTTTGTCTCCGTCCATCTTGAATCCGATTCTTGTCGGCTGACCTTTGTGCAGGTACATTACGTTTGAAACTGCGATATAAGCTTCTGTTTCAACGATTCCGCCCTGCTGGTTAGCTGCTGACGGTTTTGTGTGCTTTGTAACCATGTTTACACCTTCAACCAGAACTCTGTGGTTCTTTGTGTCAACTGCGATTACTTTGCCTTCTTTATCTTTATCTTTACCGGCGATTACTTTAACGGTATCACCTTTTTTAATTTTATAAGCTGACATCTGGTACCTCCTTATAATACTTCCGGAGCCAGTGAAACAATTTTCATAAACTGTTTTTCACGAAGCTCTCTGGCTACTGGTCCAAAAATACGGGTTCCTCTTGGAGTTTTGTCATCTTTAATAATAACTGCAGCGTTCTCATCGAATCTGATGTAGGAACCATCCTTACGGCGTGTTTCTCTAACTGTACGAACAACTACTGCTTTTACAACATCACCTTTTTTAACAACACCGCCTGGTGTTGCATCTTTAACCGTAGCTACGATTACATCACCAATGCTTGCATATCTTCTGGTAGATCCGCCCATAACTCTGATACACAGAATCTCTTTTGCACCAGTGTTATCAGCCACCTTCAGTCTACTTTCCTGCTGGATCATGCTGATATACCTCCTATATACTATTTCACTTTTTCGACGATTTCAACAAGTCTCCATCTCTTGTCCTTGGACAGCGGTCTTGTTTCCATAACCTTTACTGTATCACCAATGCTGCACTCGTTGTTTTCATCATGTGCTTTTAATTTATATGTGTCTTTCACGATCTTTTTGTAAAGCGGATGTTTTACATGCTCTTCGATAGCAACTACGATTGTTTTATCCATCTTATTGCTTACGACCTTGCCGACACGAGTTTTTCTAAGATTTCTTTCCATCTTTAACCATTGCTCCTTTCTAGCAGAATGTTACCGTTGATTATTCAGCTTTCTCTGTAATAACGGACTGGATTCTTGCAATGTTTCTGCGAACTTCTTTGATTCTGCTTGTATTGTCCAACTGATTTGTTGCGTTCTGGAATCTCAGGTTGAAGAGTTCCTTTTTAGCAGCTACTAATTCTTCATTCAATTCTGCAGCTGATTTCGTTCTTAAATCTTCTACATACTTATTAATTTTCACTGTTATCACCGCCTTCTAAATCTGCCTTGGCAACGATCTTACATCTGCAAGGTAATTTATGCATAGCAAGACGTAATGCTTCACGAGCAACTTCTTCCGGAACTCCTGCAAGTTCAAACATTACACGGCCCGGTTTAACTACTGCTACCCAGTATTCGAGAGTTCCTTTACCGGAACCCATACGGGTTTCAGCTGGTTTTGCAGTTACAGGTTTGTCTGGGAAAATTTTGATCCAAACTTTACCACCACGTTTGATGTAACGAGTCATAGCAACACGGGCTGCCTCGATCTGGTTGGATCTGATCCAGCATGGATCTAAAGCGACAAGACCATATTCACCATTTGTAATTTTATTTCCTCTAAGCGCTTTACCAGCCATGGAGCCACGGAACTGTTTACGACGTTTTACTCTTTTTGGCATTAACATTATTTATCGCTCCCTTCCTTATTGCCTTTCGTTGGAAGAACTTCGCCTTTGTAGATCCAAACTTTAACGCCAAGTTGCCGTAAGTTGTATCTGCTTCAGCAAATCCATAGTCAATATCTGCTCTCAATGTCTGCAGTGGAATAGTACCTTCGCTGTAGAACTCTGTACGAGCCATATCAGCTCCGCCAAGACGGCCGGATACGGAAGTCTTGATACCCTTTGCTCCTGCTTTCATAGAACGTCCCATTGTAGATTTCATAGCACGTCTGAAGGAAACACGGTTTTCAAGCTGCAGAGCGATGTTCTCAGCTACCAGCTGTGCGTCTCTGTCCGGTCTCTTAACTTCTTTGATATCGATAATCAGCTTCTTAGAAGTGAGTTTCTGAGCTTCTGCTTTTACTTTTTCGATTTCAGAGCCGCCTTTACCGATAACAACACCCGGTTTAGCAGTGTAAATGATAACTTTTACTCTGTCGGAAGCTCTCTCGATTTCGATTTTTGCAACTCCTGCGCTGTACAGTTTTTTCTTGAGGTATGTTCTGATCTTATGATCTTCTACCAGATAATCAGCGAAGTCAGCTTCAGCATACCATTTAGAATTCCAGTCTTTAATAACACCGACTCTCAGGCCGTGTGGATTAACTTTCTGTCCCATGCTTTACCTCCCTATTTCTCATTAAGCACGATGGTGATGTGGCTCATTCTCTTTTCAATTCTGTAAGCTCTGCCCTGTGCTCTTGGTCTGATTCTCTTCATTGTAGGTCCTTTATTTGCGTAACATTCCTCAACATAAAGGTTTTCAACACTCATACCGTTGTTGTTTTCAGCGTTTGCAATTGCTGATTTTAATAATTTTGCAATCAGCTCAGATGCATATCTTGGATTGTAAGTTACAATACCAAGTGCTGTCTGAACATCTTTGCCTCTAATAGCATCCAATACGAAGCATGCTTTCTGAACAGAGACTCTGGCGTAAGATAACTTAGCTGACGGTCTTGTGTCCTTCTGAGCATTTCTTTCTCTCTTTATCTGGGATCTATGTCCTTTAGCCATAGATATAACCTCCTTTTCGACTGATTATCCGATTCTAGCGAACGCCAGATTTTTTCTCGTCCTTACCATGTCCTCTGTAGGTTCTGGTTGCTACGAACTCTCCGAGTTTGTGTCCAACCATATCCTCTGTAACATATACAGGAACATGTTTTCTTCCGTCATGAACAGCAATTGTATGTCCTACGAACTGTGGAAAGATTGTAGAACGGCGTGACCAGGTTTTGATAACCTGTTTGCTGCCTGCTGCGTTCATGGCATCTACCTTTTTCAGTAAGCTTGCATCAGCAAATGGTCCTTTTTTCAGTGAACGTGCCATGGATTCAACCTCCTATATCCTATTTATTATTCAGCGCTTTTCCGTCTCTTCTTCTTACGATCAGCTTGTTAGACTGTTTGTTTTTCTTTCTTGTCTTCAAGCCAAGTGCAGGTTTGCCCCAAGGTGTGCATGGACCTGGACGACCGATACCGGTCTTACCTTCTCCACCTCCGTGTGGATGGTCATTCGGGTTCATTACGGAACCACGAACAGTAGGTCTGATACCCATGTGACGTTTTCTTCCGGCTTTACCGATGTTGATCAGGTTGTGTTCTCCGTTTCCAACTACACCGATGGTTGCACGGCAGTTGATCGGAACCATTCTCATTTCACCTGAAGGCAGACGCAGTGTTGCGTATTTTCCTTCTTTAGCCATAACCTGTGCGCCGTTTCCTGCGGAACGAACCAGCTGTCCGCCTTTTCCAGGATACAGTTCGATGTTGTGTACCATAGTACCAACCGGGATAGCAGACAGAGGCAGGCAGTTACCTGGTCTTACTTCTGCTTCAGCACCACTCATAACTTTCATGCCGACTTTCAGTCCGGCCGGTGCCAGGATGTATGCTTTTTCACCGTCTGCGTAGCAGATCAGTGCGATATTAGCTGTTCTGTTCGGATCGTATTCGATACCGATAACTTTTGCTGCGATTCCGTCTTTCTTTCTCTTGAAATCTACCAGTCTGTATTTTCTTCTATTTCCGCCTCCGCGGTGTCTTACTGTGATCTTACCCTGATTGTTACGTCCGGAGTTTTTGCTCAGAGATACTACCAAGCTTTTCTCAGGAGTCGTTTTTGTAATTTCAGAGAAATCAGATCCAGTCATCTGTCTTCTGGAAGGTGTATATGGGTTATATGTTTTAATTCCCATTGTTGTTTCTCCTTTCAACTATTTATTGTCACGCTTAGCCTGCGTATATCGTTTGATTAAGTCAGATCTTAGAGTCCCTGGAAGATTTCGATATCTTTGCTGTCCTCTGTCAGAGCAACGATTGCCTTTTTGCTCTTAGCTGTTTTTCCGACTGTCATACCACGTCTTCTCTTCTTGCCGTCGATGTTCATGGTATTTACGCTTTTTACTTTTGTTCCTTCGAACATTTTTTCTACAGCTTCTTTAATCTGAGTTTTGTTGCTTCCGGATGAACAAAAAAGGTGTATTTTTTGTCGCCCATAGCGTTCATGCTTTTTTCTGTGATAACCGGCTTTAAGATCACATCATAGTACTGTACATTTGCCATTATGCGTACACCTCCTCGATTGTTTCTACAGCTGCTTTTGTAACTACAACGGTGTTGTGTTTCAGCAGATCAAATACGTTGATGGTATTTGTCAGAGCTGTCTGAACACCTTCGATATTTCTTGCAGACAGAACTACGTTCTGGTCGTTGTCATTCAGGATAACCAGTGCTTTGTCAGCTTTCAGGTTTGCCAGAACATTTTTCATAGCTTTTGTCTTGATCTCGTCAAATTTCAGTTCATCAACAACGATGAATTTGTTTTCCTGAACTTTAGAAGTCAGAACAGATTTCAGAGCTGCTCTTTTTTCTTTTTTGTTCAGTCTGATTGTGTAATCACGTGGCACCGGAGCGAATACCATTCCGCCGCCTGTCCACTGCGGAGCTCTTGTTGAACCCTGTCTTGCATGACCGGTTCCTTTCTGTCTCCAAGGTTTTCTTCCGCCACCGGATACTTCAGAACGGGTTTTTGCTTTCTGTGTACCCTGACGTTTGTTTGCAAGCTGACTTACAACTGCCAGATGCACAAGGTGCTCATTTACTTTCGCACCGAAAATGGCATCGTTGAGCTCCATAGTGCCAACTTCATTGCCTTCCATATTATAAACAGATACGTTTGCCATCTGTGTGTTCCTCCTTTCGAAAATGCTTACTTACCAGATTTTACAGTCTCTTTAATTGTCACTAAAGATTTTTTAGGTCCTGGTACTGCACCTTTAACCAAGAGAAGATTGTTCTCAACGTCAACTTTTACGATTTCCAGGTTCTGGATGGTGATTCTCTTATTTCCCATCTGTCCAGGCATTCCTTTTCCTTTAAATACACGGCTCGGATCGGAGCAGGCACCGTTTGAACCCTGATGACGATGGAATTTAGAACCATGAGCATCGGTCCTCTGTGCTGACCATGTCTCTTGATCGCACCCTGGAATCCCTTACCTTTGGAAATTGCAGTAGCATCAATCTTATCACCAGCTGCAAAGATGTCAGCTTTGATCTCGTCTGCTACTTTGTAATCCTCAGCATTCTCAAATTTGAACTCTCTTACGAATCTCTTGCAGGATACACCAGCTTTGCTGAACTGACCTTTCATTGGTTTGTTTACAAGACTTTCTCTCTTGTCGCCAAAACCAACCTGTACTGCACTGTAACCGTCGTTTTCTACTGTTTTGATCTGTGTTACTACACAAGGACCTGCCTGCAGAACGGTTACCGGAGTAAGCACTCCGTCTTCATTGAAGATTTGAGTCATTCCGACTTTTGTTGCTAAAATCGCTTTCTTCATTGATTTACCTCCTGTTTTTCTACAGCGGATTACACTGTGTTGTGCAATCATCCTAGTCAAACAATCGATATAAGTGGAACTTGCGTTACTTCTATATCAACCTTTAGGATAATTTACGGAACAAATTCATTATTTGTTTTTCATTTTGATATCGATGTAAACACCAGCCGGCATTTCCAGTCTGGAGAGTGCATCAACTGTTTTCTGAGTCGGTGCTACGATATCAATCAGTCTTTTATGAGTTCTCTGCTCAAACTGTTCTCTGGAATCTTTGTATATGTGTACGGCTCTCAGAATTGTCACTACTTCTTTCTTTGTTGGCAGTGGCACCGGTCCGCTCACCCTAGATCCGTTCTTTTTTACAGTTTCGATGATTTTTTTTGCAGATGCATCAACCAGCTGATGGTCATATGCTTTTAATGTGATTCTCATTACTTGACTTGTTGCCATAATAAAAAAGTCGCCTCCTTTTCGCACTTTGTTTCAGTACGACAAGCGGTGACTGTACACTATGCCGTGTGTGTCTCAAATCTCACACGGTGTTTCCGGCTTACCCGGACGTTCTCTATATTGTACAGTGACTTGTCGCCAGTTTTATAACTTGACATTCGCTCCACGGAAAACCTGCGATTTGAGTCCGCAGCAACCTCACGCTTCAACGCTATCAATGTCACAAGCTTTTTTTAGTATATACCATAAAATACAGGAATGCAAGTGTTTTTTTTAAAAAAGACAAACTTTTTAGTACTTGTTCGGATTACACAAAAAGTTTCTGTTTGTGAAGACAAAAGCGCACGATCCGTACCG
>ENA-OQAZ01000146-OQAZ01000146.1-human-gut-metagenome-genome-assembly--contig:-NODE-146-length-37982-cov-5.931792_pt1 | contig 37982 bp, 45 predicted proteins | sample MGYA00242737_ERZ504531 | MGnify/ENA primary metagenome ERZ504531 (study PRJEB26092, sample SAMD00036244) | human gut metagenome | host: Homo sapiens | study: EMG produced TPA metagenomics assembly of... | reverse complement strand
TACTGTTCATATAGAGGCTGAAATGAAAAAGAAACTAGTGTATGACCTAAGTATGGGAGAATTAGCATATAGGAGAGTAGAAGGATTAAGTATAGAAGTGAGCAATGCACTAGAAAAACTAGAATCCTCCTAAGAGTTTTAAAAGGATTCAAAAATTACAAGTATTGACACCGCTTCGTCCATGACGATAAATCAAGGGTTGAGGTGGTGTCATTTCTTATAGTCATAAGTAGTCAGAGAAGGAGGTTGAAAATCCCTTCTTTTTTTATACCCATTTTTAAGGAGGTGGTGCCAAAAAGCATACACAAATACTGGGACGTTCCGTAAAGGAATATCCATACATTTCGGGACTGTTTAGCAGTCCTTTTTTTGTAGTTTCAAAAAGTACACATTTCAGGACTAAGGAAGGAGCTAATATCATGAAGAGATATGGTTATCACAGAACAAGTACAAGAGAACAGCATTTAGACAGAGGCATCAAGGTGATTACAGCCTATTGTGAGCAGAATAATCTGGGGCTGGAAAAGATATTTACTGACCAGCAGACAGGAAAGAATTTTAATCGTCCAAGATATCAGGTATTGAAAGAGGATGTATTAAGAGCGGGTGACGAGTTAATTATTACTGATGTAGACAGACTTGGTAGAAATAAGCAGGAGACATTAAAGGAGTTGCAGTATTACAGGGATAAATGCCGGACGAAGTAGAGCGTAAAGGACTTGGTACTCCTGCAACAAGAGCTGGCGTAATTGAAAAGCTGGTTCGTATTGGCTTTGTAGAACGACAGGGTAATAAGAAGACCAAATATTTGGTTACTACCGATAAGGGAACTTCTCTTATTACCGTTATATAATATGAAATTACCAGTGATACGTGGACATGTCGGGGATTGGAGATATTATACAGGAGTTATGAAGTTTAAGGAGATAGAAGAAATCGTAACTCCTTCAGTCGATGAGTTTTGCAATCCGAGTTGTTTAAATGATCTTTTACAGCGACAATTGACTGAAAACTATAAAAGTATAGTAAAGTATTTGCTTAGCGAAAAACAGAGATTCTTTAATGCCATTGTGTTGGCTATTTATGATGGAGATCCTAAGTGGCTTGAAATAGAATTTGGCGAGGAGTACGAAGAATATAATAATGTAGGATTCTTGGCGTTTAATGAGGATTTGAAAGTGTTTCCAGTAGATGGGCAGCATAGGGTAAAAGGTATAATTGAGGCATTAAAAGATAATAGGGAGTTAGAAGATGAAGAAGTTCCAGTTATTTTTATTGCACACAAAAATGACGATGCCGGTAAAAGAAGAACAAGAAAGTTATTTTCTACACTTAATCGTAGAGCAAAGCCAGTAGGTGACAACTATCAGATTGCACTAGATGAAGATGATATTGCTGCCATTGTTACAAGAGAAGTAGTGGAGGAGTATGAGCTGTTTCAGAAGGAACGTTTGCTTAATGCAAAGAAAAAACAAATTCCAAAAACAAACGTTAATGCATTCACTTCACTGATTGCGTTATACCACTGCAATGAGTATTTGATAAAAGATAAGTTGGGATTATCTGATACCCAGTTTAAAGGCTATAAACTTTACAGACCAGATGAGAAAGTGATTGAAGATATGTTATCTTATGTCGAATCATTCTGGACGTCATTTATTGATAATATTACTGTTATTAAGGAATATTTATCTGAGGATGAAAAGCCGGCATTAAGATATAGAAATGACAAAGGTGGCAATCTTTTATTCAGACCAATTGGAATACTTGAATTTGTAAAAGCAGCGGTTATCATTTCAAAACGTCAGAATAAACCTTTTGGTGATGTGTTAAAAGAAATGAATAAAATTCAGCTTGAATTAGATTCCTCAGCTTGGAGAGGGGTAGTTTGGGATGGAAAAAAATCATAAACAGAGCAAATTTAAATCTTGTAAGACTTATGATAATGAATTTAGTTCAAGACTTTGAATTATCTGACAAAGAAAAGGAACAGTTGAAAGACCTATTTATTTCCGCAACAAATTTCGAAGGAGATACTGATAGCGTTTGGGATAAGATTATGGAAATAAAAAAAGCATCATCAACAAATACTTCGATATAAAAAAATCGAAGTATTAGTAGCATATACAACATACGCATATTCATTTGCAGCCTGTCCATATAAACGGACAGGCTTTTTGCTACAATGTAAACGTCAAACCACGCGCCTTGGATAATTAGCATTTTTGTGAGACACTCTATAAGACACGAAATCCTTGTAACGGACAGCCCGCAGCAATATCATCTAGTTGATAAAAAGCTTCCAGATGTGACAAACGCAAACTGCTGGGCGCATGCAAGGCGTGATTTTGCGGATGCGGTTAAGGCTGCCGATAAAAAGAATCCGTCTTCTGTAAGGCAGTCTGTTGCCTATCAGGTATTGCAGAAGATAGCCGGGTTTTATAATGCTGACACTGAGTTAAAAGGGCTCTCATCAGAGGAACGGCTTCAAAAACGGCAGGAATTGATTCGGCCGCTGGTTGAGGAATTTTTTGCGTGGGTAAAACAACAGGTTAACGACTGTGCGGTACCTCCAAAATCCAAAACAGGCCAGGGGCTGAATTTCATAATCAATCAGGAAAAATATCTTAAGGTATTTCTTGAAGATGGAGATGTCCCTATCGATAATTCTGCCTCGGAGAGAGCCATACGCACCTTTTGCCTCGGCAAGAAAAACTGGATGTTCCACAATACAGCCAAAGGAGCATCTGCCAGTGCGATGGTATACAGTATTTCAGAAACAGCCAAGCTGAATAATCTGCGGCCGTATTATTATTTTAAATATATCCTCACAGAACTGCCAAAACTCTGTGAGGAAAAAGAAAATATAGATCCAGAAAAGCTGGACTATCTCATGCCATGGTCAGATAGTCTTCCGGACGAATGCAGGAAGCCACGTCGCCAATAATGGGCGGCGTTGATTTTAATGACTGGCGCATGGTTTGACGTTTACGCTACAATTAGAATCATAAAAGGGGGAGTGCACGATTTTCGCGGCTTATCGGTTATTTCAAACTTTTTGTAGATTGTTATTTCAAACGCGCGTTCGAAGTATTATACTTTTAATCAGGAAGTAACGAAAGCAGATTGCTTCCTTTAGAAAGGAGCGGCGTATGAGACATAAATCTACAGAGCTTATGGGTACTATTAAGGCATTTGTAGAAGAATACTACATGAATTATCGCCACTCACCGTCTACAACGCAGATTGCAGATGCGGTCGGTATTGCCAGAGGAACTGCATATAAGTACCTGGTAGCCATGAATGAGAATGGCATGATCAGATATGATGGCCAGCAGATTTCTACTGAACAGACCGAGAAGGTTCAGACAGAGTTTACAAGTGTGGCACTACTTGGTGCTGTTTCCTGCGGCGTGCCTACGCTGGAGGAAGAGTATGTAGAGGAATATGTGTCATTGCCTGCCTCGATGTTTGGCAAAGGGACTTTTTTCTTACTTAGGGCAAAGGGCGAGTCTATGATTGAAGCTGGAATATCTCCGGGAGATCTGGTACTTGTCAGGAAGCAGTCAGAAGCCATGGATGGCGATATTGTTGTTGCCTTGGTAGCGAATGAGAACACGCTGAAGCGCTATTTTGTAGACAAAGAGAATCAGAAAATCAGACTTCATCCTGAGAATAAGACCATGAAGGACATCATTGTTTCAGACTGTAAGATTCAGGGTGTAGCCGTCAAGGTCATTAAGAACCTTGAATAATGTGCGCTAAACAGTTTAAAAGATCAGAATAGTCATTGCAGTTGATAATGGCAGTGTTGACTACACTTACGGAAAGGTCATTGTCGGGAGAATTATGTACACTCATCATATCGGTTTCTTTCCCTTTTCCGAATGATAGATATCAGCCTATCAGTCAAAGGAGGCGTGATGTTGGTGAGTTTTGCGGAGGAAAAAACTGGGGAATGTGTGGTATGTTGCCACAGATGTGGGGCATTTCTTATGGAGTTAGCTAGTACAACTTCGTATATGGTTTGCCCGGAATGCGGTGTCAGTCTTGTTGTGTGCGTGAAGAAAGGCAAGGTATGAGCTATAAAGGGTTTTCGAGAATTGACAGAGAATTTGTAGGATAATATAATGTGTATATTCCAGTGGCAAAGGATGAGCAGGTATTACTATAAAAAAAGGAAAGCAATAAGAAGGAAATTAAGTTGAAAAAGAAAAAAGATGAGATAACCATCCGTTCCAGCGCAGCGGAATACTTAACCTATGTTGCCTCAGTAGGTGATCAGCAGGACAGCATAGAGATGCGCTATGAGGATGAAAATATATGGCTGACACAGAAAATGATGGCCACCTTGTACGATGTGGATGTTCGTACAATCAATGAGCATATCAAGAAGATTTATTCTGATTCAGAGCTTGAGGAAGATTCAACTATCCGGAATTTCCGGATAGTTCAAACGGAAGGGGCTCGCCAGGTGACACGCGATACCAAACACTATAACCTTCAAATGATCATTGCTGTAGGTTTTAAGGTCAATTCCGAGCGTGCCGTACAGTTTCGTAAATGGGTAAACCAGATCGCCAAGGACTACACCATCAAAGGCTGGGTGATGGATGATGAACGGCTGAAACGAGGAACGTATCTGACAGAGAAGTATTTCGATGAGCAGTTAGAGCGTATCCGTGAGATTCGTGCCAGTGAGAGAATGTTTTATCAGAAGATTACAGACCTGTATGCGACAGCAATTGATTATGATAAAAATGCAGCAACGACAAGAAGATTCTACGCAACCGTCCAGAATAAAATGCATTATGCAGTTCATGGGCATACGGCAGCGGAGCTGATTGTAGAAAGAGCTAATCACACAAAGGAACATATGGATTAACTACCTGGGCAGATGCTCCTGACGGAAAGATTAAGAAAAGTGATGTTACAGTTGCAAAGAATTATCTGAGCCAGGATGAAATGAAGCAGCTAAATCGTATGGTTACGGCATACCTGGATTTTGCAGAAAACATGACATTGCGGCATATTCCGCTTACGATGCAGGACTGGGAAAAGAGACTCAACAGCTTCATCGAAATGTTTGATTATGGCATTTTACAGGACGCAGGCAAGGTGTCCGCAGAAATTGCAAAGCTTCATGCCGAAACAGAATTTGAAAAATATCGTGTCATTCAGGACAGATTGTTTATGTCTGACTTCGATAAATTTATGCTGGAATTAGAAGAAAACACAAAGAAATAAGAACCGGATACCAGGTCGAGACTGTTGTTCTTTTGTTCCAACAAAAACCGGATGAATAGTTAATAAAGAGAGGTGCATATGCTATGCCAGGTATACTCGTGGTTGAAGATGATGAAAATTTAAATCGTGGAATTACATTCTCACTGAAAAAATCCGGATATGAGGTTTTTTCGGCAGAATCAGTGAAAAAAGCGAAAAGAATTGCAAGTGAAAATAATGTGGATGTTACCATTTGTGATGTGAATCTTCCGGATGGGAATGGACTGGAATTTGTAAGGTGGATGAGATGCAATTATAATACATACATTATTTGTCTTACAGCACTAGATCAGGAGATGGATCAGGTCATGGGATATGAAGCAGGGGCAGATGATTATATTACAAAGCCGTTTAGTCTTTCGGTACTTCTTTTGAAAATAGAAGCACATTTCCGCCGCAGACAGGAGAAAACGGAAGCCGGAAAGATGATTTCGGGAGATATCGTATTTATCGCAGGAGAAATGAAAGTCCTGATAAAGAGTCGTGAAATCAGTCTGACAAAAACGGAGTTGAAAATGCTGACTTTTTTTCTTCAGAATCCGAAACAGATTCTTTCAAAAACACAAATATTGGAAAATGTGTTTGATCTGGAAGGGGATTTTGTGGATGAAAATACAATCGCTGTCAATATCAGAAGACTCCGTGAGAAAATCGAAGACAATCCGGCTGCACCGGTCTATATAAAGAATATCAGAGGTCTTGGGTATATATGGAATCAGGAGGTAAGGCAGTGACAAAGAGATATCGCAAGAAGATTACAGTAGTGCTCTCCTTGGTATTACCTGTCATAGTATTGTTTGCAATATTAAATTGCTTTACCACGTATGTGTTTTATGAAGATTATAAATATAAAATGAATCTTATGACAGAGATTGCTGCAAAGGAAGAATTTTCCGGGCTGGATGCTGTTTCGGAATTGCTTAAGGATAAGGATATTGAAACTAACGAACAGGGAAGGCGATTATTGGAGCAATATGGATACTGGGGAAATAAAGGGAATGCATTTTATTCGCAATTTCGGCATCAGGTTATGGTGACCGGTGCTGTAAGCACTGTGATATGTGTGCTTCTCTTGACTTTTTTATTTTATTGGAAGAAAAAAGAAGATGCGTGTCATCAGAAAATTTTAGACCAGTTAGAAGAAATTCTGATCAGATTCCGTGAAAATAAATTTGATGATTTACTGAAAACGGAAAATCATGCAGAACTGGAAAAATTGAATGACCAGCTTGAAGCAATCGGACATCATATTCAGTTGATAAAGGAAGAAGCAAGGGCAGAAAAGGAGAACACGAAAGAAATGGTTTCTGATATTTCTCACCAGTTAAAGACACCGGTTGCAGCTTTGGATACATGTTTTAGTGTGCTGATGCAGAATGACTTAAGTGCCACAGAACAGGAGGAGTTTCGTATCCGTTGTCGGAGTGCTCTGGATGGACTGGAGACATTATTGCAGTCGCTTCTTGAAATATCCAAGATGGAAACTGGACTGATTCAGATTAATAAGAAAAAACTTCCGCTTATGGATACTGTCATATCTGCTGTGAACTGTACTTATCCAAAAGCGGATGAGAAAGAAATTGAATTCGTTTTTGACTATGCAAAAGAGCTGGAAACATGCATGGTTATGCAGGATAAAAGATGGCTTGGTGAAGCTGTGATCAACGTTCTGGATAATGCAATCAAGTACAGTCCGTGTGGTTCAAAAATATTTATCCGGTTACAAAAAAGAAACGATTTTGTAAGAATGGAAATTGAGGATCAGGGAATTGGTATTCCGCAGAATGAGTATCACAAAATTTTTCAACGATTTTACAGAGGAAGTTCCAGGGAGGTCATGGAAAAGAGTGGTACAGGAATCGGACTTTTTCTATCGAGAGAAATTATCGAAAAACACGCAGGTACGATTACGGTAACCTCCGGCAAAAAGAAAAAAGGAAGCACGTTTGTGATTCAATTACCATATGTTGGTTAAATTTTAAGTGAGCAGAAATCTTACAATTCTGTAAGATTTCTGCTCGTTTTTTGAAAGTGAAATGAAAGATTGTCCTGATACAATTTGGATGTAGGTTGAAAAATGACCAAATATATAAACAGGCAAAGAAAGCGTGCTGAAAAGGTACGCTTTACAGAATTGAAAAGGAGGCAACACATGAGTGTGATATTAGAAACTAAGCAGCTTTGTAAGTTTTATGGCGCAGGTGAGAATCAGGTCAAAGCGGTCAATCAGGTGGACATTCAGATTGAGCAGGGAGAATTTGTCGCAATTGTTGGAAAGTCAGGTTCCGGTAAAAGTACATTACTTCATATGCTTGGAGGGCTAGACACCCCGACAAAAGGCAGTGTTACTTTAGCAGGGAAAGATTTATACAGGATGAAGGAAGATGCCCTTGCTGTTTTCCGCAGAAGAAAAATCGGATTTGTTTTTCAGGCATTTAATCTGGTTTCATCTGTTAATGTCTGGGAAAATATTGTACTGCCACTGGGGCTGGATGGAAGAAAAGTGGATGAAGCGTATGTAAATGATATTATTGCAACTCTGGGGATTGAAAACCGGATTTATAATCTGCCAAATCAGTTATCCGGAGGACAGCAGCAGAGAGTAGCAATTGCAAGAGCACTGGTGAATCGTCCGGAAATTATATTTGCAGATGAGCCGACAGGAAATCTTGATTCTAAGACCAGTGATGAGGTAATCGCTCTGCTTAAGATGACAGCAAAAAAATATGGACAGACAATTGTAATGATTACCCATGATGACGAAATTGCACAGGTCGCTGACCGTATTCTGGTGATTGAGGACGGACAGGTGGTGGATTTCAGATGAAGACAATAAGCAGGATTGCATATAGCAATGACAAAAAGAACAAGACAAGAAGTATACTGATTATGATGTCCATATGTCTGACTACGATGCTGCTTGTGATTATCAGTACTGTGGGAAATGGAATGATACGTTTGCAGAAAAGTCAGGCGGCAAGCTCATACGGAAGCAACTACGGCCTGTTTATCGCCGCAGATGGTACGCAATTAAAAGAAGTGGAACGCAGAGCTGAGATATCTGATATCGGCATCATGTGTACGGAGGGCATCCTGAAAGGAAATGAAAATGGCGGCTTTGTCAGTATGGATGAAACGGTCAGGAAAATGCTTCCCTATAACCCGGAATATGTGTTGAAGGAAGGTACCTATCCGGAAAAGGCGCAGGAAATTGCCGCAGGGCGCGCTTTCTTTGATGCAGTGGGATACCATGATGTAAAGGTCGGAGACACCGTAACATTGGAGTACCGTTCCGGTATGCAGTCGGAATACGCACCGGTGGAATTTACTGTCAGCGGGATTTTATATGACCGGGATGAATATACCATCGAGGCTTCCTATGTTGTATTCGGTTCGCAGGATTTTTATAATGAGCGTGTTGCGGAGGGTGACAGGCAATATAATATCTATTTTACCTTGAGCGATTCTGCAAATGTATCTATGAATAATGTTGCGCCTGTTATAAAAGAAATCGCGGATTCCTGCGGCATTGACCAGAAAAACGTGATCATCAATGACCTCTACCTGCAGTGGGTATTGCAGCCGAGCTATGAAATGATTGTGGTTTGTGGAACCCTGATCCTCGGAATCGTGCTGTTTTCCGTTGTGGTCATTTATAATATCTTTCAGGTCGGGATCGCCCAGAAGGTTCAGGAGTACGGAAAAATCAAGGCGCTGGGTGCAACCAGAAAGCAGATGAAGCAGTTGATCTTTCGTGAGGGCATTCTTCTGGCGGTTCCTTCGATACCGCTGGGGCTGCTGTTTGGTTTCCTGATTGCAAAAGTCAGCTTCAACTGGCTGGTGGAGCAGGGAAATCTGGTAAAGTCCGGAATCAAGAACCATCAGGTGCCTCTATTTTCACTGACAATTATGCTCATCTGCATTTTTGTATCGTTTCTTACGGTCGTTTTGGCTCTGCGCAAACCCATGAAAATTGTTTCCCGGATTTCACCCATCGAAGCGACACGGTATCTTGACGGCTCCAAAACGCAAAAACAGGGCAGACGAAAAGGCAGAAAAGATGTCACCGTTTTCTCCATGGCAATGGCAAATGTGACAGGCAATCCGAAAAGAACCATTGCTACGATTCTTACCATGGGGCTTTCCTGTGTATTGTTTGTAATTATCTCTAATTATGTTGGGAATATTGACACGGAGCACGAGGCGCGGATTGCAATCAACCATGGACAATTTGAGTTGCAGCTGGATTATTCCCGGAATTATGATGAAGCCTATCCGGAGAATAATCTGGATACGATTCTGACGGATAATCCATTGAATGATTCAATGATTGAAGAAATCAAAAGCATTCCAGGAGTGACAGATGTCATGACGAGAGAGATTGTCTCTGTAAATCTGAACGGAACAAGATTTCCGGCTGCTGTTGTGAATAAAAATGATTTTGATTTTATGCGCCAAGACGGGGATATTGGCTCTATGAACTATGATCAGGCGGTAAAGAATGGTGAAATTTTCTTTGGCTGGTCGGCGTGGATGGAACAAGATGGATATGCTCCGGGTGAATCTATTGTATTTGACTTTGAGAATGGAAGTGAAACCTATACCTATCAGGGAAAGATTGCAGGGTCCTTTGTAAGCGCGGACACTTATCTTGTCATTCCGGAAGGTGTATACCGTTCCATGAATCCGAGGGGAACAGCCTATGGCTATCTGTGGTGGACTGTGATAAAAAAGATGTTGCATCTGTGGAACAAAGTCTGAATACTTTGATTTGTAATACTTCGCATATAAAAATGGATACCTATCATGCACAGTTACAATATGCAGAATTAGCAGCCCGCACGATGAAGCTCGGCTGTTATCTGTTCATGGCAATTGTCGGTCTCATTGGGTTTATGAATCTGGCAAACACCATGATCATCAATATCACCACGAAGAAGCAGGAATACGGTGTGCTGCAAGCGGTAGGCATGACCAATAAGCAGTTGAATCTGTGCTTACAAATACAGGGCTTGATTTTTACGGTTGGCACCATCTGCGTCGCACTTGCTGCCGGTCTGCCCCTCGGCTATGCACTGTTTTCCTATGCGAAGCATAATGGGATTTTTGGAATGAACGTTTATCACGTTCCTCTTATCCCGATTCTTGTTATGATTCTTCTGGTTGGTATTCTACAAATTGTGCTTTCCTGTGTTTTAAGCAGTAATCTGAAAAAGGAAACGCTGGTAGAAAGAATAAGGTATCAGGGATAGCAAGTATTGCTGGGATATCCTCAGTACGATAAGCTGATGCAGGTGGTTATGGAATAGGCGGTAAGAAGTTTTGCAAGAAAAATTGCATTTGGTTGCCTTATCGTATATAATTGATGAAAAAGCGAAAGGCGGTTTTGTATATGGCACCAATTACTCGTGAACAGGCATTGGAAAATGCTTTGGCTTCTTCGCGTATCGAGGGGTATGAAGTCACCGAACAGACCCGTGCCGACTGCCGCCGCCTGATGGACGGCAAAGTAGATGCCCGCACCTTGCTGCCGAAATTCTGGCACGCCGCAGGGCGCAGCGAGGGTAAAATGCTATGGCAAACTATGCAGTGGATTCTTTGCAGGATGGGTGCTATCCGGGCACTGTGGTGTTAATAAATATACTTGGCATTCAAAATCAGCCGACTTGGATGCCGTGGAAGGTACGATCGTTCCGGCTAAGGCTGCTTTATGGGAAGAAAAACCTTTAGCTGGAAGTTTCGATTTTGCGCATTACTGTGCGATTCATCGCTTTTTGTTTGAAGATTTATACGAATGGGCGGGCAAGCGCGAACGGTGGATATTTCAAAGAAAGGCACACAGTTTTGCCCCGCTGCGCAAATTGAAAGCACAGCGAAAGCCATCTTTGCCAGATTAAAAAAAGCAAAATTTTCTTGTAGGCTTAGACAGAGCGCACTTCATTTCTGCCATAGTAGACTTTTACGAGCGAACGAATGAGCTTCACCCATTCCGAGAGGGCAACGGCAGAACCCAGCGTGTTTTTCTTTCGCAGCTTGCCCGCCATGCGGGATATGTCATTGATTTTGCCTGTATTGACCCAGATGATTTGATGATTGCCACAATTCAGGCTGCAGGCGGCGTGGATGATTTTTTGAAGGTTCTGTTTGATGAGATGGTTGTCTAACAAATCCGAATTTGTGCAACAGGCTGCTGCACAAATTTCAGGGATATAAAACTGTGCTAAAATAACGCTGCTGTAAGTGATTTTTACTCAAATGGTCAAAATCGATACATTAATTTTCTTGGCTTTACCTTTGATGGTACACACATTCATATCAGGGGCAAGACTATTTCAAAGTACTACTATCGCATGGGAAAGAAAGCCCGATCAATTGTCCTTCAGCGAAAAGCCGGGCATAATCCTTCCTTGCGCAACTTGTATATGTTATACTCACGAAAAGGAGCAACGTCAGGTAGAGAAAATTTTTTAACCTATGTAAACCGCGCGCAATGTGAATTTGGAGTGAACGAACCTATCGACCAACCAGTAAAAAACCACATGGTAAAAATCCGCAAGCGATTAAATTCCTAATATTTTCAATTTCTATATTTTCCGTACTTGCTTTTTGACCACCATTTGACCACTACTGTGCAGTAGCCCTGCGCAATGCTGGAAAAGCCTGTTGTGACAACCAACAACAGGCTTTTTCTTGTTTTGGGTGTAGTTGGGTAGAATCGACAAAATTCACGTTTCAACGCCAGTCTATACTGCCGTGTCGTAGTTCTCCGACCCGGAAGGCGAGAGGTTCGAATCCTCCCGGTCGCACCAAGAGCAGCACCTTATGGGGTGCTGCTCTTTTTGTTTTGCATGGATTTATTTTATGGAGCAGTAAAAGAGGGTGATTCGAACATTCTAGGGCGCGGCTTGGCGAATCCCTTCGGGCACACCAAAAAGCGCATTGCAATATACTTTTGCAATGCGCTTTTTTATTCAGATTTTAGAATAATTTTAGTAGCATATCATCTGCTGCATCGGTGTACTGTCCTTTTGACAATCGTTCATTTCTCAGTTGATTTACAGTGATACGCATAAGGCGAATTTCTTCTGTGGAAAAAGTAGCTTTTTTATCGGCTGGGAGAAAATCAATTTTCAGTATTAGCTTTCCAACTTCTTGTGTGCCATGCCCAAGCGCCCTTTGCTGGTAATAGTAAGGTGCCAGTGCTTTCAGTAAGATACTTTTGTTTGCGCGTGTCAGCTTGATTTTCTCATCATATTCTCTCCATCACTTCCCGCTTTCGGGAAAGATAATTTTGTTGACAAAGAAGAAAATCACCATTGACACGCCGCCGTTCAAAACCGTTGTGCCAATGTTATAGATGAAGTCCGGCACAAGCAATCCGGCAACAGCGACCCACACACAGTTGATGGAGTTGACAATGCAGGTGATAACGCAGAATGCCACCACATACCACGCGATTTGCTTGCCCAGATTGCCCTTGCTGCGGAACACGAAATTGCGCTGAATCGGGAAGTTGATGCACTCGCCAACGACCATGGCGATCATGTAAGCGCAGAAATACGGCAGACCGCCGTGGGCGGCATCGTAGCCGAGGATGTTCCACTTGAAGGTTTCCCCAAACAGGGTCACATCCACACCGGGCCAGCCGAAATCCACCACCGGCAGACTGCTGAACGCAGCAGGCAAAAATTGCAGCAGCAGATACTTGAACACGGTAATCAGGTTCGACACGATGACAAACAAGCCGCCCTCGCGCACCCATTTGGCTGCGGCCGGGTGCTTGGCCGCAAAATCATTCCAGAATTTCATGAAGCGCCCTCCGCTTAGGCATCGCGCAGACGCTTTTCCAACTGCGCGTTGAGAATTGCGTTCTTGACAGCCTCGACAAGCACCTTGCACAGTCCAATACCCCAGAAGCCTTTTGCCTCCAGCACAATGCCATCCACCATGCCCATACTGATGGCGCCGCTGGTCATTTTAGCCAGTGCACGCAGCGGCATATTGTACTGAAACATCACATTCAGGTTCGGCTTCCCTTGCTTGTAGCTGTTCGTCAGCATGGTATGCAGCACCAGCCAGACCAGCCAGCACAAGGGACTGCGGCTGTGCTTGAGTTCTCCCAGCGTCATATTACAGTCAATCTTCACAGTATCGTCCGGGATGGGGCGATCCAGCAAAACCTCCCATTCGGCGTCCGGCACATTCATCACCTTGCCGCTTTCATAATGCGGCAGACTGATGCCCGCATAGGGGTTTGGTGCGCCGGTTCCGGCCACCTCTACCGTAGCCGTCAGGCGAATATCCTCGCAGGAAGCACCCACGCGGATTTCATAGTGGCCGCCCTCAATCTCCCAAGCGTTCGTCATTGTATTCCAGTAGCGGAAGGCTTTATCATCGAGAGGAATTGCTACGCACTTGCTCTCCCCCGCAGCCAGTTTCACTTTTTCAAAACCTTTCAGTTCCTGCACCGGGCGGAAAACTTTGGCATCGGGCTTTGCTACATAAATCTGTACAATCTCCGCACCATCACAGCTGCCGGTGTTTGTCACTGTCAGTGTCACACTGTCCGAGGTCGCTTTCAAGTCAGAGTAGGCAAAGCTGGTATAGCTTAGACCGAAACCAAACGGAAATGCCGGAGCCACGTCGGCAGTCTGGTAGTAGCGGTAGCCCACATACAGTCCCTCGCGGTACTGCACGGTACGACCTTTCCCTGCAAAATGCTCCTTGGCGGGGGTGTCCTCATACGACATAGCCCATGTTTCGGCCAGCTTGCCGCTTGGGTTGACTTTGCCGGTCAGCACGTCCAGAATGGCACCGGCACCGGCCTGCCCGCCCAACGCACCATAGACTAACGCCTTGCAGTGCTTGAGCCACGGCGTTCGATGGACGCACCGGCATTGACCACCACCACGGTGTGCGGGTTGACCGCCTGTACCGCCCGCAGCAGCTCAATCTGGTTATCGGCAATCTTCATGTCGCCGCGGTCTAGGCTTCGCTTTCCTTGATTTCATCCAGCCCCAAGAACAGCACGGCAACATCCGCCTGCCTGGCCAGCGCGACAGCCTCTGCCTCTTTGACGGCGTCTGCCCTGCCGCGGCGGTCAAAGCCGGGGGCAAAGCCCAGTACCTGCAAGCCGCTATGGGCAAGGTTATCCAGCACAGTATCGACCTTGAGGGAGTTCACAGCGCTGGACTGCACCTGATAGCGCGGGGTTTCGGCAAAATCACCAATGACAGCCACCCCTGTGCCGGTTGCCAGCGGCAACAGGTTCTCCTCGTTTTTCAGCAGTACAATGCTTTCGGCGGCGGCACGGCGCACCAGTGCGTGGTGGGCCTCTGCGTCAAAACTGCGGCTGTGTTTTTCCACGGCGGTATGGGTGTCAAACACCAGCGTCAATAGTTCGCTCAGACGGGCATTTACATCAGACTCAGTGATTTTGCCGGTTTCCACAGCCCTCATCAGTTCCCGCACGGCGTCCCCGCCGGGGGCGGGCATTTCCAGTGTAGAGCCGTTCTTCACGCCCAAGGCATGGTCGTTGGAACCGCCCCAGTCCGTCACGACCGCCCCGTTAAAGCCCCAATCCCTGCGCAGAATATCCTGCAGCAGATGGGCGTTTTCGTTGGCGTAGGTGCCGTTGATGAGGTTATAGCTGGACATAATCGTTTTGGGGGCGGCTTCCTTGACTACGATCTCAAAGCCGGTCAGGTAGAGTTCACGCAGGGTGCGCTCGTCCACTACCGAGTCTGACGCCATGCGGCGCAGCTCCTGATTGTTGACGGCAAAATGCTTGGGGCAGGCAGAGATACCGTTGGACTGGATGCCCCGCACATAGCCCGCGGCCATCTTGCCGGAGAGATACGGGTCCTCCGAGAAATACTCGAAGTTGCGCCCACAAAGCGGACTGCGCTTGGTGTTCAGGCCGGGGCCCAGCAGCACGGACACCTCCTGCGCGGCGGCTTCCTCCCCCATGGCTTTGCCGATTTCCTCGCCCAAGGCCGGATTCCAACTGCAGGCTATCGTAACTGCCGGAGGAAAGCAGGTGCCGGTACGCTGGGGTTCAGACCCAGATGGTCTGCTGCCCCGGCCTGCTTGCGCACCCCGTTAGGACCGTCCGACAAGGTAATGGCAGGGATACCGTGCTTAGAATAGGCTCGCGTGGTAAAGACCGTATCACCGCTGAGCAGTGCGCACTTTTCCAAAAGTGTCATTTGCTGTATCAATTCTTTGTGTTGCATAGCACAAATCCTTCCCTGTTCACACAAAACACAATACCGCGCAGTTCCGAGGGCCGCAGCCATCGAAACAAGGCGCAGACCGTAATTCGGAATTGTGCGGTATTGCTTTATACATTTTTTTGCGTATTACTTGATAACAAGTGTGCTGGGATCATAGCTGAGAGTCGCGGTGCCGTTACCGTTATCGATCCAACTTCCGCCATACTCACTGGAGTTGACAGGGCCCCAACCTTCCAGTTCGGCGGTAAAGGTGCCGTCTGCTTTCAGTTCCAATTTTCCGCTGCGTGTATAGAGTCCGGCAATAAGGTCATAAGTATAGTTGCCATCGCCGGAGGAAACCGGTGTTGCGACAAAGTCGCATGTGCCGCCGCCCACCTCCGGAGCAGCGACGACTACGCCGGCTACGCCGCCGTTCTCCAAGTCAAAGCTCTCGCAGACGCGGGGCCAGTTGAAGATGTTGTTGGCAAAGCCATCGCTGTAACTGTAACCGGCCGTCATAACGCTGCTCTCGCCCAGATGCAGCCCCTCGGCCACTTTGGTGGTGTCGGACGTCTGGTTCAGCACATATTCGCTATTGCTGGTAGATACAGCGGTCACATCATAGGTTGCACCGGCTGTCAAAGCATCGGTATCCAACTGATTGTTGTCCGGGGTGACATTTTCCATCGTCAGCGTTACAACATCGGCGCTGTTCTCGGTGTTGGTGAAAGTAATATCCACCTTGTCCGGGTATGCTTCAAATTCATAAACATCCAAATTGGCAACCTGAATCCCCATCGTGCCGTCAAAGGTATTCCAGTAATAGTTCAGTTCAGGGGCGCTCTGATTTCCGCTGCAAGAATATTCCGCCGTGGCGCCCTTAGACATACTGTGCTCTTTATCGGTCAGATCAGGGAAAGCGTAGACCTTAGCCAGATAGGAACCGAACGCATAATCAAATTCATCCGAGCACTTGCCGCTGTAGGTGTTGCTCTCGGTGGCGTCAATGGGTTCGCTGGTGTAGATGAAGCTGTCGTTGTCACCGGTGGCATCCGGGGCGCAGAAGTACAGCAGATAATACTTTGCGTTTTCTACACCGGTAAAGCTGTAGTTTCCGCTTTCGTCCACGGTGAAATCCGTTGGGGTCGCCAACTGACTGCCATCATTGGAGACAGTGGAGGAAGAAGCCGCCTGCTGCTTGCCGTTTGTCTGCAGGGTGTGCAGGATGGAGGAAACATTGGTGAAGTAATTGTTGGTGTTAGCAGCCAACGAGCTGCCGCAGCCGGTCAGCCCGGCCGCCATAGCGACTGCCAGCACAGCAGTCAGCGTCTTGCGGGGCGCAGTATTGTTTTTCATTTTGCTTTGCCCTCCTTCTGCGTAAAGCAGGATACAATGCCGACCACAATGGCGGCAACCATCAGCACCAGCAGGGTAATGACCGGCAGGAGCGTACCGCGGGAACCATACATCGAGATGTTGTTCAGCCGGTCAGCCCAGACAGGATAGCTGTTGAGAAAGAACAGGCCCATGCCAAAGGTGATGCAGGCCACGGCGGCGAGGTTGAGCAACTCGCTCCATGCGCGGTCAACCAATGCGTAGGCGGCCATGCCGACCATTCCCAGTGCCAAAGTCAGGAAAACGACCGTGTCAAAATAGTCATAGACCATGCCGTACACGGTAAAGCCAATCAGGGCTGCCGCAGATAAAACGACACCGACCAGCGAAGATTTTGCGCTGAAACTTTTTACTTTACTCATGGAATCAGCCTCCACTTTCTTGTTTTTTTTGCCGTAGGTCATCACAACACAGGCTGCGGTGCAGCCGATGAAAGTAATGCCGCAGATGGCGGTGACCACCAGCAAAACCATCTCCCACCACGGGACAATGTTGACAACGATGGAGTTACTGCTCAGACCGTTGGCAGAAATCGAACGGCTGGCAGCGTACACATTGGCTTTGGTGGCACGGCGCAACTGCTGCATAATGTAGCCATCGCCACCATCAATGGCAGCGGTAACGGCAGCGGCCGTTTCGCCGGGATCCAAGCAGAGGAAGTCAACACCGGCAGTAATCATTTCCATATAGTGGGTCTTGTACGTGGAGGTCTTAGCGAAACCGTCGGTAGTGATGTGACCCTTGAAGCCCCACTCACCGCGCAGGACATTCTTCAGCAGAGGCACATTGACGGCGGCATAGACAACGCCGATACGGTTGAACGCGGTCATTACGCTCTGAGCGCCGCCCTCAACAAAGGCACCCTCAAAGGCACGCAGATACGTTTCGCGGACAGTTTGTTCGTTGGCAAAGGTGCTCAGGCTCTCACGGCCAGACTCCTGATCGTTCATGGCAAAGTGCTTGACACAATAGTTGACACCGTTGGCCTGCATGGCGGCAGCCTCAACAGCGCCGACCATGTAACCGTAGTTGGAATCTTCACTGTAATACTGCTGGTTACGGCCGCTGAACGGGGTACGGTGCGTGTTGCCGCCGCCGTACCAGACTTCGTTGACGCCGGCGTAAGCGGCCTGAATTGCCATCAAACTGCCCTTGCGCTCCATGCGGTCGCGGTTCCATGTGCGGGCGGTCATCACCTCAGACACCCAGCTCAGGCAATTATCACCGGTGGCAATCATCGTAGAACCGACACCAAGACAGTCGTCTGCACGCTTCTGGGCAGGCATACCGACTTGTCAAGTCCGGCCACACCAAAGGTATCGGGCATCAGGCGGTCATATCCGCCACGGTCAGCTGATCGAGGAAAGCATCCCACTGCTCATCATCGTTCCATTCCACCAGACGCATATCGATGAACTTGAGCCGTTGTCGGCACCTGCGTAAAGTCCGAAACCGCAGGGGCGTCGGCAGGAGTCTCATACCAGTCAAGGTTCAGGTCGTCGATCATCTCATCGGTGGCATCAATGCTGACAACGCTGGCGGGGTAAGTGCCGGACCAATCGCTGCGGGAAAGTAGGTAAAGTCCACACCGTAGTAGTTCAGGTCGGCGTTATCAAACTGGTTGGTGACCTCCACGGTGTCATCTGCGCGGGACATTTTGTAGGTGGTGGTGTCCTGTTCGGCCTGATTCCAGCTGTAAACCTTGGCGGCATCGCCGTCTGCGGTCATACCATTGGCGGTGGTGTAGCCCTTGGCGGCCAGAATGTTGTTCAGTGCATCATGGGAATCATCGCCCACGGACAGGTAGTAGTCACCGGCACTCAGGATATAACCTTCGCACCCTTGGCGTCATAGCTGGCCAGCATATAGCGTTCACACTCGACTGTGACGGTCTGGCTCTGACCGGGCTCCAGCGTATCGGTTTTTTCGAAACCGACAACCTGTACGGCGGATTTTTCGATGCTGTTCTGCTTCTCGTAATCGCCGTAGGGCGTCTGGGCATACACTTCGACTACGCTCTTACCGGCCACATCGCCGGTGTTGGTTACTTCCACCTCAACCTCATAATTGTCGGTATCGGCGTTGAAAGTCACACCCTTGAGCGTCTGGGTGAAATCGGTATAGGACAGACCATAACCGAAGGGATAGACAACCTCATCGGCGTAATTCCAACCGTTTCCGGTGGAAGAGCCGACGGAGGAGGAAGCATCCCCGCTGCCCATGACCGCATCTTCATAGCGGGTTTCGTAGTATTTGTATCCCACATAGATACCCTCGGCGCAGATGGTGTAGTAATCTACGTTGATTCCATCGTTGGAAAGGTCGGTGGCCTTGCTGTTGACGTAATCCACATTGCCCCACAACTGCATATTCTCGCAGGCATAGGTGGTGGCAGGGGCAGACAGCGAGTTGGCAGCGTAGGTATCTACCAGATGACCGCTGGGGGAAACCTTACCGGCCAGCACATTGGCAACGCCCTCGTAGCCGATAACACCGGGCACGCCGGCCAGCACGCAGGCATCAACATCATAATCGTCCAGCCAATCCAGTTCCATCATCTGGTCAGCATTGATGATGACAACGATCTTTTTGAACACACCGGCGGCTTTCTGGGCTTTCAGATAGGACATCAGGTCTTTTTCGTTGGCCTGCAGACCCAGAAAGTGAGAGCCGTCCTTGCCAAACATGGCGGTATCGTTGCTCTCGCCGCCCAGACGGGTAAATACGGCAATGGCGGCATCGTTGTAATCGCCGGACCAGCTGCTGGCATATTTTTCTACGTCAGAAATGGGAGCTTCCACAACCTCGGTGGCAGTGGTGGCACCCAGAGATGCGTAAGCATTGTCCAGCAGCGTAGTGTTGACATTATCCGCGCCAAAAACTTTCTGCATAGCAGCGCCGAAGGTCATAGTAGGAATCGACGCCACGCTGGAAGTCGTGCTTTTGCCCATGGTGGAATGAGCCGCACCGTTACCGAAAATGGTCACACGGCTTGTGTCGGCAAGCGGCAGGGCTGCGTTTTCGTTGCGAAGCAGAACCGTACCCTCCTCGGCTTGGGCTACGTTTTCTGCAGCCACTTCCATTTCTACCTTCAGGGCGGCCTGTTTGTTGGTGTAGTCGGTGCCGAACTCGTTGTCATAATAGGCAGTGTTCACGGCACTGGCGTCGTCGGTCTCTACGATCTTGCTTGTGTTGATATTCAGTGCTTTGTTGATGGCACCGGAATAGGTAAACATCAGGGTTGATGCAGATACAGTTGTCAGCGTAAAAAACGCCATTACTGCTGCAGTTCCCCGTACCACAGGCATTCTTCTCATATGTACCTCCTAAATAATCGTTTTCTCCTTCAAATCTCGTAGGGTAGGATTTATTCATCAGATCTTGCCTGGCGTAACCATTCCGGACTGGTTCTGCCATGAAAATCTTTCCGATAAAATAATTATACGAAAGCGTCCTTTTTTTTAAATATCTTTTTCATAACTGGTCGTTCCGCATACATAACTCACATTATTTTGCAAAACGGCCGCAATTTCTTTGTGTAACAAGTACAAATATGTGCTGATGTGTTTGTGCATCTTGTTGACATACGAGTATTTCTTTATTAAGCAAAAATACTGCTGTCGATGTAGCTTGACATCGCATCAAGAAAACCGTGCCGCTTGGTACGGCTGACCGGCAACTGGTAAGGACCGACCTTTACCGTATCCTGTGCAATGCCTGAAACGTGCGCCAAATTGACAAGGTAGCAATTGCTGCACCGCGCAAACGAATGCCCGGCCAGCTTTTCCTCATAACTTTTTAATAAACCGCTGGCGGTAATTGACCCTTCCTGTGTATAAAAATGAACCGTATGACCGTCGCTTTCTATATAGTAGATTGTTGCAGTGTTCAGGCGGTGCATTCCGCCCTCTGCCAAAAGTGTCAGATTGAATGTTTTCCTTTTCTGCAGCTGCAACTCGGCTTTTCGAATTTGCTGAGAAAAAGAAAAGTACGGTATTGGTTTCAATATGTAATCCAGTGCGCCTACCTCATATCCCTTAATGGCATACTGTGCCGTGTTGGTAATAAAGACAATCAGCACTTCTTCATCGAACTTGCGAATCCGTCTGGCTGTCTCCATTCCGTTGAGCTGCGCCATCTCGATATCCATCAGCAGAATATCATAAACAGGGCGGTAGTTTTCGGCGAGTTGTATTCCATCGGAAAATTGCTGAATCTGAAACTCTGTTTCATACTGCCGGGTATAACGCTGAAGATAATTTACCAACTGGCAGCGAGTGGCTTCATCGTCTTCAATGATTGCAACACGCATAGCTTTCCCCTTTTGCATCGTGCATTTTTTCTCCTAAAATCATATTTAGCAAAAAAAGAGCAGGAGTCAACGACTCCTGCATAATGTGTTGCCTACAATTCGTAAGTTGTCATGTTTCTGCCGGGGCAAGGGGCAGCAGTATATAGGTATTCACTATGTCGCCTTCCTGCCGGAAAGTCAGCTCTCCACCGTATTTTTCTGCAAGCAGCTGCATGCTGCGGATGCCGAAACCGTGGTTTGCCTTATCCGACTTTCCGGTAACAGGCAGGCCGTTTTCCAACCGCAAGCGTTCCTTTGTGTAGTTTTGCAGATGTACCGAACAGAAACCTTCCGTTGACCGAACGGTAAGTGCAATCTGTTTCTGATCGGGGTTGCTGAGCTGTTCGGTTGCCTCGACTGCATTTTCCAGCGCATTACCAAACAATGCATATAAGTCTGCTGGTTCCATATGAAGCAGTCCACGACCATCTGCCATGCAGGTAAATCCGATCTGCTTGCTGCGGCACATCTGGCTTTTTTCGGTCAGCAGCACATCCAGCGCGGGATTTCCGGTTCTAATGATCGTATCATAGGCGTCCACGGCCTTTTGCATGTCTTTCAGCACGGACTCGTCAATACGCCCCTCGCTGCGGAAAACCCGGATCTGGTGCCGCAGATCATGGCATTTTATATTGACTTGTTCCATATTCTGCTTGGATATCTGGTATTGCTTGCCGCTTTGCTCCAACAACAGGTGGATTGCCTCATTTTCACGCTCCAGGCCCAGCGTCCGGTAAATGCTGTACTGATAAAACAGCACAACCGTATCAATCAGCAGCAAGGCAAAATAATAGGCGCCGCCGGTATTGCCGCCATAGCTGGCATAGCTGTTCAGCAACAGGCAGGCCAGCAGCATCAGAACCCAGTTTGGGAAAACCGTCCGGCTGTGGATGCGCTCCAGAACAGAGGCATCCACCTTGCGGATCAGCAGCCCGTACAGCAATAGGGCAACAGCAAGCCAAGTTCCTATGCTGGTAGCGATCCCCTGATAGGTAGAGCTGTTTTCCCCGGTAAGGATGCAGGTCAGGCTGCAGGAGGCCTGCTGGGTAAACCAGAAAAGGGTGCCCATATACAGACAGGTCCAAAGGTGCATCTGCACACAAAGATAAACACAGAACAGTGCAATCAGAAATTGCCCCAAAAAGCCTGCGGCTTGATACAGCAGATACAGGAGCAGTGGCTGCGGCTGCCGCCAAACAGTGCTGCCCAGAAAGAGGATACCAGTATGCCGAAAGCGGTGGTTGCAATAACGCGGGGCAGATAATGGGACCGTTTGGGAAAATTCGAGGTATACAGCAGCCCCGTAAACAAAATCATCAGGAAAAACAAGCATCGGAACAGATACGCTATCATGGTTATCGCCCTCCTTTGCCGTAAAATCCGGTCATCTGCTGCAGAAAATCCTTGCGGCGATTGCGGCTGATCTGCAGCGGATGTCCGCCAACCATTACGGTATTGCCGTCCAAAAAATCCACATGGCGCAGATTGACAAGATAGCAGTAATTGCAGCGAAAGAATCCTTCTTCTGCCAGCTGATTCTCTACCCGCTTCAAAGTGCCTGTGGCGGTCAGATCGCTGTATTGTGTGTGGTAAATCAGGCTGTGATTCTGCACCTCAATATACAGTACATCTGTGCTGCGTACATATTGCGGCCCGTGCTCGCCGGAAATGGTAAGCATGACACCGTGCAAGTGGTGTACGGCCTCCAGAGCTTTTTGTATCTTCAGCTTAAAGGAATAATAATTAATAGGCTTTAAGATATAGTCCAGGGCATCTACCTCATAACCGGCTATGGCATACTGCGCCAGATTGGTTACAAACAAAAGCACAATCGTCTTGTTCGTCTCCCGCAACACCCTGCTTGCCTCAATTCCATTGCGGCCGGGCATATCCACATCCATAAAGACAATATCAAAGGTGTGGGTATCTGTCTGCAGAAAGGTGTCTGCATCAGGAAAAAAGTGCAGCTGGAACACAATGTGGTTATCCTGCCGATATTGCTCCAGACAGCCTTGCAGCAAATCAGCTTCAGCCTTTACATCCTCCACAATGGCGATATGAATCACAGCATACACCCCTTTCATTTTTTACTTTTATGATACCATTTTTGTCCTGCAAAAGCAAATAATCGTTTGTGATTCTTGCGCGTTATTATGACGTTATTAAAGAGGATGATGGACTGATGCGTATCAAAAGCCGTGAGGCGGCATGGGAACCGCGGACTATGTGAAACAGTGTACCAAGAGCTATCCTCTTTCAACCCCGTGTGATTTGCTTCTTGTGTATCAAACACTGCTGCAGAATTTGAAATTATGCAGAATTACCTTCGTACATATCTGTTACTCGTTCTTTCCGCCATTAAAGTAGCCTAACTCGATGAAATAACGCATTTGACGAATTCACAAAACCGTTATACAGTAATAGCAAGGAAATGAGCGAAGTGCCTGTTTTATCGAGATTTCACGGAATCATTCTCCGTATTCCGAAGCTTTTGCCGCGCGTAGAAAACCTTCAGGCTGTCTTTGGTCTGTTCAAAGGTCTGCACCCCTTCGTCCTTCACGTCCAGCAGGGTGACGGTCGCCTCTTGGCCGTAATACTCCGACCCGGAAGGCCAGCGGTTCGAATTCTCCCGGTCGCACCAAGAGCAGCACCTATGGGGTGCTGTTCTTTTTGTTTTGCATGGATTTTATGGGGCAGCAAAAGAGAGGATTCGAACAGCCCGTGCCCCGCGCTTTGCGTCCCGCGCCCTAGAAACGCCCCGGTGGGGCGTTTCTAGGCGCGGCTTGGCGAATTCCTTCGGTCGCGCCAAAAAAACGCATTGCAATGTGCTTTTGTAATGCGTTTTTTGTTTTAATGTTATTTAGGTTTAGAATAATTTTAGTAGCATATCATCTGCCGCGTCCGTGTACTGACCTTTTGCTAATCGTTCATTTCTCAGTCTGTTTATAGTTTTTCGCATAAGGAAAATTTCTTCTGTGGAAAAAGTGGCTTTTTTATCGGTTGGGAGAGAATCAATTTTCAGTATTAGCTTTCCAACTTCTTGTGTGCCATGCCCAAGCGCCCTTTGCTGGTAATAGTAAGGTGCGAGTGCTTTCAGCGTAATACTTTTGTTTGCTCTGGTTAATTTGATTTTCTTCATCATAGTCCAATCGCCTTTCCCAACTTTTCCTGCGCCTTGCGCTTGTTCTTGTCAAAGGCGTGGGCATAAATATCTGCAAGCTTTTTCAATGCCCCCGCTTCTTTATAGTCGTTTGCATACATCCCGCCGTTTCCATCGCTCACACGCACTTTTTGAAGTGTATCGATGACAATCAAGCCAACATCGCAGTATGTATGAATCAAAGATTCTACCTGTTCCTCTAAGCCCTGCCCAATACTCGGACATTCCGTTTGGTGAATCAGACGCTCCGGAGCATCTCCGCCGTCGATCAGTTGGAAGATGCGACTTTGCAGACGGTTAAATGTATCTTCCAGCGAAAAATAAATCACGGTGCGTGGCTCTATTTCTCGATCCCAGACAGGATTGCCCTGCGCGATCTGCAAACACAGCCACAAGGTCAACCAGCTTTTACCCGCCTTGCTTGGGCCAGCAAACAGTGCAAGACCGGCTGGGAGCAGACCGGGAATGATCCACTTGACCGGCGGCAGCGGCGTGGAGAGCAGTTCTTCTGCGGAGATTGCCTTTGGAAGTTTTGTAAAAGTCATTTGCATCGTCCTTTCTGTTTTGGTATATATCTATTATCTCATACTATCGTCGTTTTGTGTGTAGTAAGTTTTACTCTCTAGTGTTAAGTTGTACGGCTCACGCCGCCCCACACCCCCACAAACGCGCCAAACGGCGGTTTTGCGGGTGATGTCGCATCCGTGTGCGACGCGGAGTATCTGCCCACACGGGGCTTGTTTGGGCGAGTTTTGAGAGTGAATCAGATTTGATTCACTTTTTCGGTTTTGATCCAAGATAGTGAATCAGTTCTGATTCACTTCGGCGGTCCGCGTGCGTATTTCACACAATCTCTCAGAATTGGTCTAATCATAAGTTCACTACCTTTCCGTGCTGTATCGTTATTCTGTATAACCCTCTTGAATACACTTTCCGGGGGAGAAAAAAGAGCCCGGCGAACCTTACCGATTTGGTAAGGTCCTCCGGGCTCTTATATATTTTCTCTGCTCTATCCGGGCGTAAGGGTACACTTTCCCCGCAAATCTTGATGTAAATTCAATAAAAATCAAATAATACGCATACTGGCGTCAATCACACGGTTATGTAAATAATAAAAGAAACCGTGTACATCAAAATAAATGCTGAAGAAAAATGTCTAATTTGCCGCTTGCCCCTAGACTTAGAAACATAACAGGCAAGCCGCTGACGACGACCGTACACTGACTCTGCAAGGATCTTACTGATTCCAACCCCTGCGCGGTCACCCCATCTGACGCGTGGGGCAGCAGGAGTATCATTATGCCCTCTCCCCAGTCGCGGGTTATGGTCTGCCTTGACCTTGCTGTGCGCCCCACCGGGAAAGTAAAGTACCTGTTATGCTGTGTATTCAGTTGTAAAGGTGCTATACAGAATAAATCTGTTTGTTTAGTATACCACGAACCGAAGCACGATGCGGGTACCGCAACCCGACATTATCGAGCATTTTGGCAACGCAGATGCCGTGCCGCACACCGAGCCGCAGCGAGGCGCTTCGGAGCGCAACCGCCGCTTGCGGCGGCTCTTGGCGCAGAGATCCGCCGGAGCGTTGCTTAAGCCGTTAGGCGGGAATTGTGCGGTGTTGCCTAATATCATTGCAGATAATACAGCGGGAACATCATCGGCAGCACAAGGATGGACATCATGCAGAGCAACGCCGCCAAGGGTGTGCCGCATTTTAAGTAGTCCTTCAGCTTATACCCGCCCGGCTCGATGATCATGATCTGGCAGGCGCGGCCATCGGGGTCATAATGGAAATGCAACTGGCGGTGATAACACCCACCACGGCAGACGCGGGTCAAGCCCCATCTTAAGACAGGCAGATGTGACGAGAGGAATAAAAATCGTCAGCGTGGCAAGGTTCGACATGACCTGCGTCAGCACAAACGGCACAAGGAAGAATACAGCCATAATCAAGTAGGTATTCGTCGTACCGCCCAGGATTTTGATCATCCATCCGCCACAACATCGCCGGCGCCTGTTTTCTGGATGGCATCGGACAGCGCCAGCACGCCCGCAAACAGGAAGATCGTCGGCTGGTGGATGGATGCCAGCGCCTCCTTCTCGTTCAGTACGCCCGTCAGCACCAGCAGCACTGCGCCAAGGCAGGCGGTCAGGTACATTTTGATGCCGATGACATTTTCCAGCAGCATCAGGGCAATCGTTGCCAGAATGATGATCATAGCCAGCTTTTGCTTGGCGGGGCTGATTTTTTCGCTGCCGGTCTCCCCGATGCGCCATCCGAGAACTTCCCGTTCGGAATATCAGGCATGAGCTTGTAGCCGACAAAGGTCATGTACAAAATCGCTGTTGCCAGCATTGGAATGCGCGCCACGGTAAAATCCCAGACGTGCAGCGGGTTGGGCGCACCGGCTTTCATCATAACATCGTTCCACGCCATATTGCTGGCGCCCTGCCCCATAAAGGTCATCTGGGTGGCAATGTTGGCGCACGCCATCGCCGGGTACAGCAGCTTACTGCGGCTGGTGCCGATGTCGTTGGCAATGCCCACCAGCAGCGGGATCATAATGGCTGCCGTTGCCGTGGCGCTGGTGATGGCACCCAAAAACGCCGCCGCTGCGCAGGACAGAAAAATCAGGATTCGCTGGTTGTCCTTGTAGCGCACGACAAGGCTCTGCGCCTTGTCAATGAGGACGGTTTTCGTCAGCCCTGCGCCAATCACAAACATCGCCACAAACATAACGACGTTCGTGTTGATAAACCCGCCGAACGCCTCGGCAGGGGTCATTACGCCTGTTAAAATCAGCGCCAGAATGATGCCGGATGAGATGACGGCAAACGGGATTTTGCCGCTGACAAACGCAGGATCGTCGCCAGCAGAATGAGCAGAGTAATCTCCAATGGGGTCATAGAATTCCTCCCGGAAACACAAAGGGACGCCCCGCACGAATGCGAAGTGTCCCTTTGTGCGTTTATGGCTGTATAGAGAAATAGTGAATGGCTTATTTGATGAAGCTGACGTGCTTGCAGATTTCCTCGATGGCAGCGTCCTTCTTTTTGTTGAAGTCAACCTTGTTCTTCTCGAACAGGTTGTCGCCATTGGCGTCGATGGAAACGATCAGCGGACCAAACTCCTTGACCTTGCAGCACCAGAGCGTTTCGGGCATACCCAGCTCGTCCCAGTGATGCTCGACAATGCGCTGTACCTCGGTTGCGGCGACAACGGCGCAGCCGGCGGGGAACACGCAGTGGATGGCGCCGAACTCCTTGCAGGCGCGCTCGGTGTTGGGACCATACCGCCCTTGCCCACGATGACGCGGACACCGGTGTGCTGGGTGAACTCATACTCGAACTTCTCCATGCGCATCGAGGTGGTGGGACCGACAGAAACCATCTCGTAGGCATCGTCCTGACCTGAATGGGGCGGACAATGGGACCTGCGTGGAAGATGGCCTTGTTGCGGATGTCGTAGGGCAGCTCACGACCGCCCTCGACCAGGCGGCGGTGCGCCACGTCACGGCAGGTCATAAGATCGCCGTCGAGATACACGATGTCACCAATTTTGATGTCAGCCAAATCCTCGGCGCTGACAGGCGTGACTAAAACCTTTTTACCGTCTCTGATTTCTACCATTACAGTTGCACCCCCGAATGAGTCGTTACAGTTGCGTTCAAGTCTTTGTCAAATACCACGTGACCGCGGCGGTGGCTCCAGCAGCCAACGTTGACGGCAACGCCGATGGTGGACGGATGGCGAGCGGTGTTCTCGATATGCACGCCCATGACGGAGTTCTTACCACTCATGCCCTGGGGTCCCAGACCGATGGAGTTGATGCCGTCCTCCAGCAGCTTCTCCATCTCGGCAGCGCGCGGGTTGGGGTTGTGGCTGCCCAAGGGGCGCATCAGCGCCTTCTTGGAGAGCAGCGCGGCGGTTTCCACGCTGGTAGCCACGCCGACACCGACGAGCAGCGGGGGGCAGGCGTTCAGACCGTAGCTGGTCATCTGGTCCAGAACGAACTTGGTCACGCCCTCGTAGCCCATACCCGGCATCAGCACCATCGCCTTGCCCGGCAGCGTGCAGCCGCCGCCTGCCATGTAGGTGTAGATTTCGCAGTGGTCGTCATCGGGTACGATGTCCCAGAAAACGGTGGGCGTACCCTTGCCGACGTTGCGCTTGGTGTTCACTTCGTCGAAGGTTTCCACGCTGTTGTGGCGCAGGGGTGCGGCGAAGGTAGCGCGGACGACGGCCTCCTTCAGCAGAGCCTCCAGCTCACCCATCAGCGGGAAGTTGACGCCGCACTTTACCCAGAACTGCAGCACACCGGTGTCCTGGCAGCAGGGGCGGTTCAGGTCAACAGCCAGCTTCTGGTTGCGCGCCATCGTGTCATAGATGGCGGTTGCCAGCGGGGTGGTCTCCTGCTGACGCAGCTCCTGCAGCTTAGCCTCGACATCGTCGGGCAGCTTCTTGCCGACATAGGCGACGAATTTCGCCATCTTGTCGGTCATGAGTTCAACACTTTGTTCTTTGGTCATGATTGGATGCCTCCTATGTAAATTTCAAATGTTTGTTTATGAGATCATGCGGGGAAGAACGGATACGCTACCGGCAGGATCACCATGCAGATGATAAAGCTGACGAGGATCAGCGGCAGACCTGCCTTGACGTAGTCGATAAATTTGTAGCCGCCGATGCCGACAACCATTGTATTGGCGGGCATACCGATCGGCGTTGCGTAGGCACAGCTGCCTGCAATGACCGTGGCAATGACCACCGCGCGGGGGTCTGCGCCCAAGCCCTGCGCCAGCGACACCGCGATGGGAACCATCAGCGCCGTGGTGGCAGTGTTGGACATAAAGTTGGTCATTGTGCAGGTGATGACAAAGATGACGACCAGCAGGATCAACGGGTGGACTTCGTTGCCCATAGCGCCGATCAGCGTATCAGCAATCAGGCTGCCCGCGCCGGTATGCTCCAGCGCCGTTGCCAGTGCCAGCGAACCGCCAAAAAGGAACACGGTCTTGAGGTCGATGGACTTCAGTGCCTCTTTTTCGCTGATGACACCGGTCAGGATCAGAATGATGGCGCCAACCGATGCGGACACCTGCAGCTTGATGCCGATCTGCTTTTCAAACACCATCGCAAGAATGGCGATGACCAGCACAGCCAGCGACATATACTGCTTCCACTTGGGAACGTCGGAGTAATCCTTGACAGCAAACTGGTCATCCTCCAGCGATGCCGCGCCGCTGTTTTTGGGCAGCAGCTTGTAGCCGAACAAGGCGAAGTAGAAGATGCCCGCCAGCATCATAGGACCGCCGACGATCAGGTACTCAAAGAAGCTCGTTTCGATGCCCAGCTCGTTCAGGGCGCTGACGCCCATCAGGTTGCCCGGCGCACCGATGATGGAGATGTTGCCGCCCAGTGCCGCCGCAAAAACCAGCGGCATCAGCAGGTGGCTGCGGCTGTAACCACTCTCGCCGCAATGCCGACTACCACAGGAATGAGTACGGCCGCGCTGCCCGTGTTAGACAGGAACCCGGACATAAGACCGGTGATGACCATGATGGCGATGATGAGCTGACGCTCCGATTTGGCGAACTTGGTGACCAGACCACCGATTTTGTTGGCCATGCCAGTTTCAAACAACGCCTGCCCAACCACAAACATAGCCACGCAGAGGATGACATTAGAATCGACGTACCCGGCGAACGCCTGTTTGGGTTCAAGGACGCCGGTCACGCACAGACCCACGGAAACGATCGTGGCTGTCAGGCCCAGAGGAATCTTTTCCAGCACGAACATAATGATCGCAAATGCCAGAAAGCAGAGGGTGATAACTGTGGGATTCACTGGATATTGCCTCCTTTTCGCTTTGATATTTAATATTGTATCCAAACCGCAGGGGAATCTATCACCCGGACGGGCCCCTGTCCGGGTTTTCACGGGGCGGCCGTTCCGGCTGCCCCGATGGATACGGCGGTTTGCGGCAGCAAGGAGAGGAGGTCTGCCGCAAACCAATCTGTGAAACGCCGTGAGTGATAATTGATAATTGATAATGTATCCAAACGACAATCAGAGAATACACCCAATGACCGAAAATGTCAATAGGGTGTTTTGAAGTTTGTCGAAACTGCAAATTTTGCCGTTATGGTTTTGTGCAGGATGAACAACGCGGGCGGTTTTTGCACCCTTGTAAGGGCGAACATCCGACTTTCCTTACGCCGTCAATCACTCCGCCTCAAATGCGTCAGCACATTTTCCAAGCTGCGCATGATGTGGGATTCCATCAGATTGCCCGCCAGCACCTCATCGCGGGCTTTCAGCGCGTCCAGAATCTTGTAATGCTCGTTCATACTGATTTCAGCGTAGTGCTCCTGCGTGACCTTGTGACCCATGGACAGACCGTTCCACAGACTCGACAGCAGTTCTTTCATGGCGTCGTTGTCGGCTGCAGTCCAGATCGCCATGTGGAACGCCTGGTTCTGCGCGCTGTAGCCCGCGCTGTCATTCTGCGCCAGCGCGGACGCTGCCTGTATGTAGGCCAGCTTGACGGGGTCAATGTCTGCCTTTTTGCGGCATACCAATACCACAGCGGCGCGTTCCAGTGCAGCGCGGGTCTCGTAGTGGTCGCGCAAGCGCTTCTCGTTCATACCCAGCACGATGGCTCCGCGGTTGGGGCGCAGCTCGATCAGCCCTCCCGCGCCAGCATCTGGAATGCCTCGCGGATCGGCGTAGACGACACGCCCAGCTGGGCGGCGGTGTCCTTCAGGTCAATTCTTCGCCCTCGGCAAACTGGTGGCTTAAAATAGCTTCCCGCAGTGCCGCCGCCACACGGTCGCGGGCGGGCAGCATCTGGATGGGATTTAATGGTGCAAGGCTCATACGATAAGCTCCTTTGCGGTCTGTTCGGTCAGATCATCATAGTAACGGCGGATGTGCGGCGCGGTATCCTTCCCCACCGTGAACGCCTCGGCAATGGCGCGGTTGCGCTCGATCAGTGCGGCGGGTTCAGCCGCCCCCAGCGCCTGCGCGGCGTCCAACAATCCTTGCCGCTGGGTGAAAAAGCGCTGATACAGCGTTGGATTGTCCAGCACCTCGGCGGCTGCCAAATGGAACTCCGCATCGCACGCCGGGTCGGGCAGCCCCTTTTCCCGCAGGGCGGTGTCTGCCAGCGCGAACAACTCGCACTCCATAGCCGCCAGCACAGCAAAGCTCTGCCGCAGACGCGCGGCGGTCACCCCCACCACCCGCACATGGCGGTTGGGCAGGCGCTCCAGCAACCCCTCGTTTTGTCAGCTGCTGCATCGCCTCGCGCACCGGCAATCGGCTGATACCCAGCTGCGCGGCAATATCCTCCTGCCGCAGCTCGGCACCATCCGGCAGCTCACCCGCGTATATTTCCCGCCGCAGCGCCGCGGCAGCTTGGTCCTTTAAGGAAACAAGAGAAACACTTTTCATCAAGCGCCTCCATATTTGTTGTTTATTAATATTGTATACAAAATCATCCGTTGCGTCAAGTGGCGAGGATCGTATTCTATGTTTCTGCTTTTATCCCCCTCCATGTCTGACCACCATTTGACCACTACTGTGTAGTGGTGCTGCAAAATATCGGAAAAGTCTATTGTGACAACCAACAATGGGCTTTTTCCTGTTTTGGCAGCAAATGTGCAGAACCAACAAAATTCACGTTTCATCGTCAGTCTATACCACCCTGTCGTAGTTCTCCGACGGCAGGTGCCGGGGGTTCGAATTCCTTCGGGCGCACTTAAAAAGAGGCTGTTGCACAAGGAAAAAATCCAAGTGCAACAGCCTCTGTGTTGATGAAGGAGAAACGAAGGGAATATCCAGTTACAGGTTCAGTTCAAACTGTTCCACTGTAATGGTTGCCTGACCGTCTGCAGCAAAGGCGATGCCATCGGCGGATTGCGGGGTGTAGATCCACGCTGTCATCGTCTGCTCGCCATCGTTGACAAAGACCTCCACGCTGTTTTTATCCAGCAGGATGCGAAGCTTGAGAGCGCCGTTTTGGCTGCGCACCTTGCAGCTGCGGGTATGCACAATATCGGCGCGGGAACCGGCACAGCTGCGATCCAGCGTCAGCAGCGAGGTGTAGGGGTCATAGGTCAGGCAGGTGTGATACGCTGCATCGGCTGCCAGCTTAACGGTAAAGCTGCGGTATTCGCCCGCTGCCACGGTGACGGTCAGATCGGCAATGCGCCCGCCGATGCCAGGCAGCACAGTTTCATTCTGTACAGTCACATCTTCGTGCAGCGTGCGCTTACCGTGGGCGGCATCCAGCTCCCGAACCGGGGTCTGCACAATGCGCCCGTCCTTCAGATGCAGCTCGCGCGGGCAAATGGTCTGCCCGAACCACTTGCATCCCTGCGGCTTATCCTCGGTGTCCGACCAGGTTTGCAGCCACGCCGTCATCAGGCGGCGCCCATCGGGTGCCTGTGTGGTTTGGGTGGCGTAAAAGTCGATGCCGCCGTCCACCAGCTGCACCTGTTCGCGGGTAAAGGTATGGGTTTTCTCATCATAACTGCCGACAAAGGCGATCACATTGTGTCCGTTGTGGAACTCACCGGACGGACGCATTTCCATCGGTCCGACCATCAGTACATGCTTGCCGTCCAGCGGGAAGAAGTCCGGGCACTCCCACATTTTGCCGTACACGTTGTTGTTGCGCGCCAGCACGGTAACAAAATGCCAGTCGAAACCGTCCTTGCTTTGGAACAGTACGGCTGCACCGCTGCCGTCCTCGGTCAGGGCAACGGTCACGGCAGAGTAGGTGCCGTCAGCTTCGCGCCAGATCTTCGGGTCACGGAAGTCGAATTTGCTGTATCCTTCAGGCAAATCTTTCTGGGTCAGCACCGGGTTGCAGGCAGGTTTTTCGTAATCCAATCCATCGCCCACAGCAACGCTCTGGGTCTGAATATCCCGCATTTCACCATTCGGCTGTTTTTCAGAAACCACGCTGGTGTACATTAAGAGCTGACGGCCGTCGTCCATTTCGGTGGCCGAGCCGGAGAAGCAGCCGGGGCCGTTATCAGACGGAGAATCCGGAGCAATGGCGCAGGGCAGATACTCCCAATGCAGCAAGTCTGTGCTGACCGCGTGTCCCCAGTGCATCGGACCCCAGTGTGTTGCGTAGGGGTTATACTGGTAAAACAGGTGGTATTTCCCATGATAGAAGGAAAAGCCGTTCGGGTCATTCATCCAGCCACATAAGGGGTCAAGTGGTAGGCAGGGCGCTCTGCCGCAGAAATGGCAGCGCTGTGCTCTTCCTCGTAATCGCGTGCTTTCTGCAAAATTGTACTGCTCATGGATTCCTCCTGGTGTAACTTATTGCTTTGCGTAATAGGCGTCAAGATACTTCTGCATAATCGCCAGATAGTCAGACAATCCGTAGGCTTCCAGTTTGTCGAGGTACTCATTCCACTCAGCATCGGTAGTACGTTCATGATCCAGTTTGCCTTCTGGGTGTTCATGTAGGTTTGGAGATCTGCCTGAAGGTTGGAAACCTGCTCGGTGTCCTCGTTGCTCATAAAAACATTGGGGTAAACATACTTTTTGTTCATATCCGGGGTGTAAATATCCTTGATCCAGTCCAAACGGTACTGTGCATCGTCCGGGCAGGTGACATAAACGCCGTAGTAATCATCCAGAACCGCCAGAGGACCGCCGACGCACTGTGCTTCGCGGACTTCAACGGGGGACGCATCGCCGAGGGGGGCGTGCTTCAGCATCGGCTCGCCCTTATCGTTCGTGGACATTTCAAAGATATTGAAACCGGTTTCATCGCCGTAGGTACCCAGTTGTTCTGGGGAGACTGCAGGGGTGCATACATCTGGTCGAGCCAGGCACAAACCAGCGCGGGGTTCGATGCCTTGGCGGTGACAACACACTTGCCGCGCCCAAAGCCGCTGGTGAAGGAACCGTTCTGCGGGGTGATATTGCGGGTATCGGCAGTCAGTGCGGGCAGGGGTTCCCAATCGGTCAGGTTGTCGATGTTGGCAACATCCCAGCTAAAGCAGACGCCGTAACGACCGGCCTTGCCTTTAGAAACATAGGTGGACCATTCCTGCGTAAAGCATTCGGGGTCAATGAGGTTTTCAGAATACAGCTTGTGCAGCCAGTCAAGACCTTCACGGTAGCCCTGCTGAGTGGCCGCGCAGATAACCTTCAGGTCATCCGTGACGGCAATGTGGCGATCCTTATCGGCATCACCATAGCCCTCACCAAAACCGTTGATCAGGATACTGGGATCCTGGTCACCGTTGTTGACAATGCAGGACATCGGGATAATATCACCCTCAATGCCAAACTCGCTCTTGATGGCATCCGCGTTGTCACGGAAAGCGATCAGTACCTGCTCAAATTCATCTACCGTCGTCGCATCTCCAGACCCAGGAAATCCAGCCACTTCTTGTTGATGAAGCTCATATTTCCCACCGTTTGGATCGCCGTCTTTTCAGCGCCCAACTGCTCGATCCACGGCAACGCCCAGATATGTCCCTCGGAATCTGTACACATGGTACGGTACTCCGGGTACATCTCAAAAACCTTCTTGAGGTTGGGCATATTGTTGTCGATGTAGTCCTCCAGATTGACAATAACGCCCTGATCTGCGTAGCGCAGCAGGTCACTGTCGCTGAAATCTGCCGTAAAGACAAAATCCGTCAGAGTGCTGGGGTTGGACATATTCAGGGTGATTTTATCGCTCCACTGGTCAGCCTGAATAGCCGTCCAGTCGATATGTACATTGGTGGCTTCCTCAAGACGTTTGAAAATGGTACGGTTGTTCGGATCGGATTCACTGCCGACCGGATAGCTTGTCATACCGGTAAAGGTTACCTGCTCCGCCAGAGGAAACGAAACGGCACCGGTAACATCTACATTGGCACCCGCATCTTTTCCGCCTCCGGCACCGCCGCCGCAGGCGGCCAGCATCATAACAGCGCTCGCCAAGGCGCCCATTTTGAGGAAATTGCGGCGTGAAATCAATTTTTTCATTGCGTTTTTCTCCTTTTTTAATATTGCGGCCGGGAAATCCCGGTCGAGTTTTCCTAACAATCAGCCCTTGACGGAGCCCGCCATAATACCTGCATCAAAATACTTTTGGAAGAAGGGGTACATGACCAGCAGCGGCAGGCTGGAAATGATAATGGTTGCATACTTGAGCAGCTCGGCCATTTTTGCGCGTTCAGCCGTGCTTTGAATATCGGCAATCATACCGGATTCGGGCTGGCTTTGGATCAGGATAGAGCGCAGCACCAACTGCAGGGGCTGTTTGGAGGCACTGTTCAGGTAGATCATCGCGTCAAAATAGCTGTTCCACATAGCGACAAACTGCCAAAGAGCAAGCACCGCCACTACCGGCATACAAACCGGCAGCAAGATATTAAAGAAGTAGCGCATTTCGCTGGCACCATCCACATCGGCTGCCTCACGAAGCTCACGCGGGATCCCCTGATAGTAGGTACGGGCAATGATCATATTCCAGACGCTGAATGCACCCGGCAGGATAACCGCCCACATGGAATCCAGCAGACCGATATTGTTGATGAGCAGGTAGGTAGGGATCAGACCGCCGTTGAAGAACATCGTGATAACGAATAAGGTGTTGAAAAATTTCTTGCCCTTGAAGTCCGGCAGCGACATCGGATAGGCTGCCAGCATCGTTACGGCAACGGAAATGACGGTAAATATAACCGAATAAAGAACAGCGTTTTTGAAGCCGACCCATATCTGTTTGTCCGAGATGACGCGCTCATAGGCATCCAGGCTCCATTTGCTGAAGTCAAAGGAAATGCCCTTGTTTTGCAATGTGACGGGTCCATGAACGAAGCGATCACAATGTAAACCATCGGCACAATAATGGCGATGAGAAACACAGCCAACAGTGCATAGCCGCAGTAGAGGATGGCTTTGTCTTGTTTGGTATAGATCTGCATTCCCGACTTTTTCTTAGACATAGCGGGCACCTCCTTACAAGCCTTGCCCATCGTTCATCTTGGCAACGATTTTGTTTACAGCGATAAGCAATATGACATTGATAACTGTGTTGAACAGGCCGACTGCTGTTGAAAAGCTGTAATCACCGTCTAACAGACCTTTTTTATACACATAAGTGGCGATGATTTCTGCCGAATCCAGGTTCAGATCCGTTTGCAGGGCGTAGGCTTTTTCAAAGCCGATGCTCATAATGTTGCCTGCCTGCAGGATGAACTGAATCACGACCATATCCTTGATGGCGGGCCATTCAACGGTTCGTATTTGCTGAATCAGGTTCGCGCCGTCCAGCATGGCGGCTTCTTTCAGCTCCTGGCTGGCGTTGGAAAGCGCGGCTGTGTACATAATGGAGGACCAACCTGCGCCCTGCCAGATTCCGCTGATGATGTAAATCGGGCGGAAAGCCTCCGGCAATGTCATAAAGTTGATGCCCGTATGAAACAGCCCATTTACAGGACCTGTGACAGACAGCAGAACGCGCACGATACCGCACAGCACGATCACGGAAATAAAGTTGGGCATATACAGGACAAGCTGTACCTTCTGCTTGATCTTATTGCTTTTAATGCGGTTGAGCAGGAAGGCCAACAAAATCGGAATGGGGAAGCCCCACAGCAGGCCATAGACGCTCAGTTTCAAGGTGTTGATCAAATACCGCATGAAATCCGGCGAGGACAGGAACCGCGAAAAGTTCTTGAACCCGACCCATTCGCTGCCCCAGATGCCCTTGAACGGGTTGTATTTTTGGAAGGCGATCAGTACACCGCCCATAGGAATGTAGCGGAATACAAGGTCAGCAATACAGCCGGCATCAGAAATAGCAGGTAGAGCTGCCAATGACGCTTAATGTACACCCATGTATTATGCAGTTTACGGTCAACCGCCATGACCGCGCTTTGGGGTGCAACTGACTTTGGTTTCATGAATCATTCTCCTCCTTTTTGATTTCATTGTACCGTTTCTTCTTTGTTTTACATTTGCACAACATGTTCTGCTCAGACCCCCTTGAATGGTGCATTTGTAAAACCCTGTGATTTATTTATACCATCACCAATCGCAAAAGTCAATGGCGTTTTCCTCGTTTTTAAGCGAATTACGGTACATTCGTGCAGCTGCACAAAAACCAGTGCGTGCGAATGTGCAATATGCTGATTTGCGTTTTTACATTTGACTAATTTGTGCATATGCACTATACTGGTATCAGAAACACAGGAATCTCCCGGACGGAGATACCTACAGAATGTATTTATTATTAAAGTACATTTTTACTTATAGAGTGTACAGAATCGAGGCAGACCATGTCTACCAAAGTCACCATTCAGGATATTGCCAACGAGCTTCAGCTTTCCCGCAATACGGTTTCCAAGGCTATCAATAACACCGGCGTTCTGGCCGATGCCACACGGGAGAAGATCCTGCGCAAGGCTGCCGAAATGGGATACAAGCAATTTTCCTACCTTCCGGTATTTGATGGGAACAGCAACGCCGGGGATGCTTCCGATTCTCCCCGTCGAATAAGCTGGGAAATTGCCATACTGACACCCGTTTTTGAATACTCCACTTTGCG
>ENA-OQAZ01000145-OQAZ01000145.1-human-gut-metagenome-genome-assembly--contig:-NODE-145-length-37987-cov-5.553645_pt1 | contig 37987 bp, 42 predicted proteins | sample MGYA00242737_ERZ504531 | MGnify/ENA primary metagenome ERZ504531 (study PRJEB26092, sample SAMD00036244) | human gut metagenome | host: Homo sapiens | study: EMG produced TPA metagenomics assembly of... | reverse complement strand
TCATTTTTCTGACGCAGAATCCTTGCCGTTTCCATTCCATCCATTCCTGGCATCTGAATATCCAAAAATAGAATATCCGGCTCACAACCACTTGCAATCAATTCATCACCAGATAAATATTTTTTCTATTACTGCATCCGGTAATAATTTCTTTATTTTTTCTTCTAATATCAATCCTATAGATTTTTCATCATCGCAGATTGCTATTTGCATCTTGTCACTTCCTTACTTACATACAATTATATTTATTATATCGGAAAAAATCTTTTAATAGCTAGCCACCATGTTGCGAACAGACCTTTTTTTGTTGTGAAATAGCATATCACTATATTTCTTCCACTCCATCCACTCCATCCTTCAAAAAGTACTGATGAATATATTATCATTCACTCTATTATTTCCACATATTTTGTTGCAAATAGATTATCTAACTTTTCTCTGAAAGTTCATGCCCATCACTATTTTCCACCAGATGATACAGTTCATGCAATTTATGTTTCATATCGTGCTTTAACTTCTGCACTTCCTTATTCTGTTTTTCTGCTTCTTCATAATAGATGTCTTTATAGTGCATTTCTTCCCTGTACATTGCATCCTCATACTGTTTTTGCACAAGATAATTAAAACGCTCCATCATATACAGCATAAAATAATCCGTCAGGACAATGGAAATTACAATACTGGCACACATAAGCAGGCTTTTTTCACTGCCAGCTTCCAATGACAAAAGAATAACAAAGCAACAATTCAACACCGTAAAGGTAAATACCATAACCAGCACACCCAAAATTTCTCTTGGAAAGTCGGCAATCTGCATCCCTTTCTTTGAAATCAATTTTGACAGAATATACATCACATTTCCACGAACAAAGCTGCATATTACCATTACAAAATAATATTTATAACTTTCTCCCATATGAAAATTCATAGCATGCAGTAACAGCAAAGCTACAGGTTCAAACAGCATTCCAATACCCATGAATGTCACAATATTTATAATTCTCGTCCACATTCCTGATTCATAATAAAATGATAACAGTATAAGCACAATCAAAAGAGTCGCAAGATTCAGATACGGATTTTTTATGTTGCTGACAAATGTCCATATAATTGCAGCAATGGTAAATCCAGCCCATATCCATACCTTTGATACTGGTTTCATTTTCTTATTGGAATGAAAATAATACATAAACACTGCCAGATCAAACAGGCTGATGGCAAAGCGTATCACATATATCTACTATCAGCGTTTTCTTTGCCATTGTAGGAATCTTGTCCACTACTGCTGCATAACACTGAGGGAATACTGCCACATCATCCATTTCAATATAATACGGCTCATTCTCATATTTGAAGCTTACACGCTTATTCTTTGTCAGGTACTTGATAAAATCATTCTTCTCTGCTCCAAACCTTGTAAGTGGTAGTCCTACGGCAAGGAATACCATTGCCTCTGCAAGACCTCTTCTTTTAAGTTCCTTAGCAACTGCTGCAAGAGTGAGAAGATAAAAGCTGTCATCTTCGACCTTTGTATCCTTTACTTCCTGCCTCACAGTTCCAACCTTATAGAACTTTCCTTCATACTCAAGTACATCGCCGAAAAGTGCCTGAGTTGTTGTAATCTCCTTAACTCCTGTGACAAATACCTGAGAGATTGTTTTCATCATTGACCACCCATGATCAATGCCGATTACTTCTAACTTGTTATTCATGTTCCTTTTTACTCCTTTTCTGTATTGTCTGCATTATTGTTTTGCAAAATTTCATATAATTACCCACACCCTTTCAAGTGCTCGGTTTTGTCAGATGCAGGAATATCATCAGACCTGCCATAAAAATGCTTTTTCATTAATTCCTCATACAGTTCATCACTCTCTGCCTTAACTTTCATAAGACAGTAGAGAACCACTGTACTAATAATGATTACGAACCAAATTAACACCTTGCCCATTCGACCACTCCTCTCAAATAAAAAGAGGACCAAACCAGCTGATGGAATATTCCATCTTAAATGCTAATTTAGTCCTCACTAAATGTTTTGATATAAAATTGTACCTAATCTAAGCACACAGATTCACTCTCAGACTGATTGCGGACATCTGTGATACTGACTTGGATTTTCGGTTTAATATTGCAGCGCTGCCCTATTATAACTCAAACACCAGTTTCCCATTTCGAAACTGCTCTATTTGTAATGTTCAATTTTTCTTACCTCCTTGCAGTCATCATATATCAAAAAGTAGCTGTCTAAAACGAACTGCTAGTTGATTTATGCTATTCAACTGGTAGTTGATACTTTTTTGCACCATTCATTTACAACTCCTGATTTACCTGCCTTCCCAATGCCTAATGCAATTCTACCATATCGCTTGGCATTCTCAGATCACCTCTAGGAGATAATGAAACAGTTCCCACCTTTGGTCCGTCAGGTATGCATGAACGCTTAAACTGCTGCTGTCTGAAACGCGTAAAGAATGTTTCCAGAGTCTTTTCTATTTCACCCTTACTTACATTTGCAAAAGCAATCTCTGCAAGTTTTGATATCATATCCCGGCTTTCTACATTTTAAACTACTTTTATCACATCATCTTCTGATACCTTTTTAGCGGTCATTTTTCATTCTGTAATCAATGCAGCGGTTTAAGTAATCCACATAATCCGGATTTTTGCACATCCCCTTGCCGGTGTATCAGAAATCTTCGCTGCATCCATACCATTGCATATTGTGGTTTTCATGACGATATTGAGTGCAGGAACATCTAATCCGTAACTGATGGAATATTGTCTGACCCATGCTGAATTATACATATCAGTCTCTAAAAGACTTGTGATTATCTGGTTTAATTTCATAATATTCTCCTCCCATTTCTTACGCTATTAGTATGTCAGAAACATTTTTAATAAATGACTTTCTATATAATATTTGCCTGAATCATCTTCATTGCTTCTATTGCTGTCTTATGACTTTCAGGCGTTACGCAGGCGCAGGCATTTTCTATTACAAACACCTCTGCGTCTTTACAAAATGTCTTTGCAATCGCCACGTTACTTATTACACATATTCCTGTGCAGAATCCGCAGAAATAAATCTCTGTATCGCTGTTGTCATATCTCGCAAGCAGTTCACCAAGCTCTTTGCTGCCAAAAGTCGGCTTGTCAATATAAGTAATATAGTCACAGTCAACTCCACGCTCCTTCATTGCATCTTTAAGACGAGCGTCTACTTCCCATCCGTTTGTCCCTTTAATACAGTGCGTTACCGGAAGCTTCTTTCCTTCCTGAGTATTCAGATAGTTTTCATCATGCGTATCCCTTGTGAATATCACATCATCATATTTGCCTGACCTGATTTCTTCTGCAATAACATTTGTTGCCACGTCACACTCTTTGTTTCCAAGAACTCCTGTAATAAAATCATTCTGTGCGTCCACTACTACTAAAATTTTCTTTGCCATAATTATTTACTCCTACATCATAATTCCTTCATCCGGATCATCTGTCTCCACAATAATTTCCTGTAATACTTTACATTTATTCTTCCTCTTTAATCACCTTTAGGAAACGCTTGACCTCCGCCCATGCACGCTTGGACTCAGGGAAATTGAGGTATCCCATCTGGAACACATGAAACATGCCTTCATACACTGACAGTCGCACCTTAACGCCCTGGTTTCTTGCCTTTGCAGCGGCATCGACCGAGTCAGATAAGAGCATCTCTATCGAGCCCGCCTGTATGAGCATTGGAGGAAAGCCTCTGAAATCGCCAAACAGCGGCGATATGTATGGATCCATTTTATCGTGGTCACCGGGATAGTCATTCACGTAGATGAGACTGTCCCTTGTGTTTCCAAACAGTGGGTCCCTTTCATAGTTTGTCTCGTAGGATTCTCCGCCTGCTGTGAGATCGGTCCATGGTGACATGGCTACTATTCCTGCCGGAAGCGGCATGTCGTGGTCGCGAAGATACATGGTGAGGCACATTGCAAGGCCTCCGCCTGCTGAGTCTCCTGCCAGCACAATCTGCGAGCCAAACCAGCCTGTGACAAAAGCCATTTATAGCAGGCTATGGCATCCTCAAGTGCTGCCGGATAAGGGTGCTCCGGTGCCACGCGATAGTCAGGCGTGAGCACGGAGCAGCCCTCACTTACCTCGTTATAAAGGCCTGCAAATACATAGTATGCATTGCGCACTGCCCCCATATATCCACCACCATGCAGCTGCAGTATCACACGCTCTGTATTTGGGTTTTCCTTTGAGGATAAAGCTTCATAGTGAAACCGCCCATATCTATATCCTCTGTTACAAAGCAGTCCGGAACAAGCCATGCAGGTTCCTTCATGCGCTTCCTGAGCTCTCCGGATTTTATTTTTTTACCGATTGCAAGGTCATTTGTGATATGTCCCATCAGATTAGCAAGTATTTTTCCCTGTATACTGACTTCTTCATCTGCCACAGCTGCATTGCTATGGACTTTTTCCGCATGCTCACTTTTCATGACAGATAATGAGTTCTTAAATGTCTTTTCAAGCTTATTCCCCAAAGCTCCTATTATTCCAGTTTCATTATCCCCATTACTATCGCCGTTTTCAATTTCCGATGGTAGTTTCCCATCTCTTCATCCTCAAACATATGCGAATTTCCTATTCCATGAAAGCCTATCATATATGAAATCTCCGTTTCAGTTCTGTTCTGGCTCTTTTGTCACCGATAATCAGTGTTCCAAGGAACAAAAACAGCGATGCGCCCATCGCTCCCATTGCCAGATATGGGAACCATATGACCTTGACTGCCACAAGTATCATCGCAATCACGCTCATCAGCACAAGAAAAAGCTGCATCATCATGTAGCTCTGCCAGTTTCTTATGTTTACTATCATGAGTATAATTGTAGCAAGAACCATCGCCAATATGGCACTTGGGAACACAAATGTAAGTGCCCAGCCACTGGCGCCTGTGAGAAGGTCTACTCCCTCGAGAAACAGCACCGTGAACACAAATGTGCTTACAATTTTAAAAATATATCCATTTCTTCCGACTATTGCCAGGCGCAGCGTCACATTCGCATAGATTACAACAAGAAGCACTATAAAACTCCAGTTTATCTCGTGGTCTGTCATGTAATCAACAGTTGTCAGCACAATCTGTCCTACTATAGAAAGAAACAATATGATATTTTCCAGTAATCTGTATTTTCTTGATGCGCCTTTGACATCAGGGTATCTCGTACCGTTGTCCGATGGCTGTTCAACAGGTGCCACAACCTGCTGGCAGAGTGGGCATTTATCGGTATTATCGGTTATATAACACCGCATTTCATGCATTTAGTCATAATACTCTCCATTTGTCTCAATTGTCACATCCACTCCGTCATTTACAAGCTTCTTAAAAAAGCTTCTCTGAATCATTGTATCTGCCAGAATAGATGAAAAAGTAAACACCAGTGTGTCCTTGTAGGAGCAGATGGTGCCCTTCATAGGCTGCCCCTTGGACATTGGTATAAAGGAATAAAAGCCTGTTATATACGGCTCGTATTCCGGCTCCACCTTTATATTTCCAATATTGGTGATAGTGGTGGTGTTTGCCAGTGCCGACTGCGTATAGACCGCCTTCATTGCCAGATTTTTTATAAAAAGAGGCACCGGTCTCATCAGGATATTTTTCTGATTTGACACACTGTATGAGAAAAGATCCTCCAGATGCTCCTTAGAAATCTGTGAATTGATGGAATCCGTCACTATTTTAAGCACCTCCTCAAATGTGTAGGTGCTGTTTTGCGGTCTGAACTCAGCAGATATCATAACAAAAAAAGTTCTTTGTGGTCACCGAGTCAAAATAAGGACGTAGATTCACAGGAACTGCGACCCTGACAGGCATATCGTTTGGCATGCCGTGAAAACACTCCTGATACACACTCCACACAAAGCATGCTACCAGATAATCATTTATGGAAACTCCATAGCGGTGGCAGACCTGCTTCAGCTGTGATACAGGCATCATGCCATGTATCAGCCCAAACTCTCCATCAGGTACCTTTTCCAACTTTAAAAGATACGCCTTCTGCCTGTTAAAGCCACTTGGCTTACTTGATTTGTAGTTCTTTACAAAGCTGTCCTCTCTATTTAAGGATGTGCCTGCGTCAATGAATCGCCCTTTAGCTTTGCAATCTCCGGATGTGTGAGACGCAGATACTGGTAGGTGAGCTCCCTAAGGAAATTGATGCCGCCCATGCCATCTGTCAACACATGAAATACCTCAAGATTTATTCTGTTCTTATAATATGTCACCCTGAAAAGATAGCTGTGATTCTTGTTCGGTCTTATAAATCTGCACGGAAATGTATTTTCCTCATGCACCTTTGGTGCCTTTTTGCCATTTTCCTCAAAATAGTTCCAGAATACTCCCATCCTGAGTCTCACATTAAACAGACCAAACTTCGGAAGCACTATATCCAGTGCCTCCTGCAGCTTTTCACTGTCAATCTCATCAGTTAAGGTGACTGAGATCCTATATACATTTGTCATGCTCTCCCCCGCTATACTAGGAACAGATTTGCTGTGTTGTCCAGCTTGTCCCAGCGGATTGAACGCGTTTTCGACATTTTAAATTCCTCGCTTACTATAATGATATAGCGAAGCAGCGCTCTAATCGAGCCTGCCGTACACCTCCATCGGCACATATGCTTTATCTGTATCCCATCAGCCACATATTCCTCCGACACAAGCTCGCCCTGTTTTCTGATGAGCTGTATCACGCCTGCCTTATCATATGGGATAATTCTCTCAATATATACCTTGTTCTCTCTTAATATCTCCTCTAAAAGAGATTTTACCTCATCTAATCCCAGATCCTTTGCTGCTGAAATGTTTAGAGTATAATCTGCCCTGAAATCATGCAGCGGTTCATTGTCTGTGCGTGCATCCTGCTTATTAAAAAGTGTGACAAATTTCTTATCTTTTACACCAAGATCATCCAATGTCTGGTAGGTTATGAACATCTGCTTTTCCCGCTGCATGTTGGATGAGTCCACCACATGGAAAATGATGTCAGCATACTTTGCCTCCTCGAGTGTACTCTTGAAGCCTCTATCAGATGATGCGGCAGCTTCCTGATAAACCCGACCGTATCAGTTAAAAGCACCTGCTGCTTGCCATCAAGTGCAAGAATGCGTGTTGTCGGATCAAGCGTTGCAAAGAGCTTGTCTTCCTCAAGCACATCAGCCTCTGTCAGATGATTTAACAGCGTGGACTTACCTGCGTTAGTATATCCTACTATCGCAACAACCGGTACCTTGTTTTTCTCACGCTTTGCCCTCGTGATATCTCTGTGCTTCTGCACCTCCTTCAGCTCCCTTCGAAGCTGCGATATCCTGTCATTTATGAGACGGCGGTCTACCTCGAGCTTTTTCTCTCCGGGACCTCTTGTTCCAATTCCTCCGCCAAGCCTGGACATTGACTTTCCCAGTCCCGACAAACGGCTTAATCTGTACTTGAGCTGGGCCAGCTCAACCTGTATCTTACCCTCACTTGTTGTGGCCCTTGATGCAAAAATATCAAGAATAACAAGTGTCCTGTCCATAACCTTTGTGTCAAGGTACAACTCCAGATTTTTCTGCTGTGCCGGACTCAGCTCATCATCGCACACAATGCCTGTTGCCCCTGTACTCTCCACAAGCTCTGCAATCTCCGCCACCTTTCCGGTACCGACATACGTGCCCGGATGTATTTTTTCTCTTCTTTGGATAAGTGTGCCTACAACTGTCGCACCGGCTGTCTTTACCAGCTCCGCAAGCTCTGAAAGTGAATCATCCGCATCATCACCGTCCTGCTCACTCACTCCGACGAGCACTACTCTCTCCTCAATATCCTCTATCTTAATAGTATCTGCCATAATCTATCTGGTCTCCAAAAACTGATATTCTCTTGCTGCATCCTCGTCATCGGGATAATCCTTCATGTATTCCTCCATTTGGCTCTTTGCTGTGGCAAAATCACCGGAATACTCATACGCTATAATCATAGCCTTTGTTATCTGCTGCTTGTTCGGCACACTTTCAAGTTCAAGTGCGTTCTGAAAATAAGTAATCGCAGTGTCATAATTACCATTGTCCATCTGCGCCTGTCCCATATTCATCAGATCATACGAATCCGCCTCACCGCTGTCTAGGTATTTCTTAAAATACTTCTGCGAGCTGTCATTATCGCCCTTCTTCTGATATACCTCACCCATATAGTAGTTTGCCTTGACAAGTTTCTCATCAATAGCCTTTTGAAGACTCTTTATTGCTGAATCATAATCACCGAGCATGGTGTATATACGGCCTCTCTGCATATAGTCATCAGCAGTTTTTGCCTTAAGCTTTAAAGCCTTATCCAGATATTCCTTTCCCTGTCATTCATGCCATACTTCGACAAGGTCTCATAAACACCAAGGTAAAGCTCATAATTATCAGTATTCTCACTGAGCGCCGTCTTAAAATCCTTCATACCCTTGTCTGAATCATTCTTGGCAAAATATATACAGCCCCTCAGATAGTATGCGTCAGAATCCTTATTATAGTCGATGATAGCCGTATATGTATCAATCGCTCCATCCACGTCACCACTCAAATACTGTGCCTTGGCCTTGTAATAGCATATGTCAAGCTCCTCTGCGCCTACTGAGCCAACCGACTGGTCCAGTGCCTTCTGAAAAGCATCGACCGCATCATCATAGCTGCCGTTTTCTATACAGTTGATGCCATACTGTCTGTACGCATCCCTATCCTTTGCCTTGTCGCTTGAGCCACAGCCGGAAAGCATGCCCGCCGTGAGTGCCACGGTAAGCGTAAGTGCCATAAATTTATTCTTTATCATAATAGTTCTCCATGTGTATATTCTTCCCCTTATTATATATGTAATTGCCAAACTTGTAAATCCCGCCCTTACATTTCTGCTAGGGGCCTGCAGTTCACGGTGAGGCAGGATTATGAGATTGTAAGCTGCAATAGTACGGTTTATGGGCGTGGTGGGGGATACACAGTCTCGGAAGTGCTACGCTGCGCTGCCAAGATACAGTAGGAATTATGCCTTGCAGGCTTTCTATGCTCGACGAAACCGTCGAAACTCGCCTTCCATGGCTCGATTTCTCCTTGTCCCGGCGTCCATGCCGGGACATTTCTGTGTTGCATGGGCATAATTCAACAGTATCTAGACAGCTTCGCTATTCGCTCTCCCGAGACTGTGTATCCCCCACCACGCCCAAAAACCTCACTTTCCCATGAAAAATATAAGTATCGGTAAGTAGTGCAACACATCATCTCACATTTCTTCACAACTTAGCAAGACGTAAGCACCGGTCATCGGTGCGCACACGTCACCCCAATCTCACCACAACGCAGCAAAACATAAGCACCGGCCACCGGTGCGCACACGTCACCCAACACATTTTGCCACAGCGTAAGGGACGTAAGCGCAGGGTACGGCGTGCACACATACTCTTGCGAGAGCGCATAGCGAAGCTGCTTAGAGTCTGTAGGATTATGCTTAGAACCACAGAAATGCACCGCCATGGACGGCGGGGCAAGGCGTTATGCGCCACGGACGGCGCATAAAAGCTGGTTTCGTCAGCCTGCGAAACACTCCGGGCATAATCCGTACAGACACTTAGCAGCGTAGCGTAGCGAACGCAAGAGTATGTGTGCATGCCGTCCCCGGTGCTTACGTCCCGTCCTATAGCAAAAAAGAACCCCTGCGGGATGCACCCGCAGGAGTTCTTAAGCCCAATTTGTATTTAAAGGAGGAAGAAAAATTCTAAGCCTCTAAATGCCAGATTTCATCATTGTACTGCTTGATTGTTCTGTCAGAAGAGAAGAAACCAGCCTTGCTGATGTTAACAAGCATCTTCTTAGCCCAAGCCTTCTTATCCTCATAATCAGCGTAAGCCTTCTCTTTTGTCTTGCAGTAATCCTCAAAGTCTGGGAATGTCATGAACCAGTCTTTGTTGAGGAGCTCGTTGTAAAGTCTCTCTAAGTTCTCCTTAGAACCAACCTTCATCATCTCATCACTTACAAGGAAGTCAACAGCCTTCTTTAAGTCTGCATCCTTGTCATAGTAATCCTTAGAGCAGTAGTCGCCTCTCTCATATCTGTCGATAACAGTCTGTGAATCCTCACCGAATACATAGATGTTCTCATCACCGACAAGCTCAGCTATCTCTACGTTTGCTCCGTCACTTGTTCCAAGTGTAATAGCACCGTTAAGCATGAACTTCATGTTTCCTGTTCCTGATGCCTCCTTAGAGCAAGAGAAATCTGCTCTGAAATATTTGCAGCCGGGAATAATTTCTCAGCTAATGTTACGTTGTAGTTCTCAACCATGAATACCTTAAGGTATGGACTTACCTCAGGATCATTGTTGATAATCTGCTGTAAGCAGAGGATTGCATGGATGATATCCTTTGCAATGATATATGCAGGAGCTGCCTTTGCACCGAAGAAGCATGTGATTGGTGTAGATGGCTTCTTGCCTGCCTTGATCTCAAAGTACTTACGGATGATGTAAAGCACGTTGAGCTGCTGTCTCTTGTACTCGTGAAGTCTCTTAACCTGGATATCAAAGATTGAATTGTCAGGTACGTCGAGATTCTGAGTCTTCTTTAAGTAAGAAGCAAGCTCTGTCTTCTTTGCGTTCTTGATATCAACAAGCTTTGTGAGAACAGCGTCATCATTGATGAAATTGCCAAGCTTCTCTAACTCGTTTGCATCCTTCTTCCAGCCGTCACCGATAAGCTCTGTGATGTATGCTGAAAGCTCCGGGTTACAAGACATTAACCAACGACGGAATGTGATACCGTTTGTCTTGTTGTTGAACTTCTCAGGATATAACTTGTAGAAGTTGTTGAGCTCTGTATTCTTTAAAATCTCTGTGTGGAGGTATGCAACACCGTTTACAGAATATCCGAAATGAATATCCATGTGTGCCATGTGTACAAGACCGTCCTTGATGATGTATGTGCTCTCATCAGCTACCTTTGCGCGAACCTTGTTGTCAAGCTCACGGATGATTGGCATAAGCTGTGGAACTGCCTTCTCCAAGAAGCTGATTGGCCATTTCTCAAGAGCCTCTGCAAGGATTGTGTGGTTAGTGTATGCACAAACCTTTGATACAATCTCAATAGCCTCATCCATCAGGATGCCCTTCTCCTGAAGGAGACGGATAAGCTCTGGAATAACCATTGATGGATGTGTATCGTTGATCTGAACTGCTGCATAATCAGCAAGGTCATGTAAATTAGAGCCCTTTGCCTCTGCCTCTGCAAGGATAAGTCTTGCTGCGTTTGATACCATGAAATACTGCTGGTATACACGAAGGAGACGTCCCTTATCATCTGAATCATCAGGATATAAGAATAATGTAAGGTTCTTCTTGATGTCATCCTTGTCGAAATCAATTGTGTCGCCTACGATTGACTCATCAACTGACTCGATGTCGAATAAGTGAAGCTTTGTTGTACGGTTGTTGTATCCAACTACATCGATATCGTAAAGTCTTGACTGTACTGTGAATCCGCCAAAGCTTACAGGATATGTGATATCTGTCTTTGTAAGCCAGCTTTCTTTTGTAATCCATGGGTTTGGAGTCTCCTTCTGGAGATTGTTCTCAAATACCTGCTTGAATAATCCGTAGTGGTAGTTGAGGCCTACACCGTCTCCGTTGAGCCCGAGTGTTGCGATTGAATCTATGAAGCATGCTGCAAGACGTCCAAGTCCGCCATTTCCAAGTGAAGGCTCAAGCTCGATTTCCTCGATTTCAGCAAGTGACTTTCCGTTCTTCTCAAGAGTCTCTTTAACTTCATCGTAGATGCCTAAGTTGATAAGGTTGTTTGATAAAAGCTTTCCGATAAGGAACTCTGCTGAGATGTAGTAGAGCTTTTTCTTTCCTTTGTTTGAAACCTTTTTCTCTGCCTTGTCTTTTACAAGCTCAAGTAATGCGTAGTATACTTCCTCGTCTGTACTAACGCTGATGCCCTTCTGAAGCTTTGTTTCGATTTCCTGCATGATTGCCATTTTGATTTCCTCCCAAATCTGTTATCATGTGTACACGCCAATGTGTCAAATCAACTAATTTTCATTTAGCGTGCTTAACTTCTTTGTGTCATTTGATGAATCAAGTATAATCCATTACACTGCACAATTCTTGCAATATACAGTCGAAAACTTGCACAATCCTATCATTTTTCGGTATTTTTAGTGGCTTTTCAAGAAATAATATGCTAAAATATCATCATGAATATATTAGAATATGAAAATTATCACGAAGACAAAACACATGTGGAGCTTACGTTCCCATACAATACCTACCTGTGCTCTATTCCTCTTGATTTTTCCGGAGTTCCGCTGCACTGGCACGACGACATGGAGCTTATCTATATAAAGAAGGGCTGCGGTCATATATCTGTAGATTTTAAGGAGTACCATGTCACAGCGCCAAGCCTTGTGCTGATTCTGCCGGGACAGCTTCACTCTATAGACCAATATATGGATGAATCGATGGAGTACGAAAATATCATATTTTCCCTGTCGATGCTGCTTCCCGGAAAGTACGATTACACCAAGGAGGATTTTCTTACACCTCTCTTAACCGGCAGATTCACAGTTCCGACGGTTTTTACACCGGTGTATCCATACTACGAGGATGTCGTGGCTCCAATAGATGCATGCGATGAGATTTGCAAGACGATGCCGCAGGGCTATCAGCTTTATATAAAGAGCAAGCTCTACGAATTCTTTTTTGTGCTTGATAACCGCTGCCGTAATCTGACAAAGCCACTAAAAAGCAAAAAGACTCTTGATAAGATGAAGGTTGTTCTCAAATATGTGGAAAATAATTATGCCGACAAAATCTCCATCGCCGATATCGCTGATGTAGCCGGTTTTTCAGAGTCTCATTTTATGAGGTACTTTAAAGAGACCATGGGTACATCATTTGTTGACTATTTAAAGGACTACCGCCTGACCATGGCCGCGAGACTTTTGCAAAGCTCAGACAGCTCGGTGCTTTCTATTTCAGGCGAAGTAGGATTTGAAAGCCTGTCATATTTTAACAGAGCCTTCAAAAAGCACTATGGCATGACACCTCTGCAGTACCGCAAGGGTATTTGACACCACTCTATGTGGTTACAATGCAATATTTCTTAAATAAACGATGGAAAATAATCATGAAAAAAAATACATACATAAAAATGACTGCCCCATTCCGTGAAAATAACAGGGCAGCCCGAAAGCTTGAATTAATCAATAAAATATGCACTTATTTAGTTTTTATCACATACCCTGTATACGTGCTGTATCTGTGCTTTACAGCCGGTCATATGCTTGCACTCTCAATCATTGCTCCGCTTGTCGGCTTTATTGCAGTATCGGTTTTCAGATATATCGTAAACAGACCACGCCCATACGAAAAATTTGATATGCCGCCTGTCATTCCAAAGGATACCCTCGGCAGGTCTTTTCCTAGCAGGCATGTTTTTTCTGCATTTATAATTGCATTTACTGTTTTAATATGCTCACCTGCTGCTTCGCCTTTATGGTTCACCGGCATTGTGCTTGCAGTCCTTGCAGCTATCATTGCCTGTGTCCGTGTGATATCAGGTGTGCATTTTATCAGCGATGTTGTCGGTGCTTTTGTTTTTGCAGTCATTGAAGCATATATAGTGACTGTTTTCTTTTTATAAATAGCTGTTAGTTGTTTCCACCATCAACACTCTTTTTTATGGCGTTTCCGGCATCATCTACGGCATCCTTTGCGCCGTCTATTACATCCTTACCGCATCGCCTGCTCCGTCTATCACATCCTTACCGGCATCGCCTGCCCCGTCTATCACATCCTTACCGGCATCGCCGCTCCATCTATCACATCCTTGCCGGCATTTCCGGCACCATCTATGATATCCTTGCCGGCATTTCCGGCATCGTCGGCGGCAGAGCCACCTCTTTGTGTATTTTCAACCATTGAGGTGTCAGCCACATTACTATTGTTTCCACAGGCTGCAAAAGCGCTTGCAGCAGCTAGTATCAGGCAAAGTGCCAATAAATATTTCATTTTCTTCATTGTATCAGTCTCCTTTTCGTTTTGGAGATAGTATGGTCAATTTTTCGTAATTTATACATCATTCGTAACTATTCTGAACCACTGAGAACAAAAAAGCTAATGCGTCATGCATGTAAGCGGCAGTTTTTCTTGTTCTCAGCTTTTTAACTTGGGTTTTGTGATGAGTGCCGCGATATACGAAAAGATAAGTGCTGCCGATACTCCAACGGCACAAGCCTTAAAGCCGCCCTTAAACAAGCCTATAAAACCCTCGCTGTCCACAGCCTCCTTCACACCCTTCCACAGTACATTGCCAAAGCCCAAAAGCGGTACGTTGGCACCGGCGCCCGCCCACTTTGAAAATGGCCCGTATATGCCGACGGCGCCAAGAAGCGCTCCCGTGCACACGAGCATTACCATAATTCTGCCCGGCATGAGCTTTGTTTTTTCCATTAAAATCTGTACGATGGCGCAGATTATACCACCCACCACAAATGCTTTTACATAATCCATTATATCCTTACGCCTTTCTTCTATTTTTGAACGTGCAGCCCATCCCCAAAAAACGGCACGTTAACACTATTATATATGTGAAGCCATCAGCTTCAAATTGCAGCTTCAAGCACCACACCATGTGCAATTCCCGGTACTGACTCGCCCTCGTTGAAGCTGACAGGCGAAAGAAGTGCTCCTGTCGGCACAAATAGTATACGCTTCAATTCACCGCTTCTAAGCTTTGGCAGATAATATGCTGACAAAACAGTTGCCGAGCATGCACAGCCCGAACCACCTGAGCCTGTGTTCTGATTCGTTGCATCAAACATCTTCATGCCACAGTCCTCATGATTTTTGCTTATGTCCACGCCATTTTGCCTGCACAGGTCAATCAGTATCTTCTGTCCGACGCTTCCAAGATCCCCTGTCACTATCCTATCGTAATAGGATGCCTCTCTTCCAAAATCACTCAGGTGATTTACTATCAGCTCACAGGCCGCAGGGGCCATTGCAGCGCCCATGTTCATGGCGTCCTTTATGCCATAATCCACCACAACTCCTGTCGTGATTCCCTCAATCTGCACCTTCTTTGATATACTATCTGCATTGTCGCACCCAGTCCTTTCATTGTCACACCCGGTCTGTGTCTCATTACCACCTGCTCCACTACCCACAATAAATGCTGCACTTCCTGTGACTGTCCACGTCGCTGACACCGGTCTTTGATTAGCATACTGGTTAGGGAAGCGAAACTGCTTTTCGGCACTGCCGAAGTGGCTTGATGTCACTGCCACCGCATGCTTTGCATACCCTGCTGCCACAAATGCCGCGGCAAGCGAGAGCGACTCCCCGCATGTGGAGCATGCTCCATACACTCCAAACCACGGAATACGGAAGTTTTCCACACCAAATGTTGTGGCCATAGACTGTCCGAGCAGATCTCCTGCAAATACATAGTCCATGTCGGACGCATCCAGATGTGCTTTTCCAAGGGCCATTGTGAGTGCATCTCGCTGCATGGAGCTCTCTGCCTTTTCCCACGTGTTCTGCCCAAACCTGTCATCTTTTCCTACAATATCAAACAGACCTCCAAGCGGTCCGTCAGCCTCCTTTGTGCCTACAACAGAACTGCTTTCCAATATAAAAGGAGCCTCCGTAAAACGGAGACTCCACTTTCCCAATTTTTGCTGCATACCGACTCTCCTTACTCTTAATCTCATCAAATCATAGATTTAATTAATGTCAGTATGCACAAACATATAAAATATATTCATTCAGATATAACAGCTCTACTTGCCATCATATGACACAACTGCGTCCACATCATACTTGCTAAGAAGCTTTCTGCCATTAAGACCTGCAAGCTCAATAAGGAAAAGCATCTTCACAACCTCTCCTCCAAGCTCCTCAACAAGCTCTGCTGCTGCCTGCATTGTGCCTCCTGTAGCGATAAGATCATCCACGAGAACCACCTTCTGACCGGGCTTTATTGAGTCCTTGTGCATCTCAATTGTTGCTGTGCCATACTCAAGGTCATATGTCTTTGATACAGTCTCACATGGCAGCTTGCCTGCTTTTCTCACCATGACAAACGGCTTATGAAGCGCATATGCTATCGGCATGCCAAAAACAAAGCCCCTTGATTCTGCTCCTGCTATCACATCAAAATCAAGTCCATCAAGCCTCTTTATCATCTCATCAATTGCAAGCTTTAATCCATCTGCATCCTGGATAACACTTGTCACATCGCGGAACATGATGCCCTTCTCCGGGAAATCCGGGATAGTTCTGATATAGTCCTTTACTGTTTTCATTGTATGTACCTTCCTTATATGTATTTAATATGTATTTACAAATATATTCATGACGCATTTGTCCTTTTGTATGCATTACCATTTTACTCTCTTGTGGCGCCATATGCAAATCAAAATCACTTCACCTTATGATACCCGTCTATACACTCCACGACATCCACTATCTCTATCGCGCCGGCGTAAGAGTCGGCCACAAAGCGTATATCAAATCTGCCGTATCTCATGCCATAGATATAATCCTTGGCCTTGTTGTATGCAGCTCTTGGATCCTGTGCCAGAATATGCTCCACAGTAATGCGGGTATCTTCATCCATACAGCTTTTGAGTGCCTCATCACGCCAGATAACATGCACCGTATCCCATCTGTGCTCTGCGGCAAAGCCATCTGATGCCTTAGGATGTGAGTCTGCATATGCCAGATACGGCTTTATATCATAGATTGGTGTGCCGTCAAGCATATCTACACCTGACACATGAATTATAGGGTCCTTGCTGCTTTTGTACTCAACCTTATCAAGCCTTACAGAGGATAGTCCCATGCCGTTTGGGCGAAACGGCGAACGCGTGGCAAAAACACCTCTCTTTTCCCGGCCTCCAAGCCTGGGTGGTGTGACGAGCGGTGTGAATTTCTCCACTCTGTTTTCAGAAAAGCCCCATATAATCCACAAATGTGTGAACTCCTCTATTCCACGAAGCGCATCGGGATTTCTGTATTCGGGTTCAAATATTATCTGCCCTGCCGCCTCAGGTACGAGGCCACTCTGCCTCGGAATGCCAAATTTCTCTCCAAATCCGGTGTGCATAATCGCAACCGGCTCTATAGTCTTCTCATACATATCTCTATACCAGTATTTTATTCAGTATATCATCCTCGAGCACAAGCTTCTTTGCCGCGTCGCGGTACTCCTTCTCATGCAGATATGTGTGCCTGAACGGCTTCATGGATGGCGCCATATCTATCGCATCCAGAAAATCCTGCTTTCTCATGCCAAGAGTGGCCGCATAGTCGAAAAAGCCTGTCCTTTTGAGCACAGTGCACACCCTTACATATCTGTGGTTCTGCACCACACTCATGATATAGGTTGCTATGCCGACCTGTATGCCATGAAGCTGTGGATGCTCAAGAATTTTGTCAAGCGCATGTGAAATGAGATGCTCACTGCCGCTGGTCGGCGCACTGCTTCCCGCTATCTCGTTTGCTATGCCGCTCATGGCAAGCGAATCCACAAGCTCCTTTAGGAAAAGCTCATCCTTTATGCTCTCATAAGGTGTACGCACAAAGCTGTTGACCGCCTTTTTAGCGACCATCACAGCGAAGTCATTGACCACACCTGCACCGTGCTTTTCCTCAAAAATCCAATCATATAGCGCTGTAATCTTTGACACCATATCACCGATGCCTGAATATATAAACTTCTCAGGGGCTGTGCGGATGACCTGTGTATCAACTATAATACCATGTGCAAGCTTTGCCGGAACCGATGTACGCTTGCCGTGCACCAAAAGTGATGCACTGGCGCTGGAAAAACCATCACTTGAGCTTGAGGTCGGCACACTGATAAATGGCAGATTTCTTAGAAAAGCTGCATATTTTCCTGCATCTATTACCTTTCCGCCGCCCACTGACACGACTGCCTTTGCCTTGTTTGGTATATCAAAAGCAAGGGTGATGATATCGTCTATCTCAACTGTATCAAGCTCACTGTACTCAAGCACGGTGATATCTGCATCCGAAAGTGACTTCATTATAGCATCTCCAAACATATCTATGAGACCGTTTCCCATAAAAATGACTACGCTCGTTAGCTCCTCACTCTTTAAATACTCTCCTATTTTGTTTAATGTTCCATTTCCCACCTTGAGGATTGATGGAATGGATATTGCTTTTCCTGTCTGCATTTTCATTCTCCTCTTTTTATTTAATATGCCGGACTATCATTGCTTTGCATCAAAAATTGTCGCACTGTAGCCCTGTTTTTTCTTGCTGTCATACATGGCGGTGTCTGCCCTTCTGTAGAGCTGGTCAAACGTGATACAATCCATTCCGTCATAAAAGCATGCACCAAGACTGAGCAGTATATGCTTTCCATTCATCTCTGCTATATCAATATGCTCTATGTTTGAAAAAAGCCTGTCAAAAAAAGCTTCTGCCCGCTCTTTATCAAGCATCCCCGGTATAAATACCGCAAACTCATCCCCGCCCAGGCGAAGCACGACATCATCATCACGACATGATTTGCGCAGAGTATCAGCAATTGCTATTATCACCTTGTCACCTACCGCATGTCCATAGGTGTCGTTTATTGCCTTAAACTTGTCACAGTCTAAAAGGCATAACAGACCGCACTGTTTGCGGACGAGATACTCTGTTATCTTATTCTCTCCACTTCCGCGGTTGCGTATACCTGTCATCAAATCAATCTGTGCCAGATACATAAGCCTGTTTTCACGTCGCTTTTCCTCGTCAATATTCTCCACGCAGTAAAGCACATGCCACAGTCTGCCATCTGCATCATAGTCTACAGGAATAAACCTTTCACGGCACCAGCCTGATACCTTTCCGATAAACTCGTGCACTATGGTATTTTTTCCACGAAGTCTGTCCTCTACAGTACTGATATCCACAAATTCAAGTGTCTCTTTGCGCTGTGCCTTAGTACAGAACTCATTCATCACACTGTTTATATGCCCCGGGAAATCCTCATCTATCCTATACTCTCCCTCTTTCTGTGGCTTCACGCCCAAAAAGTGTGTAACCTCATCCAAAGTCTTTACTATATGGTATCTGCGTGTCTGCACATTTACCAGTGCCATGGATATATAGATGCTTGAAAGCGATGAATAGCTGCTAAGCTTCGCTTCCTTATTCGACTTTGTGAAGGAATTGCGCAGCTTAAGCAATGATATGAGCAGGGTTCCTATCATATCCAGGAATGTAGTCAGTCCGAGAGTATCACTTTCCGGTGGATTATCCACACCGAAAAAGCCTTTATCTCATCCTTGTAACGGATTGGACATACCACCAGGTTTTTTACATTTTGTGCCTTTAACAGATTATAGGAGACCTTGTGCTCATCCTTTATCTGCTCTATATCTGTAATAATGATATTTTTTTCATTGTCAAATGCCTGATACCACCAGCCTATTATGTCCATATCAACATTCTGCAGTTCATGTATCTCCGGCACTATTCCATCCGCACACCACTCATATGTATTTCGTGTGATATGCCTCTCATCACAATCTTCAAATATATATATGCGGTCAGAACCGATGTGTTTTCCGAAAAATCTGATAAACTCATTAATCTGCTCATCCGGTGTATCATAGTTGAGTGCAGATCTGAGTGCCTCATTTATAACAAGCTCGTATTTTATAATTGTCTTCATACCTGCTGCATCCTCGTATTGTTACTTGTATATTACCCGTATTATTCAAAACCACCACACACATTCGCAAAACTGCACGATGTCCGCGCTTAACAACATTATACCAAATTTTTTCAAAAATGCACATAAATCATGGTATTCTTACCATTATTTTTTTCTCTTTATTTTCAATCATCGTAAGTACAGGAATGTGCTTCTTTCTGAGTGCACGTATAACCGGATATGTCTCAAATGCGTTTCCTTCCACATACACTGCCTCCGGTCTGTACTTCAAAATACACTTTACCTGCTCCTTTACATATGCCTTCCACTGCGGCTTCTCCATCAGGACCTCTGCATATGCTGTCTCACTGTCAAGCTCTGTTAATTCAAGCTGTGGAATGGGCATCGCATCAACATGACAGATATGCACGCCCTTTATGCCTCGTGCCTTTGCAACATTCATAAGCTGCTCGTTAGTCTGACTGTCACATGCCTTCGCTGTAGTATCTCCTTTACCGCCATACCATACTATCACAGAGCTGTCTTTATGAAGAGAAAGCGCCTTTTCGCATGCCTTTACAGCTTCATCCTGCTCCTTAACAGTCATGATAAAGCCGCCCTTGTGACAGAATATCGCACCGGAAATTCCTGTAGCATTTACCAGCTCCTCACCTTCAAGCCCCAGCCACTCTGCCGGAAAAGAACATTTGTAATTCATCGAATACTCTCTTTTCTGCGGCTGTATACAAAAGCCGCCTCTGTTTGACGGAAAAATAACAAACGCAATATCCGTCTCACTCAGAGCCTTCTGACACGGTATAAACTCAGGAAGCACCAGTATCCTGCTTGCCGGATCGTGCTTTGCAAGCACCTCCTCCACTCTCTTATCGGCTCTCTCATTGCCACGGTATCTCTCAAATTTGTTTTCCAGTATCATGCCTGCCACGCTTACCGCCTGAAAGAAAGCCTCATCGCTGCCACCCTCATAATCCCATGACGGATTGAAATTGCCTATAAGTGTTGCGAGCTCGTTTTTCTCTCCTGTGTTGTCATTGTTGTCGAGAGGCTGGACAAATGATTCATCGAATTTCACCGCAAGCTCCTCACCTAGAATATCCGCTCCAACAGCCTCCCACAGCAGTCCAAATGCCGCATACGGCACACCGTTTTCCCTGATTCTGCTGTCCTTTTGATGATGGTCAAACTCACCACGCCCTATATCAAAAACTATTCCTGTGAAATCATCAGGCACACTATTGCCCCTTGTTATGCTGATCTCAGGGTTTATATACAAAAGCAAGGCTGATGAGAACACATCATCTGCATGAAATTTGCCACCATGTGTGAAGGCACAGGCATCCTTTTGTTTTATCTGCTCTATTAATCTGCTCATTTTATAACCTCATATATATTCTTTTACGTTGTGATACCTTATAACTCTTTAATCATAATTGTAATATTCCAAATGTCAATATAGTTGATGCTAAAACATCCGTTGACAGAATGTCTTTTCTGTATTACTGTATATAATACAAATAATACATTTATATCACTGACAAGTTTTGTCAGATTACAGCCTGCTCATAAATATTGATGCATTTCAAACAGGCTATTACATATAAACAGTAAGATACAGGAGGTTCACATGATAATAGAACTCGACATGTCAAGCAGCACCCCGATATACGTACAGCTTAGAAACCAGATTGTAAAGGGAATAGGCAAAGGTGAGCTAAAGACCGGTGAAAAGCTTCCAACCGTGCGTCAGCTTGCAAGCGATGCCGGTGTAAACACAATGACGGTCAATAAAGCCTATCAGATTTTGAAAAATGAGGATTTATCCGTACAGACAGACGGCTCGGCGCTTTTGTGTCCGAATCCATCGCAGATGATACCGATTTCACTGAAAAGCTGGAATCAGAGCTTGAGCTTTTAAGTGCTGAGGCCTGTCTCACCGGAATGAGCCGTGAGGAATTTTTATCAATGTGTAATAAAATGTATTCACAAATGAAACCATGTACCGCTTAGCAGAGGAGGCAGACTATGGAAATTATCATGTTTATTATCTTTATAGTTACAAACCTTTTTATCATACTATGTATGCAATTTGCGTACACACACGCCTATAAATATGAAAACGGCATGTATCTCAATGTACATATTCCATCATCTCACAAAGAAGATGCCGAAGTAACCGAAATCGTCACCACCGGAAAACGCAAAATGAAACACTTTCAAATTGCCAATGTGATTATCTCCATTGCGATATGCTTTATTGTTTTTTTTAACATTGCCGTTTTTGTTCTGATATATATTATCTGGATGTTTGCATATATCTTTGGAATTATTCATATTCCAAACAGCTCCCACCGGAAAATGTATGCTCTGAAAATACAAAACGGATGGATAATAGAAGCCCAACGCAAAAAGGTTTATATCGACACTCGCGTTTCTGCAGAAGCCGGTGCCACAACAGTCAGCTATAAATGGCACGCACTCTTTTTAATTACTGAGCTTGCAGCATATATACCATACTTTATGCTTGGTGACCCCCATTACAATATCCTTATGATTTCGCTGTTTTTGTGCTCTGTTTTAATATCCACACTTTCGCTGGTATTTCATGCTTTTATAAACAAAAGCGAGAGCCACGTATACAGCATGGATTCAAAGCTCAACCTTATTGTCAACAATACCATGAAGAAATATAAAAGCATCGCAATGCTTCTCCTAAGCGGGCTAAACGCCGTCGCATGGATTTATGTAGCATTATACACAAGTGTCACCGGAATACTTCCGGCATCATCATATTATGTGTATATTTTCATTCAGTTAATAGCCGTTTTGGGATTTATTGTTCCAATTTATATGGGCTTAAACAGAAGAAGGAACTGCTGTCTGCCAACACCTCACCAATAGATGTGGACGATGATGAATACTGGAAAACCGGCTACTACTATAATCCCGACGACAAACATATTCTCATTGAAAACCGCATGCAGTCCGGCAGCTACACGTTTAATTATGCTAAAAAAGGCGCGTGGATTTTCACAGGAATCACCTGTGCAATAACAGCCGGCTGTATCATCCTGGTGTTTGTCTGCATGCTTCCTTTGATTAATATACAGGAAAAAATAACTCTGACAAACAATAACCTTACTATTTCTGCCGGTGGCTATACAAGCGAGATTGATGTAAATGACATCACAGAGCTTAAGCTTCTGGACGAGCTGCCGGATGACAGTTTCCTGCGTACAAACGGAGCCTCTACAGACAGCTATGATATCGGCAGGTATGAAGGACGCACCCTTGGAAAATGCAGCCTGTATGTATTCGACGGATACTCTCCTATTCTCATGATAAAATCGGATGATACACTGGTGTTTGTTAATTCTAAGGAAGATGGTGAGATAGAGGGGTTGTATGAAGAATTAAGTCAATAAATTTGTTCTTTTTATGTTATACTGTAATCGTATACCTAAAAAGAAAGCAGGCAAAATCTATGAAAACACGACAAGAAGCATTAGACTACGGCTTATCATTTCCAAATACATATCAGGAAGCCCCATTCCACGACCCAAACTGGCAGCTAGTCCGCGTAAAGGACAGCAAAAAGGTTTTCCTGTGGACCTATGAGCGCAATGGTTTTATCAATTTAAATGTCAAGGTATCCCCTGCCTGGCGAGACTTCTGGAGGGATGCCTTCCCATCGGTCATCCCCGGCTGGCACCAGAACAAGGACAACTGGAATACCATCATTCTCGATGGCAGCATACCTGATGATGCTATAAAAAACATGATTGCAGACAGCTATGACCTTGTCACCTATAATCCGACCAGGCTCATATATGAGGCTGTAAAAAGGATTCCAAAGGGTTGTGTTGCCACATATGCACAGGTTGCCGAGCTTGCAGGCAATAAAAAAATGTGCCGGGCTGTCGGCAATGCTCTGCACAAGAATCCCAATCCGGATGAAATTCCATGCTACAGAGTGGTAAATGCAAAAGGTGAGCTGTCAGGGGCATTTGCCTTCGGCGGAGCCGACGAACAGGCTAACCGTCTAAAGGATGATGGGATTGAGGTCATAGACGGCAGGGTTAATCTTGATAAATATGGAATACAGATTGCAGATGATGTTATATATGCAGCTTCCGAAACTGCGCCGGTGTCATCCCTGTAAGTTTCTTGAACATGACGATAAAATGGCTCGCATCTGAGTACCCCACATCAGATGCTATATCCTGCACCTTGCGTCTGCTGTTTATAAGCAGTAATTCCTTGGCTTTATTGATACGGTAGTTTGTCAGGTACTCATACACCGAGCAGTTCATAAACTCTGTAAAAACACGCGATAGATATTGCTGCGATACAAATACACCATCAGCAAGCTCCTTGGCACTGATATCGTCCATGTAGCTTTCCTCTATAGCATCGATAACAGGCTTTATAAAACGCACATAGCTTTGGTCATCGCTATCGTGTGTGTGGTTAGACTGGTCTGAGAGCAAAAGCATGATGCCATAACAGTCGAGTGAGAGCATCTGCGTATCACTGGAGCGTTCCTTAAAGTCTTCTACAGCCCTGTTAATTGCTTCCGACACATCCATCCCCTTATTCTCATCAATCAGCCGGTATTCCTTTTCATCAAACATTTCCCTGAAGGCTGCCGCCATTGTCCCTGTAAAAGTGGCAAACTCTGTTTTCCAGGGCAGGCTATTGCCGGATGAGATGTTTTTATTGTGATAGGAGTGCGGCACGTTTGGAGCAATGAGAATCCCCTGCCCTTTTTGCAACTCAATCGTATGACTGTTTGACAAAATATTGTCTGAAACAGCCTGATTTCTGCTGTATACCGTTACCTCACCCACACCCTCCTTCGTCTGTAAATAATGGTACAGCGGATACCCCTCCGGGCGCGTCACGCTTTCCTGCTCCCAGTCATTACCGACAGAGTCGAATTGAAACGGTTCTCTTGCGAAATTGCTTCCAAAATAAATAGGCATGATTTCTCCTTTCAAAACAATTTAGTTTCAGAATGTTATATAATTTGGTTTATGATGTTATACTATTTTCCGTAAATATATTATATGATAAGTGCATAAGGAAACACACTTATAGTTTAAGAATATCATAATATCGGGGTTAATACCATAACGGAGGAAAAAAATGCAGTCAAAATTCAAAAGAATCCTTTTTGGAGGAGATTACAATCCAAACCAGTGGCCTAAGGAGGTCTGGGCGCAGGACATGGCATACTTTAAGGATGCCCATATCAACAGTGCCACAATCAACGTTTTTTCATGGGCTAAAATACAGCCGTCTGAGAATGAGTATAATTTCACAGAGCTTGACGAGATAGTTGATATGCTCTCAAACGAAAACTACGACATCGTCATGGCAACATCTACAGCAGCACTGCCTGCATGGATGGTCAAAAAATATCCTGAGACAATGAGCACCGACTCCGAGGGACGCCAGCATAAATTTGGAGCCAGACACAATTTCTGTCCGAACTCCCTGGTATATCAGAAGTACGCAAAGGCTCTTGCGACAGAGCTTGCAAAACGCTATAGCGGCAATAAAAATATTTCTGTATGGCACATCAATAACGAGTATGGCGGATACTGCTACTGTGACAACTGCCAGAATCAGTTTCGTGTATGGCTCAAGAATAAGTACAAGACCATTGATGCTGTAAATGATGCCTGGAACACAGAGTTCTGGGGACACACATTCTATGACTGGGATGAGATAGTCGTACCTAACGAGCTCAGTGAGGAGGCATGGGGCGGCATGACAAGCTTTGCCGGAATATCAACAGACTACAGACGTTTTTACTCTGACAGTATGCTGAACTGCTATAAGCTGGAGCGCGATGCAGTAAAAGCTATCATTCCCGATGCGCTTGTCACAACAAATCTGATGGGTACATTCAAGGGCCTTGACTATTTCAAGTGGGCTAAGGAGATGGATATCGTGTCGTGGGATAATTACCCTGCATACGACACACCATGGAGCATGGTTGCGATGACTCACGATTTGATGCGAGGTCTTAAGGATGAGCCATTCATGCTCATGGAGCAGACTCCAAGCCAGCAGAACTGGCAGCACTACAATTCATTGAAGCGTCCGGGACAGATGCGTGCACAGAGCTATCAGACCATAGCCCACGGTGCAGACACTATCCAGTTCTTCCAGCTCAGACGAAGCAAGGGTGGCTGCGAGAAATTCCACGGTGCTGTAATAGCACATGTCGGAACAAACGACACAAGGGTATTTAAGGAGACTGCACAGCTTGGACGAGAGCTTGAAGCTTCGGCACAAGGACACTTGGCACACGCAATAAGTCAGATGTGGGAATCATCTTTGACTGGGACAATTACTGGGCACTTGAGTACACAAGCGGACCTACACAGGACCTTAAATATGTTGACCAGATTCACCACTATTATGAGTATTTTTACAACAAAAATATCTCAGTCGATATGATTCCGGTTGACGGTGATTTTTCAAAATATAAGGTGATTGCCGCACCTGTTCTGTACATGGTAAAGGAAGGCATGAAGGAAAAGCTTGAGCAGTTTGTGAAAAACGGCGGTACTCTCATCACAACATTTATGAGTGGTATTGTGGACCAGTCTGACAACGTGCATCTGGGCGGATATCCGGGACCGCTTCGCGAGATGGCAGGTGTCTGGGTTGAGGAAATTGACGCGCTCGCACCTGAGCAGTCAAACACTGTAAGCTTTTCGGATGGAAAAGAATATAAATGCAATCTGCTGTGCGACCTGATGCACCCGGAAGGTGCAGAGGTTCTCGCCACATATGAAAGCGATTTCTATGCAGGAATGCCTGCTGTCACAAAAAACAGCTACGGAAAAGGCCATGTATACTATGTTGCCACACAGCTTGAGGCAGCCGGACTTGCAAGGGTGCTTGATGAAGCCACAGATGAAGTGTCTGTATCAGGTGTCATTGCTGAAGAGACAGGTCTTGAAATCACATGCCGCGAGAGCGAAAATACACGCTTTTACTTTGTGATGAATTTCACTGATGAAAAGCATGCTCTCCCTGCAAGCCTTGCAGGAATGGTTGACCTGATCACCGGAGAAGCAGCTAAAGAGGGCGATGTGATGAATAAGTGGGATGTGAAGATACTTATTGAGAATATATAAAAAGCACCGGCGGAGCATTGTTCGTAAATGGTTCTGCCGGTATTTTATTATTAACTATGTTTTATTAACTACGTTTTCTTCTTAATGAAGCAACTATAGCTGCTACTCCGATAATAAACACAGTAAGCATCATGTCAGCCTGCATATTATCGCTTGTTTTTGCAGCTTTTTCGTTCTTTATATTATGAAGCTTTGTTTCATTCCCGGCATTATCAGCAGTCTTATCGACAGTTTTATCTGTGGTCTTGATATCAGCCGGCTTCTTATCCCCCTGATGCTTTGCTACTGTATCAGGGTTTGTAACGACTGCTTTCTCAGCTGTTTTCTTAACAATTACATAGGTTGAGAACTTATTTGTCTCAAATGAGATTTTGCCGTCTGAAACTGTTGCATCAAGCACATCATAGCTTCCATTGTGCTCCCTGACAACTGAATATTCACTGTCTTTATCAAAATCCTTGATAGCGACATCAAGTCTGATTGGCTTCTCAAATTCAGTGATATCATTTATCCAGTAATTATCAGCGCTGATTTCCTGCATATTTGTTCCCTTGCTTACAATAAGCTGAAGGGAAATATCCAGATTGGCAACAATCTCTTTCTTTACTCCATCTGAAGCCGCAATCTGTTCATTTGCTTTTGCAGTATCCGAAGCACTGTCTGATACATCTATCTTCAGATTTCCCGATGCTGCGGCATTATCACCATCGCTGATTTCAATTTTTCCTACTGCTGCAGAGCTTATGTCTGTGACATCAGCTGCCTTTACAAAGGCACCCTTGAAATGCACATTTGTCTGTGGCATTGTGAATGTGTATGTAGAAATATCCTCCTGCGGTGCAAGAGTATTTCCATTTAGTGATACACCTGCAAGCTGATAGCCATAATCCGAAACAAGCTCAACAGTTACCTGCTGCCCCGGTTCTACTACCAGATTTCCACCATCCTTATTACCCGGATTATTTGCAAACATATCCCAGTCCGTGAAATCTGTTTTATCTCCAACCTTAATAATTTTTGCTGTACCATGCTCCAGATATGCATCCTCTCCATATCTCTTTGCATCATATGCCCACGTTACTGTGTAGCGTACCTTATCTATCTGGATAAAGGTCTGACCAGCATTGATTCTCACTGCATTATTCTTCCCTATCTGCACAGGTGTCTGGAGCATATAGCGGCCTGCCTCATCAGTCAGATATGCCATGATGCTTGTAACAGCTGAATCAAACTCATATGAGCTTCCGTTCTTTTGAACCTTTGAATTTGCATCTGACGCCAGCTCCTTCAACGACTTATAATTTACCCCATTATCAAGACTTACCATTACAAGTGCTGCCAGCTCATCTGTGCCTGCCGCATCGCCCTCCACACGAAGCTGTATTGTTTGTGTTGCTCCCTGTGGCGGCATGCCCGGCTGCTGATTATGCTGTGGTTCTCCCGGTCTGCCCTCACCCGGCTGTTGATTCTCTTGCTGCACCCCATCTGCCCATATATGCTGCACCGGTGCAATCGCAAGTACCATAACAAGTGCAAGCATAACAGCCATTATTCTTTTGATTTTATTCATATTGCCTTATTCTCCCTTCCACGCATACTATATGATGACACTCTAAGTGCATGTCATTTATGCGTTTTACAAGTTATTACGATAGGAGAATTGTACCATTACACACAAAAAAAGGACAGTTGACATTCGTCTCAAAATGTCAAAATTCCCTTAAAATCACTGTTTTTCACGCGTCCAGCTGTAATAGAACTGTACCAGTCCCATGCGCGCCTTGGTCTGAGTTTTTTCATTCATATTTGCAATATGTCTGTAGAGGCTGCGCGCGAAACTGCCAGCTGCTTTGCCACATCCTGCATGCTTTCATCAGAATGCAAAAGATAATCAAGCACTTCACCCTCACGCGGTGTGAGATGAAATTCCTGCACAAACAACTCGAGCAATTCATCATCTGTCATTTTTACCGTCTCATAGACTGTAATTTCAGCTTTGTCCTCTGCCTGTCTCTTCCTATACACATTTTCCTTATTATGCGATGCAACGGATGAATATATTTCTGTATCACCCCTGCGCAGCTGTTCATGATAAGCAAATACAATCACACTGGTCACCGCAAACAATAGCACACCGGTAATCATGGTGACATACTGCGGTGCTCTCATGATATAAAGTGATACCCCTGCCACCACGACAGCAGCTGTATTGTTCACAGCTCTGCCCATCCCGGCCCAAAGCGCCGGCTTATCCGTATGACATGCAAATATCATAAATCTTGAAGCAAAATAGACTGAGAAAAATCCTGCTGACAGATAAAAAATGATAAGCCCTATCATAAAAGGTCCTCCACAACTAATCACAATCAGACATGTTGTGGAAAGCAAAAGCACTATATACATGATAAAATCCATCATCCTATTATCATCCGCACTATATAAAAATCCGGCAACAATACCGCTGTATGCCAGAATGATTCTGGCCACTGCCCGATATCCACACTTCCTGCAGCATGAACCAGTGTAACAGCATTATCAAGTGTTGCAAACACAAATGTCATGACAAACACTATCAATATAAGGATTATTCCAAGCTTTTTAGGCGCATACCCATAGCCCTATCTGCACTCCCTGTATCCGACTTTTCCACAGAAGATACACCATCATAGCTTAAATATCCACACACCTCACATAAGCTCCCGCCACAGAATGCTGTCATAATAATCATAGCTGCCGCAAGAAAAATCACCTGACACATACCATCCGCTATCAGGTTATTATGCACAAGTTGCAGCAAAATTCCAATTCCGTATGATATTCCTGCCAGCTGTGTAATCCCATTTAAACCATCATCAAGATGCTTCATCGCAAGAGCCGCCTGTGTATGGACAAGGCTTCCAAAATATCCCAGCACAATAAACAGAATAATTCCCAAAAGCAGCTCTCCTGCATAGCTTCCTGTCAGATATATGCCTATCATACATATCAAAGAGAGCACACCTGAAATACAGGGTATTATTTTTTTGTTAAAGCGCTTTCCGGCACATAATCTGTCAATAAAATAATATGATAAAAATCCCGGCACACTGCTGCCTAAAATAAAGCTCTGTGCCATAACCACACCGTTTGAATCAGTAAATACAACCATTCTGTTATCAAACATATACTCGCTGCACAGAAAGACAAAATAAAAAAGAGCAAGCGAAATAATATTTCCGGATAGTTTTTTTATACTATTTATATTCATCTCACCTACTCCTTAACAACAATAAATATATCATTTCTTTACCATACACCGCTTCTTAAAGAAAGAAATTCCATAGCAAAGCACCTCATCATAATCCTCCTCAAGCTGCTTTGCATACATCTGACTCTCTATCTGCTTTAAAGCTTCATCACACTTACACTCAAGCTTTTCAAGCTGTCTTGTGTATTTTGCTTCAAACACTGCTACCCTGCCATTTATCTGATCCTTCACCACCACATCACTTCTGCCAGCGCCATACTCCTTATTTGACTCCACCATATAGCCTGCTCCGGCAAAAATTCCTGCCAGAAATGCATGGTAAAAATCCTCTTTGTAATCATGATAGCTGATGGTTCTGCGTAAGAGTCTGTTTAATTCGTCCTGTAGTTTACTTATATTACCACTCCATACAGCATCAAACAATGCGCTTCTGTTCCATTTTGGTGCACTTTCATCAAACCATCTGATGACCGTTGTCTCATATATTTCCCTGATTTCCTCGTTTGGTATTGTCAGAGCAGTAAACCTGTCAGGCAACGGATTTTCCAACTCGTCTGCCCGGACACTTGTCAGATATCCGGTCAGGTACAAAATGCTCCACAGGTTCTCTTCCGATGAATGAAGATAGTCATATGTCAGATTTTCGTCAACCTGCTGCACTATATATCCTCCGGAAAGAAGTGTCTCAAGCTTTTGAGTAATACTGCTTCCTGCATAGTCAATAAATGATCTGATAATTGCATTATCACTTGTATTTCTCCAATAGCTAAGTGGTTTTGCATCAGGCTTGCGCTGTAAATCAAGCACATAATTCATCACATCCCACGGACAATAGACATCCACATCTCCAAAATGATATCCATCATACCATTTTCTTATATTTTCCGACTGATTTAAAATATGTGCAGCCTTTAATATCTCATCCACCTCACTCTGAATAAACCCAAAATACTCGGTAAGCCGTGAGTCTGCAACAGAATCCGAAACAAAATTATTTGTTCCCGTAAAAATGCTTTCCTTCGCAATCCTAAGACAGCCGGTTACAACCGCAAATTTTAAGGCATAATTATCCTTCAATACCTGCATAAGCCCCTTCATCATATCAAGCATCTGTCTATAATAACCACCTGCATTTGCCTTTGCAATCGGTACATCATACTCATCAATAAGCAAAATGACCTGTCTGTCATAATACAAATTCATGAGCGTTGTAAGAAGCCGTAAGCTGTTCTTAAGCTCTGTCTGCGTTGCCTCTCCTGCAGCAATATTTCTAAATGTCTTTCTCTGGTATTCAGTAATCCTCTCATCATCAAGCAGATATAAATGCTCATTAAAAAGCTCTGCGATAACAGAAGAAAGCATCGCACATGCACTGTCAAAATCCAGACCATCTACCTGACGGAATGACACAAAAATTACAGGCCATTTATTCATCCATTCTTCACACAGACTCTGATGCGACATAATATCAAGACCCTCAAATAACACTTTTGAAGCTTTTCTTATATCAAAAAAACTCTCAAGCATACTCATAGCCAGTGTCTTTCCAAACCTGCGCGGTCTGGTAATCATAATAACCTCCGTCCCAGGTGACTGTAAAAGCTCATATATCAGATTGGTTTTATCAACATAATAATAATTATTCGATCTTATTTCTGTGAAATTCGAGATTCCTACCGGAATGTTTAATGCCATAATATGCACACTCCTTCTGCCTGTTTTCTGATAAAATTATAGTAACATTAAACAGTTATAAATACAAGGAAAGTAACTGCATTTTTGTATCATTCACAACCGACAAAAAACCGGGTTGTCCGTACAAACCTTAGTGTGACAGACAACCCGGGATTTCAATTATTAAGTGTAACTATATTCTACTTGTAGAAAATATTTCCAAGCATAAGATCCTTCTTGAAGTTTCTGATGGTTGTATCATTGTCGATAAATACAGCCTCAATACCCATCATGGCTGCCCACTCGCCCATCTGCTCAGCAGTAAGGTCATATGTGAACGCTGTATGATGTGCTCCTCCTGCAAGTATCCATGCCTCTGCACCTGTGTAAAGGTCAGGCTGTGGTGTCCAGAAGTTTGTTGCTACAGGAAGCTTTGGCATAGGCTTCTCTGTCTTCTTGCAGTCAACTGTATTGATAATGAGACGGAAACGGTCACCCAAATCAACAAGTGATGTGGCGATACCGGTGCCCTCCTTTGATGTAAATACAAGTCTTGCCGGATCCTCTCTGTCACCCATTGTAAGTGGCTGGCACTTGATGCTTATAGGACCGTCTGCGATTGATGGACAAATCTCAAGCATATGAGCCTCGAGTATTCCCTCTTTGCCCTTCATGAGATTGTAGGTGTAGTCCTCGAGCATTGATGTACCCTTGGCATCCTTCTTTCCTGCTGTCATGATCTTCATGAGACGAACCATTGCTGCAACCTTCCAGTCTCCCTCAGCTCCAAAGCCATAGCCCTTTTCCATGAGACGCTGGATAGCAAGTCCCGGAAGCTGCTTTAATGCTCCAAGATCACCAAAGTGTGTTACGATTGCCTGATAATTCTTCTCCTCAAGGAATCTCTCAAATCCAAGCTCAATCTGTGCCTGTACCGCTACATGCTTCTTGAACTCCTCAGGATCTCTTCCCTCAAGCAGGATATCGTATTTGTCATAATACTCATCTACGAGTGCGTTTGTATCTGACTGTGAAACTGCTGCAACAGACTCTGCAATTTCATTTACAGGGTAAGCATCCACTTCCCAGCCAAACTTAATCTGAGCCTCTACCTTGTCACCCTCTGTAACAGCAACATTTCTCATATTGTCGGCTACACGCATTACACGGATGTGGCTGCTCTCTACCACACCGACTGCTACACGCTGCCATGATGCAATCTTTTCCTGTACTACAGGATCTGACCAGTGTCCCACAACGACCTTTCTCTCGATGCCCATACGTGTGACAATGTGTCCCCACTCTCTGTCACCGTGAGCTGCCTGATTCTCATTCATGAAGTCCATATCAATCGAATCGTATGGAATCTCCTCATTGTACTGTGTATGTAAATGAAGTAACGGCTTTCTAAGCTCCTTGAGTCCTAAAATCCATGACTTTGCAGGTGAGAATGTATGGCACCATACGATAACACCGGCGCACTCATCATCTGTATTGGCCTCGTTGAAGGTTCTTCTGATGAGCTCATTTGTGATAAGTGTTGGCTTCCATACTACCTCAAACGGAAGCTTTCCTGACTCATTTAATTTGGCTACAATCTCCTTTGAATGTGCTGCAACATTTGCAAGGCACTCATCTCCGTACAGGTCCTGTGAGCCGGTGCAGAACCAGAATTTGTAATTTTTTACTGCTAACATAGTTCCTCTCCTTTATTTTGTTATTTTTATTTATGTTTGCTTATTTTTATAAATGTTTCCCCATTACAAATATATAATAACACAAATCATTATAAATTAAAACAAGTTTTTATGTTTATTTTATGTTTTTAATAGCAGTATTTTCACTATTTTGTTATTATTGGATACCTTCTTTTCTCAAAGTCCATTTCTGACACTTATATCCAGTGGGTCCCCATTGTCCAACGGTAGCTCCATCAGCTGTAGAATTATCCGCAACCTCCAAATATTTTCCACTATTCTTATTAATTATAAAATAGTAACCATCACCAGTTTCAACAAACTTCCATAATTGCGATGCTCTATTACTATATTTACATTGTATAGCTTTTGCTCCATTTTCTTTACTCTGATTTTCTATTTCAAGATATAAACCAGAATTCATATTTTTAATTCTATAATAGCCATTTCCTGCATCTTCAAATGTCCATTTCTGACACCAATTATTTGTAACCCCCCATTGTCCTGCATCCGCATTTTCCGTTGTCAATGCGCTTTTAATTTCAAGATACTTTCCACTATTTTCATTTTCAATAACAAAATCACTATCAGTATTATCAATCATTATACAATCCATCTCTGCAAAACCCACATTTTTTGTAAACCTGATTGAATTGACACCTTTTTTTAAATAACATGTAAACTTTGACCATTGATATCTATCCCAATTTACTGTAACCGGATAATTTATAGTACCAATTGTTGTTCCGTTGACTGTCACAGTATGAGAGGCTTCAATTGTCTCGCCATTGGAATATCTTACTAAAATAGTATAATTTCCACTTTTTGATACTTTTATATTTTCAAAATCAACAATACTGTCTGTTTCGTTAATATAACGAACCTCCTGACCATTTGAAGCATCAACTGCACTCTCAGCCTTAACATTTGATAACTTTGCTTTTTCAGCTTCATAAATTGTTCCATTAAGTGGAAGTGTACCAACTCTTACATCATTTAAATTATAGCTCACACCTTTAATTGTTTTCTTATTACCAAAATTTTCAACATTTGTTGCTTGATATAAAACACCATTATCAGGACTCACATCAAAGCTCTGACTAAATCCTGAAAAATATCCGCCTGATGTATCGCTAGCGTCATAAGTAACAGCCATAGGTAATCTCTCCCATGCACCCTTACCCAGATTATAATTCACATAAAAATTTTGTCCACCATTTATATTATCACTTGAATCAGTTGCCCATTTTGCAGATATAATAACCATACCATTGGGTCCACCAGCATCTACCCATTTTACATAAGGGGATGAACCAATACCTCGTCCGTTACTAAGTGCAACTCTTGTTCCTAAGCTACCTTCGTCCCATGTAACCCCATCATCCGAAAACTTACAGTATACTATAGCATTATTCTTACTAATACTTGGTCTATTAACAACTTCATATGTTGCAATATATTTACCATTTGGCAGCGAACTAACTGTAATCATACCTGGTCTGTCTTTTTTGTTTGTTATTGCTGCCACATTCGATAATGAACTCCAATTCTTACCATCAGACGATGTTTTAAACGAAACTGCTTGAAGGACACCATTTGCTTTCTGTCTCTCATCCGAATAATAACAAACCAACCTTCCATCCTTGCTCAGATTCAGGAATGGTTCCCATACTGTAGTAGTAGTAGATGTAACACTAGGATCATATGTACAAGGTCCTCCATTATCAACTTCACTTAAAAAAGACCATGTCTTTCCACTGTCCAAACTCTTATAAATAACAATTCTTGACTGTTTATAAGGATCATCATCAAATATATTACCTGCTAACAAAATAGTTCCTGCCGGCATATCACCGACTTGCTTTGGAAGTTCATACAGGCATGGCTGTGATGTACGTAAAAGTCCATATTCTTTATCATATACATTAGAAATTAATTTCCAACTGTTTCCACTGTCTGTGCTTTGATAAATTGGATAAACTTGTTTTGAAACTTTGTTACCATTAACCATTACCGTAACTTTTTTTAACTGATCAAATGTACATAATAAAGTTCCATTTGAACTTCCACTGTTTTTTAAGCATATAATTCTAGAATATGTAGCCCCTCCCGGATCAAAAGTAGAACTATTATCCGATTTATAAACAAGTGCACCATTTCCATCAATTTTTCCTGTACAGGCAAAACGCACGCACAAATAACAACAATTGCTGTTAATGTTGAAATTATTCTTTTAAATAGTTTTTGCATATATATTTTCCTCCCAAAAACAATACCGTTCTAAAAATTATTCTCATAATCAAAAACCGGATTACCTTCTATATCCCAAATTATCTTCATTCGATAAGCATGCCTATTATGATCATAAAGAGGATCTCCAATTATTTCATTATACTGTCTTGCATGATAAATCATTATATCATTACCATTTTCATCCTTAACAAATGAATTATGTCCTGGACCATATATCTGTTTATCAATATCAGTATTTAGAATTGGCTTATATTCCTTCTTCCATTCATGTGGATTCAATAGATTTTTATTTTCATCAATACTTAGCATACCCATGCAATAACATTCTCCTGTTTCACTCGCTGAATATGTCAGAAAAATTTTACCATTATGCTCAAGATATGCCGGTCCTTCATTCACCCAAAATCCTACTCTCTCCCATTCAAAATCAGGTGATGTTAACAAAACTTGTGGTGTAGCTAATTCCGTGGCTGATTTCATCTGTGCAATATATAGATTAGATATCTTTTTTCCAATATTTACTTTCTCAGCCCACACACAATACCTCTTACCTTTATTTTCAAACACAGTCATATCTAAAGAAAAATCATTAAAAGAAAAATCATCATTCCTCTTAACTAAACCTAATTCTTTCCACGAATCATTAACAGGATCTTGCCCTTCACACTCCAAAACATATGGTCTTATAGCCATATATCATCAATGTCCCCTGCTGCATAATAAATAAACCATTTATTATCCAAATAATGAAGTTCCGGAGCCCATATATGTACACTCATTATTCCGCTTTCATGTTTTCTCCATATAGTTACTTCCTCTGCATCCTTCAGTCCGATCATTGTATCACTATGACGTAACACTATTCTGTCATACTCTGGTACGGAGGCTGTAAAATAATAACTTCCATCTATATGTTTATAAATATATGGATCTGCCCGTTGTATAATAAACGGTTTGTTATAACTTGTTTCAACAAAATTATTCTTATTCATATTTTGAATCTCCTTGAAAATTCAGGAAATATGAATGCAGTTACTACAATGTATCTCTATCCAAAATTTTGTGATTTAAATATATAGACTTCGGTGAATAATCCTCAGATTCTATCTGTTGTATAAGTTCAACTACAGCAGTAGCAGCAACTCCTTCAACATTCGTAGATACCGTTGTAAGCTTTGGAGAAATATATTGTAAAACACTTATATCATCGAATCCCATCAATCCAAAATCTTTTGGAATCTCATAGCCTTCTTTAGCAGCCCATTGCATTATCATAAGAGCATAACTATCTCCAGAACATAAGAAAGCTGTCTTTTTATTTAAACCATCCTTACAAACAGACTGAACATCTTGTAAAAAATTTTCTCTGCCTATCACATTCATTTCTACATCCGGGTACATTCCCATAGCAGCTCTAAAACCTAATTCCCTCTGCTCATGTGTGTAAGTATTTTGTGTCTCTTTCATCTCTAAAGGTGGACAAACAAATACTATTTTTTCATAGTCTTTTGATACAATATGTTTTACCGCATCCATGGTTGCAACCATTTCATTTACCTGAACGGTTGTTATTTTTCCTGATACCTGATTGCCAATACACACCACTGGAACATGTAATGATAAGAGAAATTGTTCAAAGCTCTCGCCTTTATTTATTGGGTTTATCAATATTCCCTCCATCTGTCTCTCGGCAAGACCTTGAATAAGTTTTTTCTCCCATTCAAGGCTATCGTCACAAACTACTATATTAGTAAAATACCCTCTTTTATCTGCCTCTTTATTAATTGTGTTCAAAGACTGTACAAAATACATATTTTCAATATTAATAGTTACAACACCAAGCGACATAGTTCTTCCATGATTAAGACTTCTAGCAAGTAAATTTGGTCGGTAATTATTATCCTTTGCGACCTGCAGTATGCGTTCTTTTGTTTCCTTTGATACACTTCCGCCATTTAATGCTCTAAGTACCGTAGTTCTGGAAACACCACACTTTTCTGCTATCTGATTTACTGTAATTGCCATATACATATCCCCCATACAAAATATTATAAACTCATATATACATTAACTTAAAACTAATATGATTATATCATGAATATCATGGTTTCTACAATGAGTTGTCTCTTTTCTCTATATCATTCCATAATTTATAGTATTATTTTACTTTTATTCTGACCATATTTAAAATTGAC
>ENA-OQAZ01000144-OQAZ01000144.1-human-gut-metagenome-genome-assembly--contig:-NODE-144-length-38006-cov-5.853877_pt1 | contig 38006 bp, 58 predicted proteins | sample MGYA00242737_ERZ504531 | MGnify/ENA primary metagenome ERZ504531 (study PRJEB26092, sample SAMD00036244) | human gut metagenome | host: Homo sapiens | study: EMG produced TPA metagenomics assembly of... | reverse complement strand
CCAGATTGATTATCGGCTGAGAAGATTACAGGGTAGTCGTTCGTTTGGTGTTGGAAGGCTTTCTTTTGGATATGCCAGAGTATCCGCTTTGGTACGGTTCTGCAGGAGCTCATCTCTGTGGAAAACACTGTTCAGCTCGACAATACACGTTTTGATTTTGGTTTGAGTATAATTGTCACTGGAATTGACGCACATAACAATACGATGATTATGGTGCAGGAGAAGCGGCTCGTTTCCTAAGATATAGCCATAGACGTCGGGGGAAAGGGTATTGCTGTCAAAAAGGAAAAGTCCATTCCGTGTTTCATTGAACAGTTTTACAATCAGGTCTTCATCGGGAAGCAGGTTGGAAGGAAAATAGAAGCAGTCGCGCTGAGGAACCTTCCGGGTTATATCACAGAGAAGGGAAGTTTTTCCACTGAAGCGACGGCCTTTGACGATAACACAGGTGTATTCGTCGAGATTGGAAAGGACTTCCTGAACAGCATCCCGCAGGACGTGAAGTCCGCCTCGTTTGAATGTATTGGAAGTAAGATCGAAGATATTCCCATGAGAAAGAAGCGAGAGTGATATGGCTTATCCGAGTATTCAACAGTGGCCGGATTGTAGTAAGAATACAGGCTCGTTGCGACGGAAGCCTGAAGTTCCTTATATTTTTTCACAAGGTCGACGTAAAAAGCCTCATAGCTATTAACGAGCAGTACATGGCTGATGCCATAGGAAGAAAGCTGCATTTCTTCGAGAAGAGAAGGCTTTTCGTTCCGGACAATGATCCGCATGGAATCCGGCAGGTATTTCCCTGTACACTGGTCGACCACCTGCTTGATGTCGATCTCGTCCTTCAGACTGCAGCCGATGAATAGAACGATCCGGCTGCAAAAATCGGATTTTAAATAATTGAGGATATAGCGGTTCTTACTGCCGATGATGGAATTCCAGTATTGGCTGTTGCTGAAGATAATGTTTTCGTTAGCATCATCGGGAGAGCTTGCGTAGATGGCCTCGTGGACAGCATCACCGTGAAGTTTGTATAAGAGAGTTTTTTGGATGTTTTGGGAATATTGAATTTTTTTATACGGAAGGATCGCTCTGTATTTTCCACAGCGCTCGATACCATCATCAAAGTTGATAGTGTAAATATACGGCCAGTCGATTTTATTGATGAAATCTGATGCGAAGCAGAGAGGTTGGTTTCCGTGAAACTTTTTTCGAAAAGCTGCACGGTCGGCTACAGAAATATATTTAAAAAACAGGTCAGCGATCTGAGTGAAAGAGCAGGTATCCAGTTTGCCCTTTGCGAGATCAGGGAACGATTTCAAAATGAGTTCAATCATCTCTGCGCAGACTGTCGGACCATCAGCACACAGCCTCCTGCAGTCTCAGAACCGGCAGAAAATCCGGCACCGATAAAAGGAATGAGATTTCGGCGGACAGCATATTCGGCGAGCTTGGAGATGCCTTCATCGTGTTCCCAATAGGTAAGTATACTCATTTTTCTGCATCCTTTCATCTAAAGTAAGTGATAATTTATTATACTATATCCAATAGAAGAAGACAATCGGAAAAAATTGCTGGCTACTTTCCTTGTAAAGCAAAAAGGTGGAAAATCACTTGACACAGTAAAATGAAAAGCGCAGGTCATCTTCCAACTGGAGAGAACCTACGCCTTTTGGCATATGTCCCAGACAGGAGTCGAACCTGCGGCCTTCCCCTTAGGAGTAGGGGCTGAAGCAATAAATCCTAGACAAAAGTAGGTAAAATAAGTGACGTTTTATCAATGGATTTTTTTGTTGCGCTGTCAATCTGAGTAAAGAACACAAACCCCGAAATAAAACGAGTAAAAGGCTTTTCATTAGCAGAAAATTAGCAGAGCTAATGAAAAGTGGAAGGTTCATTGTAAAATGCCCACCTTTCATTAGCTGGGAAGTGTACGTTTCCCTACGGATATTTGCTTGTTTAGCATTCGTGAACCAGACCATACAGCCGTAGCTGGTGTGATGGACAAATGTTTTCAATAGAAAAAGACCAGAGCTTTCTGCGAGAAAACTCTGGTCTATGTAACAGTGCGAATGGAAATGCGCATTGTCTTGTAAAAGGAAGGGGCTTATGGTATTCTTACGGGAGTAAAGGCACTGGATGCAAGGAACTTTGCGTGATTTTAGGAGTGTGCGATGGAAAAGAAATTTAATATTGTAGTCGGTGAAGATGGAACTGTAAAACTCCCAGATGCGGTTCTGGAAAAACTTGAAGTCAAACCCGGAGAGGAAGTTCGCTTCGAGGTAGATGACAATTTCTATGCAGTCAGGCTTCTATCGCGGATAGAAGCTGAACGCTTGGATTACTTGAATTGGATGCATAATAAACATTGCCCCTCTATTGAGGAAATGATTGCAGAGTCGAGAAAACAAGCCACTCAGAACATTGTGATCTCCCGTATCCTTGATGGGATGCCGGCAGAAAAAATCGCAGAAGGCTATGAAGTTTCACTCGATTATGTAAAACAGCTTACACATCAGCTGAAGATGGACATAGAGGAAGCTAAGGCGAAAAACACAAAGAAACGGATCATCCTAAAACAGATAGCGGCAGTTTTCCATATACGGACTGCCGCTGTTTATGTATAGAGGCTTATAGGTTCTTTGCAAGATTTTTAATGAGTGTAGCCATAGAGGGGTCAGCCAGCAGTTTAGCAAGAGCTGCTGCCGCATCTGTATCGACTGGACTGGCTTTGGGAGTGGATTGCTCTGCGCGAGGGAGGTCTTCAGGCTCTGCACCATGATGCTGATAGAAGAAATCGTCGAATCGTTGTGCGTTCAAACGCCGATCATCATCCAGAATGTGTGCGTACTGCTCGGTGACCATCGAAGCCTGTGCATGACCGGAATCGCCCTGCACGGCTTTGATATCGCCGCCGTTCAGCTTGAGCTTGTATGTAATGCTGGAGTGTCGGAAGCTGTGGAAAACCACTTTGGGAGATCGTTTTCCTCAATCAGCTGCTTCAATGCACCGTTAATGGTGGATTGTTCGGTCGGCATTCCCAGCGGGCCGGCAACCACGAGATTATAGTCTGCATACTCTGCACCCAGTGCGTCCTTTGTCATGTCCTGCTCGGCTTTATAGTGGACAAGCATTTCAGCAACTGTTTTGGGGAGAAAAATGGTTCGGATACTGCTGTCTGTTTTAGGGCTTTTCAGAACCTGGACCGTGGTGCAGCGGGAACTCAGCGAGGGAAAACGAGTGATGACATTTTTATTTTCCAAGGCGTTCAGCGAAGCAATATCTACACGCTGCAATTCCTTATTTATGTAAATGGAGGCTCGCCCGGCTTCAATGCTTTCGGGGGAGATATCCACACAATCCCATGTCAGACCGAGCAATTCCCCTAAGCGCAGGGAACAAGAGAAGGAGAGGTTGATGCAAAGCCGGAGCCGTGGATCATCACAGACTTCTAAGGCATGGAACAGGGTCTCGGCAGTCCAGATATCACGCTTCTTTGCAGTGTATTTGGGCAAGGTGGCATAAATACAGGGATTCTTTTCCATAAGTTCCCACTTTACAGCCTGCTCAAAGGCACTTCTCAAAATTTTGTGAACCGAACGAACCGTGCCGGGAGAAACGTATTGATGCTGACGCTTTCCACACATAGGGTCAACGGCTTCGTATTTAAGCAGCCGCTGATAATATCCCTCAATTACGCGGGTGGTGAGATCTTGCAGCTTCATTGAGCCGATAAGCGGTTCTATGTAGTTTGAAATCAGTGCAGTGTTTGATTGATAGGTTGAAAGTGCCCATTTGGTTCTTCCGTACAGGGTGACGTATTCTTTAAGCAGGTCTTTTAGAGTTCGGCACTGGGGTGCCACAAAGGTACCGACGGATTCTTTGTATTCGACCTCTTTCTTACGGTTTTTGGCATCTGCAAGGTCGGTAAAGGTTTCCCATTTCTGCTTTAGCGTTCCATTAGTGTGTTTGTAGGTATAGACAACGCAGTATCGGTTATTGCGTTTGACAATCCCCGCGCTTGTACATCCAGTTTGCGGGCATAGGCGGATACTCTTTCTCTTTTTTACCTCGTGTGGCCAATTTGGATTTCTCCTTTCTATCCGTATATGTAACAGTGGGCTGCTCGCACAGCCCACCCTACTATCTCAAACAGCAAATTGCTGTGATTTATAGTTCTATACCTTTCCGTATTTGTCCCCGACATCCCCGGAAACCGAAAACTCTGTTTTCGTGTGGGAAATCTTTCAGCCGTCCGGCAGCGTACCGAATCCATAGGGTTCTCACCTCTCCGTGGTTCTCACCGAGCTGCCCGAAGGCAGAAGTATCATTATTCTGTGATGGCTCTTAGCTATGGAGAAGCTGTCATCCATTTACCGTCAACCTACCGCTCATTCCCTCAGTGGGAGATCATCGCATTTGTTACGGACGTGGCTCATCATACAGGAACGTGACTGAAGAATGCGTGTTCAATTTTCAAGGGGCGGGATAGCTTGAGGGCTGCTTTGAACGCTTGCCGAAGCTATGGCTGTATTGTAACCGATGCGGAACGAAATGAACAGGAACTCAGAGTTCACAATTTTTGAGGAAAATAGGAAGTATCGTTCCTGTTTCTCGATGAGCCGTCAAAAATATATTTCCTGACTTTATGTAAGAAATGAAGTATTATACTCGTAAGAAACTAACTTACGAGTATATAAATTCGATAAATACACTTTGGGGAGGGAACAAAATGAGCCGATTTTACTGCCGCGATGAGGAACTTCGGAAGTTAAATAAACGATATGAGAATACCGTAATGAAAAAATCGGTTTGGACGAACTGGAACTGATTCGGGAGTATGCAGCAGTCTTTGGGAAAGGAACAAACTACCACTACTACATTTTCTCGAAAGGCGGATTTACGGACGGACTACTTCAGGCACAGGAACGCGGAGAAGTACAGCTGCTTACCCTTGCCGATATTTTTGAATAACACAAGAAACGCTCTTGCCGGTGTAAAACTGGCAGGAGCGTTTCTTGTTGAAGTGATTATAAAAGACCTTTGATTTTTTCAAGATGATCTATAGCGGCTTGCAGTTCATTTTGAAACTGATCCCTAGAAGGATCTCGGCCCAAAAGAAGATAATCCATACTGACATGGAAGTATTCTGCAATATCGATCAGGATTTTTACAGAGCCATTGGAGCTTCCCCTTTCAAGATCGCCGAGGTGGCGATGGGAAACACCAAGTTTTTCAGCAAGTTTTTCCTGCGATAACTTCGCATTTGTACGCAAAGTAAAAATACGGTTACCAATAGCATTCGGATCAAAACTCATGTGTGACCTCCAAATTTTCGATAAAGCGTGAGAATTCGAAAACTCGGAGTTGCTACGGATATCTAGCCGCTTGGGGCATCCACGAAAAACGGACAAACATAAAGCCTGCTCCTTTTTACGGGAGCAGGCTTCCTGAAGGCTAAAAAAATAGCCGGACAACAACCAACTGAGGGATCTTCAAAGAAAATCTCTCAATCAGCTGTTGCCCGGGCTATTTGGAGCACGTTTCATACATTGCCTTGCGGCAATGGCCCGTTGCTCGGAGCGAACAGTCCATATTCAGGGTGCAATGCACCCGTATTTGTTAAAATGACTGGAAAATCACCGGCATCTAAATGCCAAATCAAGTCTCAGGGTTTCTTTGCATCTATTGCACTTCACTTGTAGTATACCTGAACACCCCTCGATTTTTTGGTATAACTTATTTCCACAAACAGGGCAAAATCTCCAGCCTATGCTAAATTCTGCCTGCTGTGTAGTAGTCGGTGCTTTACCGGCAAAGGGACGGTTCTTTAACTGAATCATATTCATTCTCCAAATCGGATGATGTCCAATGGATGGCAGTGGATGGGTTTGCCTTTTATAACCTGCATCTGCTGCAGTCTGATCCTGATTGCAGACCAAGAAACCCCAATCCGTCGAGCCATCTCCAGAATTTTTTCGTAGTTAGGGTCAGACACTGATTTGTACAGAATCCCATTTGGCAGAGTCAACGCTACACGTTCTATTTCGGCATTGATCAGAAATGTTGGCATCAGCAGCTCTGCTGCAAGGGTATCCGCCTGCCATTCTTCCCACGAGGCTTTCCGTTTCTCTCTCGATAGGCAATGTGCCCACGGCACTTGACTGCTTTTCCGTAGTCGTTCGGAAACAGATCAGCCAAAATCTGATGTGCTGCTTCATGCGCTATTGTGAAATTCCGGCATCCAGTGCATCTGTCTGCCGCAAGAGTAGAATCGATTACGATATCCCTCGGCATAAATACTTCAACAAGCTTTGTTCCATCCTCAAGGGTTGCGGTGAAGCTACATCTCTGGAAAACCGTTAATCCAAGGATGTGACCATCGCTACACAGCGGCAACATCTTCAGGTTCAGTCCAAGAACAGAATTTGCAAACTGCTCTGGGTTAATAGGAGCGGGGTCATTTTTGCTTATTCCGAAGAGTGCATAGTACATTTCAATATATTTGCCTGCTATGCACGAAAGTTCTGCACGCGATAAGTATCTTGCCATTATGAAGCCCTACCTTCTGATGTGGCACAGTAGGCTTCCACGAACCACTTGCCCTTTTCAAGCCAAAGATTCCGCTTCTGCCCGCAAATCAGGCAGGTGAAGCAATGCCCTTTCACGCCAAAACGTGATGTACCGTGCTTGACTGCCAAGACACGATCAATTCCATAAGTGCGAGTCTTGTCATAGTTTATGGCAAGAGGACGGATCTTGCCGTCAGGAGTAAAACGAACATCCACTTCGACGTATCTTTTCTCACGGCGAAGGTTGTAATCACCACACATCAGAAATCCTCCTTTTTGCAGATTTATCAGAATGCAGCGTGCATTACTTGCGAATCATACTGCGTGCCACGAGCTGTTTTTCGTTTAACAGAGGAACGGACACTGTATGCTTTTTCCACTCATCCATAGAGCAGGTTACTGCTTTGCACAGACGGCATTTTGTCCAGCCGTCGGTTGCATCAAGATCTACATCATAGTTCATGGTTCCGCACATCGGGCATCTTACATTTTCTTTTCTCATATTATCACTCTCAAAAACGCCAAATATACACGATTTCGGTCCAGATTTAACACCAAAAAGCTGTTATTTGTGGATTTGATTCGATTATACACCCACTTTATGGAGATATCAATTACGTATTTGTCGCTATTTTGGAGATTTCTTGTTGATTTCTTATGTTTTCTATACTATAATAGAGCTACCGGATCACAAAGGAGTGTTCTTGCTATGAAAAAGAAAACTGCGCTCACCAAAATGCACATAGCCCCATCTACGGTGTGCTATGATGCAGTCGCCGCAAGGGATAGTAATGAGGTTGGTCTGATTCTCGCAGCTGTACGAAAAAGGAATGGTTATTCACTTGTAACTTTCTCCGAACTTCTCCGCCACTATGGCGTCGATGTCAGTGATAAGGGAATCAGTAAATGGGAAAAAGGATACACCACTCCCAGCATCTACCAACTGGTTGCAATCTGCCACGCATTGAACATCAAGGAAGGACCTTCCTACTTTACAAAGACCTTTCAGAAACCCGCCCTTCTAAATGCCATCGGGCAAAAAAAGGTCGCTGAGTACGAAATGGACTTGATTGCATCTCGGCGCTACCAGCCAGACACAGAAGAGCCTGCGGAAAGCGACTACATAATGATGCCTGTGTCAGAGCTGCCAGTATCGGCAGGTCTAGGAGCTTTTCTTGAGGGTGAAATGTTCCAGCAGATACAAGTGCCTGCCAGTAGTGTTCCGGCTGGTGCCGAGTTCGGGATATACGTTAGCGGTGATAGTATGGAACCACGTTATCATAGCGGACAAATCGTATGGGTAAAGCGCTGCGAAGAACTTGAATGCGGAGATATCGGGATATTCGTATATGATGACTGCGGATATCTGAAAAAATACGATGAACATACCCCAGACAAGTCCCAAGCAGAGCTCCTTACCGACAGCTATGGCGTGGTGCATAACCAACCGGTTTTGGTTTCTCTTAACACCAAATATTCGCCAATCCTTATATCTCCAGAGCAAAGATTTGAGATCGTTGGAAAAGTTTTGAACTAAAAAGATGGGAGGGATTTTCGTGGATACGATCAAACGTGTTCAGGATTTGATGCAAGAGCGTGATATGAATCTGTGTGTGTTGGCAAAGAAATGCGGAATATCGTATTCCACGATTCAAACAACTGCCCGTCGGGGAGGTCAGCTAAGCGTAGAAACCATCGAAAGAATCTGTCTTGGCTTGGGAATCACCTTAAAAGACTTCTTTGATTCCTCATACTTATAGTAAAAAGCCGCTCACCATGCTGGAAACCTGCACGGTGAGCGGCTTTAATACTGCTTCTATTTTATCCTTGGGCAACCTCCAGATAAACGCTATTCTCCATGCTCATTACTATTGAAGGAATATACGGGATCGCATTGTCATTATACCGTGTGGAAATAGTGGTCGATTTCATCTCTGTATGAGTTGCTAAATCATAAAGTGACCAGTTGCGTTCTTTACGGTGGGCGGTTATAGTATTCAGAATATTATCCGCCGCCGCTCCTCACTTTCGCACAATAAACTTTTGCTTATTATACTGTACTACGCAAAAAACATATGCCTTCTCGTCGCATAAAAAGTACGAAGTTCGGGAGTGTTAAAATCATGGATAGCCTGTCCGCATTTGACGATTTATACACTGCCATCGAAGCGTGCCTCATTTACCCTGATGAAGTCATCGATCGTTTGGCACGGGCATTCTACCCAGCCATCCTTGCCTGCTGGAACAGCGAGGAAGGCCAGCGTGAGTTTGCTGCATGGCAGGCGGAACAGGTTCATCTTGCTGGAAAAGAGAAGCAGGAAGTTCCCGCTGGGGAACTCCCTGCTGTACATATCATTCTTGTCTGTGGCTTTTGGCAGGGTACGTCCGGGTGGGCGCACCCTGTTTTTTTGTTTTTAATAAACAAGATGGAGCAAATCGGCCAGTACGATCATAGCAACAATTATAGCAAAAAGAAACACGGGCAATCAATCTCCGGGCTGTGATATGGGATTACCCGGCCAAATTGATTCTTTTCCGCAAGCTCCCGGCACTGCATTGCATCCAGATGCACCGGATACCGCAGGAAGAGCATCTGCCCGTTTTTCAGCATTTCTGCGCTCAGGCTGCCCGCATCCGGGGTGCCTGTCATGATGCCGTGTGCTCCGTGCGCCACCATTTCGCGGGCGCGCTGCCCGGCTTTTCCTGCCAGCTGCGGTCCGCTGAGAAAGACAACGCCTTTTTCCCGGCTGAGGAAAGCATCCGGCTGCACCCAGTCCGCAAAATGCGGCGGCACAGGCAACAGCCACGGTCCACCCAGCTGGATCTGCTGTAGCTGACGAAGGAAATGCGCATCGCCGTAAAATTTCAGATTCGGTGCAAAGCGTTTCAGCAACAGAAGGATCTCCGGCCTCGGCCATATTTCGGCACCGGGAAGAACAGGAGCTGTGTCTGTTTCAGGCACTGCACGGTCTCCACACAGAGTTTTTTGACGCAAGTGTTCCAGTCTGCGTCCGTGCTGCCGTAAGCCGCATCCAGAACGACCAGATCTGCCGTCTGGCTCCGCAGCGGGTCACAGGGGTAGAGCGGGCTGTGCTCTGCATAGTCGCCAGAAAAGAGAATGCTCTTTCCGTTCCATTCAAATCGCAGCCAGACGCTGCCTGCGCAGTGCCCGGAACGCCCCCATGTGACCTGCAGGCCGGGCAGTTCCGGCACAGAGCCGGAGCCTTTGCAAGGGCAGAGACTTTCCAGCGTTTGGATATGATTCAAGGAAAAGGCAGTTGGGTCAGAGTAGGCAGCGTAGCATAGACCGGCCCCTGATACCCCTGCTGCGCCAGCCACGGCAGCGCCCCGGTGTGGTCTGCGTGGCTGTGGGTCAGAAAGACAGCCCGCAGTTTTTGAATCTGCTCTGCATTCAGCCGGGGCAGGTCGTCCTCTGCGCCAGCCAGCAGACCGCAATCCACCAGAAAAGCAGCACTATTCTGTTCCACATAAAAGCAGTTGCGGCCATGTTCGCCGCAGCCCCCGGCAATAAAAAGTTCCATCTCAATGCACCTTCCGATGATCGATCACCGTGTTCAAGATCAGCAGTGCCGTGGTCGAAAACAACACACACAGCACCGCCATCGCCATGCCAACCGAAACGCTGCCCTGCTCAAATTCCCGCACGATAAAGGTGGAGACACCAGTGTGTTGGGCGGAGCGATCAGACTTGCCGTTACCAGTTCCCGGAAAGCGATGATGAAGGTCATCATCCAGCCGGTGGCGATGCCCTGCCGGATCAGCGGCAGGGTGATACGCCGCAGGATGTAAACCGGGCTTCCGCCGAACACCTGTCCTGCCGCCATCAGGCTGTCACTGATTTGGGTAAAGGACGAAGTGACGTACTGCACCGTATAGGGAAGAAACAGCACCACATAGGCCAGAACCATGATGCCCATAGTGTTGTACAGCGGCAGGATGTTGTAGATTTGGTTCCAGAATAGCATAATTCCAATGACCAATACAATACCCGGCAGCATTTCCGGCAGCAGACCAATGGCTTCTACCACCTTGCGCAGTTTGGAGTGCGACTTCCGCACCGCCAATACCAGCAGAGTGCCCAGCACTGCACAGATGGTAGCCGAAGTGACCGCAAGAAAAACGCTGTTCTTCAGAGCACTCAATCCCTTTTCGTTCTCGGTGAACAGTTCTACATAATGTGCGATGGTAAAGTTGCCCGGTGCCAGACCGTAGCCGCGGAGATTGATGAGAGATGTGGAAATGACCGAGAAGTACGGAACCCCAACTGCAATCAGCAGCACCAGAACGATATATGCCCACGCAGCGACGGTGGCTCCTTTGCCCATGGACTGCTCTACGCGGCGGGCACCCTTGCCGCTGACCAAATTGTAACTTTTGCGCGTGGTAATGTAATTTTGCAGCATCCACATACACAGACAGATGCCTACCAGCACGGAGGAGAGCGTGGCTGAACTGCCAAAGTCGATGGGGGCTACGGTGGCGTGGCGGTGGATCTCGGTGGTAAACACCTCAAACCCGATGCGCTTGCCCAGCGTAGAAGGCGTGCCGTATTCAGACAGCGTTTTCACAAACACCAGCAGCGCACCGATGGCGTAGTTGCCGGAGAGCAGCGGCAGAAAGATCTTGCGCATCCGGGCAGAGAATCCGGCCCCAAACACAGCACCTGCCTCTTCCAGACTGGAGGGGATATTCAGCATGGCGTTTTTGAGCATGGTGAGCATGAACGGAAAAACGTGCAGGCTCATCACCAGCACCAAACCGCCAGAGTGAAGAAGATCTTTTCGCACCCGGCAGCTGCGGGGATCAGCTGCTGCAAAAGCCCCTTTTTCTGCATAAATAAGATCCAGCCCATGGAGGCAATGTAGGGCGGCGTCATGAACGGGATCATAAAGAGGATGTCAAAGACACGGTAGCGGGCAAACTTTGTCCGGGAGAACAGATAGGCCAGCGGTGCGGCAATCAGAGTAGACAGCAGCACCACCAGCACACCCAACAGCAGCGAATTGCCGATCATGTGGGCGTTTTCCGGGTTCAACAGCGTCTGCACAGCGGGAGAAAAGTCAAGGCGGCCATTCTGCATGACCGCCTTGGCAAAAATCATTCCCACAGGACAGACGATCAGAAAGATCAACACCACTGCCAGCAACAGCAGCGGAAGATCCGCCTTACGATTCGTCTGTTTCATGGAGCGTTACCCGTTGCTGGCACCGCAGATCTGGTTGATCTTTGCGGCATCATCGCTGGCTTCCGCCATCATCTTGTCCCAATCGGGCGTGATCTGAGGAATATCCTCCAGATTGCTGCGCTTGTCGCACTTGATGTCGGTGCGGCCGGGCAGCAGATAAGCATTTGCCACCAGCTGCTGTGCCTCATCGCTGAACAGATAATCAACAAATGCCTTGGCATTGTCCATGTTGGGAGCCGTTTTCAGGATCATTGCCGGGCGGGGGTTCACGATGGTGCCGCCTGCCGGGTAGTAGATGTCCAGCGGCTCGCCCTTATTCTTGGAAGAATAGGCGTTGTAGTCCACGCCGGCCACAAGGATGCCCACTTCGCCGGTGGTGACAGCTTCCAGTGCAGCCTTGTTTGCGCCGGGGACCGTCATACCGTTGTCGGCCATAGCCTGAAAATCATCCCAGCCATTCTTGACCACATAGCCTGCCACAAAGTCCTTGCAGGCACCGGACTTTTCCGGGTCGGGGATGGCCAGCTGATCCTTATACTCTGCGTTGCCAAGGTCTTTCCAGTCGGCATCAAGCGTGGAGAACACCGTGGTGTTATAAATAACGCCCACAGCGGATGCACTGTAACCAAACAGCACACTGTCGTCATCCAGCCAGCCGTCCACGATGAGGTCGGCGTTTTCCGGGGTGTAGCTTTCCAGCTTGTCATCTGCTTTCATGGACAGACCATCCGACCAGGAAGCCAGAATCACTACATCGGCCACAGGGTTTGCTGCTTCGGCTTCCAGACGAGCGAGGATCTCGCCGGTAGTGCCTGAAACTGCTCTACCTCGATACCAGTCTTTGCCGTAAAGCCCTCGGCCAGCTTATCGGCCAGACCAGCCGGAGAAGGCATATAGACCGTCACTTTGCCGGTGCCGGATGCGGCAGCGGGAGTGCTATCGCTTGCCACGCTGGAAGAAGCTGTGCTGGAAGCAACCGTGCTGCTTGCGGAGCCGCCGCAGGCGGTCAAGGCGGCAGCGGCAGTCAGAGTACCCGCCACAGCAAGAAAATTACGACGGCTGATTTTATAATTACGCATAAGGATTCTCCTTTTTCATTTCCAATGATGTATCATCAAGCCGCACCTTGCGGCAGGAAGCTGATTCAGACGGCAACGATGGCACTACGGGCAGATAAAGCGAGATCTTTTCGCCCACCGAGACCCGTCGGGGGCTGATATATGTCCAGTCCTGTCCGTTGTGGTTCAGCTGTAGCTGGTAGCTGCTGCCAAGGAACTGCACCGCCGTGACATCGGCATCGTATTTTTCGGCCTGCTCGGTGGGAACCGTCTGTGCCTGTTCCGGGCGGAACAGATGATTCTGGTCGAGCCAGTTGGAAGAGCCTACAAATCGTGCCACGAACTCCGTTGCCGGATGGGAATAGATTTTTTCCGGGGTATCATACTGCTCAATTTTTCCGGCGTGACAGACCGCAATTGCATCGCTCATGCTCATGGCCTCAATCTGGTCGTGGGTCACAAACACGCCGGTAATGCCCAACTTGGTGATCAGCGTCCGCAGTTCCGAGCGCATCTCTTCCCGCAGCAGTGCGTCCAGTGCGGAAAGCGGCTCGTCAAACAGGATGCAGGCCGGTTCAATGACGATCGCGCGGGCAAATGCCACACGCTGCTGCTGACCGCCGGACAGCTGATGAGGATACCGCTGGGCAAAATCATCCAGCTGTACAGCGTGGAGTGCATTTTTCACCTTTTCGTCCAATTTGTCCGTCTTGCCAGCCGCCCGCAGGCCAAAAGCCACATTTTCAAAGACAGTCATGTGCGGCCAGAGGGCAAAATCCTGAAACACAAAGCCAAGGCCGCGCTTTTCGGGCGGGATATTGATCTTCTTTTCCGAGGAGAACACACAGCGATTCTCAAACCAGATCTCACCGCTGTCCGGCGTTTCCAGTCCGGCGATCATCCGCAACAGGGTGGTCTTGCCGCAACCGGAAGGTCCCAGCAATGTGGTCAGGCTGCCGCTTTGAATGACAAAGCTGGTAGGTGGATCACCTGCTTTGCGCCAAAGGATTTTGTAACATGAACGAGCTTGATCTCCATATTTTGCACTCCTACTTTTGATACCTGCTCTATGGTAGCACGAAGGATTTGTGCAAACTATCCCAGTGGCGTAAATCTCATGTAAAAGTTTGGCAACAAAAAGTCCCCGCTGAACCTTAAGATCCAGCAGGGATTTCATGAAGATATAAATATCCGAAAATAAGCCCATCCAGAGGAAAGTCAGGCAAGATGGAACAGATCAATCAGCACCACCATTGCAAGGCCATAGTAAACGACAACCGCTACCAAATCGTTGATCGTCGTGATCAATGGTCCGGAAGCAACAGCCGGATCAATATGAATTTTATGGAACAGCATCGGAACCAATGTGCCCACCAGACTGGAAACGACCATGGCGACAACAAGTGATGCGCCTACACAGCCAGACAGCAGAAGCGCCGTATTCCAAGCGTAGCCTTTGAAAAAGTGGATATAACATCCCAGAAAACTCAGCGCCATTACGGCAGAATCGTACCATTCAGCAATCCAACTCTGACTTCTTTCCAGAGCAGCTGAAATTTCTTGGATACCGTCAGATTTTCGTCTACCAGAACTCGAATCGTAACGGCCAATGACTGCGTGCCGACATTTCCCGCCATACCCAGCACCATAGACTGAAAACAGATCACAACCGGAAGCACTGCTACCACCGATTCAAATGCGCCAACGACCGAGGAAACCAGCATTCCAAGAAATAACAGAGCGGTCAGCCACGGAAGACGCTTTTTCACACTTTCAAAAACGCTTTCCCTCAAATCTTCCTCGCCGGTCAGACCACCCAGCTTTGCGTAATCATCGCTCATCTCATCGTCAACCAGTTCCACCACATCGGACGATGTTATGATACCCATCAATTTGCCTGCCTCATTCAGCACCGGCAGACTGCGCTCCGCATAGTCCACAATGCGCTCGATACAGTCGCTGATTTTTTCCCGATCTGTAACGTAGGGGTAAGACCCAACGATGAGTTCCGCAAGAGGATCTTCTGCACGTGCAATAATCAAATCTTTTAAGTCGATTGCACCATAGAAATGTTCATTTTCATCCACCACGTACAACACAGAGATGTTGTCATTCTCCCCGGCCTGCTTGACCAGCTCACTCATAGCCTGCCGGATGGTCATATCATTTTTGATGCGGATATAATTCGTCGTCATTTTGCTGCCGATCTCATCTTCGCTATAAGAAAGCAGCATCTTTACGTCTTCAATCGAATCTCTGTCCAGTTTGTTGACGATTTCACCCTTGTCTATCTCGTCAAGGTCTTCCAGCGCATCTGCCGCATCGTCCGAGTCCATGTTGGAAATAACTTTTGCAGCCTCATCTCTGGATAATTCTTTCAGATACGGCTCTGCATCGTCCAGATAGGCGAAGATCTCAGCCACTTCGTCTACTCCCAAAATGGGATAAAGCGACTTGCGTTCTGCAGGCATGAGCGCTTCCAAAGCATCCGCCAGATCTTTTTCATGGTAATCCGACAGTTTTTCGGCCAGTTCAGCCTGAGGTATATTGCCATGAATGATGTTCAAAATTTCCTGCACATAGTTTTTCTGCATGATCTGTCCTCTTGATTCTGTTATGTCAATCAAAAAATATCGTTTCACTTCAAAAATTCGAATTCTATCATAGCACGTCCGTCCTGTGACAGCCACCATTCCGGTGTAAACCCTTTGTAAAATCAGATATAAAAATTCCCTCAAAGCAGCAGACTTTGACGGGACGAAAGAAGAAAAGAAAGATACTCAATTGATGCACAGAGCCATTCAAGCTATAACCTGATCTCTTGCACAGAGCATACGTTGATGCCGCTCTGCCCTGTACCATGGCAGATAAAGAAGCAACAGGACTGCAGCAAGAACCGGCAGAAAGCCAGTAGATAAAAACGTTCTCCAAAGCAGTGGGCGAAAAAGGCAGTAATCGCATTGCCCTGCGGATCATTGAGAAAGAAAAAGTTTGTTTTCAGCAGCCGATTCAGGAAAAAGATCGGCGTTGCGATTGCACACAGAAACGCCAGTACCCAGCGGATATGATGCACCTGCGGGCGAAATCCGCCAGCAAGCAGAAGGACCGGATAGAGGATCAGCAGAACGTGAATGCTATAGGAATGCAGATGCAGCAGGTTCCAGACCGGGAGCCGCTGCCATGAGGGCTCAACATTGCGACCACTGCTCCCGGAATACAGAGCGCATAAAGGATTTCCTTGCTCCAACGGCTCTGGTGTATGGCATCGTACCAGCAGACAAAGATGTTGATGCTGCACAGGTGGAGAGGCAGATAGGTCACGTTCCATTGACCGGTGTACAGCAGGACGGCCTGCTTCATAAACTCATCGGCCAGCATCAGGACAAACACAGCGCGAAGGATCTGATGCCGGGTCACTTCCCTGCAGCGGTAGTAGATCACCGCACAGAGAAAAATGACCGCCGCTGCTCCCAGCAATTCTGCCCAATGCGTTGCACTGAACAAAGAGAAGGCGCGGTAATCCGCCCCGCGTTCTGCCTGTATCGTCTGCACGGATTTCCAGAAATCTTCCATAGGATTCTCCCTTTCTGCGATTTCATTCTACAATAAAATTGTATCATCGAAATCCAGTCGAAGAAACCGTGCTGCGGTCAAATCTGTGTGAAATCCGAGTGCATCTCACTTCAGACTGGAGTGCACGTTGGCCTGATAGGCTTCCTCGTAGAACTGTGCCTGACAATCCACGGCATCGGCACCGGGCATCCGGCGGACATAGCTGCCGTCCGGCTGCTGCACGCGGGCGTTGCAGTTGTCGGCCAGCATCGTGTCAAAGATGTGCTGCAAACGTGCCTTCAGAGCCGGAGCCGTGACCGGAGCCGCGATTTCCACGCGGCGGAGCGTAGAGCGGGTCATCCAGTCTGCCGAGCCGATGTAGTACCGGGCACGCTCTCCCTGTCCGAAAATGTAGATGCGGGAATGCTCCAGATAGCGGCCCACGATGCTGATGATATGGATATTCTCGGTCTCATCCGGGACACCGGCACGCAGGCAGCAGATGCCGCGCACCACCATATCGATGTAGACGCCCGCCTGACTTGCCTCGATGAGCTTGTTGATGAGCACTTTGTCGGTCAGGCTGTTGATCTTGATGCCGATGTAGCCGCCCTCGCCGCGGGCGGCAGCTTTGATCTCACCGTCTATCCGATTCAGCAGACGGTTCTGTAAGCAATGAGGCGCCACCAGCAGGTTCTTGACCGAATCCACCGTTTCGCCCTGATCCAGTGCGCGGAACACTTCGGTGGCTTCCAGACCGATTTCCTTGGATGCGGTCAGGAAAGAAAGGTCGGTGTACAGGCGGCTGGTCTTTTCGTTGTAGTTGCCGGTGCCGATCTGGGTGATGAAGGAAATACCCTCCTTCGTTTTGCGGGTGATCAGGCAGAGCTTGGAGTGGACTTTCAGCCCTTCAATGCCATACACCACATGACAGCCGGCACGTTCCAGCAGGCGGGACCACTCGATGTTGTTTTCCTCATCAAAGCGGGCTTTCAGCTCCACCAGAACATCCACCTGCTTGCCGTTTTCGGCGGCTTCCACCAGTGCATCCACCACCTTGCTGTGGTTGGCCAGACGATAAAGAGTCATCTTGATGGAGACCACGTCCGGGTCGCAGGCGGCCTCGTGCAGCAGCTGCAGGAAGGGACGGATGCTCTCATACGGATAGTGAATCAACTTGTCCTCTTCCAGGATCTGCGGAATGATGGGCTTGCGCTCGTCCAGTGCAGGGCTGGGCTGCGGGTGGCGGGGCGCAAAGAACAGGTCGGTGTGGCTGCGCAGCTGATCCTCGATCTGGAACAGGAAAGAGTGATCCAGCGGAGAATCGTATTCAAACACCCGCTTGGGGTCCAGTTTCAGGTTTTTGCACAGGGACTGGATAATTTCTTCGTCGATCTCACGGCTCAGTTCCAGACGGACAGGTGCCAGCTTTTTGCGCTTCTTGACCACTTCGGCCATGTGATCCCGGTAGTTCAGGTCTTCGTCATAGATCAGGTCGGCGTCAATATCCGCATTGCGGGTGATGCGGGCCAGCGTTTTGCTGGTGACCTTATAGCCTTGTAGAGCAGTGGCAGGAAGTGCAGGATCAGTCTTCCGACAGGATAAAGCAGCCAGTACGGCCCGGCACCGGCACCAGCCGGGGGAAGATCTCATTGCCGCAGGGCACAATGCCGATCTTCTTCTTTTCTGCCTTGGTGCTCAGCACCGCAACCGCATAGATGCCCTTGTTTTTCAGGAACGGAAATGCCTGCTTTTTGCTGATGATGAAACTGGACAGCAGCGGCAGGTAGTCCTGCCGGAACAGCTTTTCCAGTTCGGTACGGCTTTCTTCCTCCATATGGGCAAAGTCCAGCAGACGGATCCCCTGCTCTGCAAGCTGTTCCAGCAGACCATTATAAGCAGCGTCCCGGCGGGCTGTCAGCTTGTGGATAAAAGCCAGCGCTGCATCGATCTGTTCGCCGCTGGTCATATTCGTCTTATTTTCCCGTGCGTTTTTGTCCAGCAGCATCTGGTCTTGCAAGCTGCCGATGCGCACCATGAAAAATTCATCCAGATTGCTCTGGAAAATCGACAAAAAACTCAGCCGTTCACACAACGGCAGACGGGAATCCTCTGCCTCCTCCAGAACGCGTTCGTTGAACCGCAGCCACGAAAGCTCACGGTTTGCATAGCAATGATAGGTGTTTTCCATATTCCTCTTCCTTTTCTCTGACCGGAATGCTTCGGATTGCATGATACAAACGTTTTTATTGTACCGTGCAAATGTAAAATCAGAAATCAGGAATGTGTCTGGAATATGTAAAATCGCTTCTGCACACAGATTTTACCGCAATTTGATTGCAACCGCCTCGAAATCATCTTACAATAGTAGATACTTTCTTTTAATATATGAATCGGGGGCAGAGAACCATGACGTATAAAGACATCAAACACAATGAGGAAGTCAACGAACTGCTGAAAAAAAGGCAACCAGAATCTAGGCCTGCTGGGCTACACCGAGCACTCACAAGCCCATTGTGTCCGGGTGGCAGAGACCGCCGCCACATCCTGAAAAAATTCGGCTATCCGGAGCACGACATCGAGCTTGCCCGGATCGCAGGCTATATGCACGACATCGGAAACGCCATCAACCGCAGCCGTCACGCCGAATACGGCGGGCTACTGGCCAACGAGATTCTGAAGCAATATGACCTGAGCGTCCCGGACCGCATCACCATCGTGTCCGCCATTTCCAACCACGATGAATCCACCGGCGGGGCCGTGGATCCCATCTCGGCAGCACTCATTCATCGGCGACAAGACTGATGTGCGCCGCAGCCGTGTGCGGGAAAAGCCCAAAGCATCCTTCGACATCCATGACCGGGTCAACTATGCGGTCACAGACCAGACCCTGAAGATCAACACCGAGAAAAAAGTCATCTCGCTGAATCTGCAAATCGACACCGATATTTGCAGCATGTACGAATATTTTGAGATTTTCCTGCAGCGGATGCTGATGTGCCGCGGGGCTGCCGATATGCTGGGAGCAACCTTCAAGTTGACGGCCAATGGGGCCAAAGTTCTTTAATGTGTGGCCATCTCCGCAAAGAACAGGAACTAGCCTTTATAATAAAAAACAAAAAGTCCCGCCTGAAAGTAAAGCCTTCACTTTCAGCGGGATGTCTTTCAATATGACTGCTATGGCGGCATGCGTGACCATACCCTGTCAGATACAGCGTACTCCAGAGGTTATCTTCCGAGGCGTGCAGATAATCATAGGTCAGGTTTTCATCCACACGCTCAACGATGCAACCACCCGCCATCAGCGTTTCCAGTTTTTTTGTGATCGTACTGCCGGCATAGTCGATAAAGGAACGGATGATGGCATTTCTTCCTTGGTCAAAATGCGCTTGGTCACCCGCTCGGTGCGCTGCTTTTCTGCGGCAAGTTGCTCATCATAACGGCAGCAATAAGAGCGGGGCCTTGCAAAAGGCTCCACTCTTATCATAACGGACAGATTGTATGGGTGAAGCGCTGCGAAGAACTTGAATGCGGGGATATCGGGATATTCGTATATGATGACTGTGGATATCTGAAAAAATACGATGAACATACCCCAGACAAATCCCAAGCAGAGTTCCTTACCGACAGCTATGGCGTGGTGCATAACCAACCGGTTTTGGTTTCTCTTAACACCAAATATTCGCCGATCCTTATATCTCCAGAGCAAAGATTCGAGGTTGTTGGAAAAGTTTTGAACTAAAAAGATGGGAGGAGTTTTTGTGGATACGATCAAGCGTGTTCAGGATTTGATGCAAGTGCGTGATATGAATCTATGTGTATTGGCAAAGAAATGCGGAATATCGTACTCCACGATTCAAACCACCGCCCGTCGGGGAGGGCAGTTAAGCGTAGAGACGATTGAAAGAATTTGTCAGGGTTTAGGAATTACATTAAAAGACTTCTTCGATTCCTCCTACCTGTAAATATAGGGGCAGCAAAAAAGCCGTTCGCCACGCTGGAAAATCTGCGTGGTGAACGGCTTTAATACTGCTTCTATTTATCCTTTGGTAATCTCCAGATAAACACTAATCTCCATGATTGTTACCATTGAAGGAATACATTTGCGACGATCTTCGGGCATACCGAATAAGATTTGCATTGGCAGTTGAAGACGGCTCATGTTACCTATTGCAATTCTGACTATTTGGAAATATACTTGTAAGTATCAAATTATTTCACTTTATGGGAGGAAATTATTATGGCAAGACCCAAGGGAAGCAAGAATAAGGCTCGTACTGTAAAGGCCAGCGTTGATTATGTAGCAGTCATTGCAGAAAAGGCCGCAAAAAAAGAGAAAATCGAATCTGAGGTTGCTACGTTGACTGCAAATCTCGATGATCTGAAGACGCAGCTGAAAGCCAAGAAAGCAGAATTGAAAGCCGCCACCAAGGAACTTGCCAAAGCCGAAAACAAAAAAGCTGCCGCCGAAGCAAAAGCAGCAGAAGAAGCAAAGAAGGGCGAAGCAGAAGATGTGCTGAAGAAGCTGCTTGCCAGCGGTATGACGGCTGAAGAAATCCTTGCAAAGCTCCAGTAATGCAATATGATGAACTGGACAAGCTGCTGAAGTAAAGGAAGGGGCTGTTGCACAAGGATAAAACCGGTGTAACAGCCTCTTTTTCATTCATGCTGCAATTTTTTCAGCTTTTCAAACGTATCTAAATTAAAGTGGCATATCATCTTCCTATTTCACAAATCCTTGCCGTTTTCAGACAGGAGGTTGCTTTTATGAAAGTATCTGCCGACTATCGTATGCTCGCTCTCGATGCCCTGCGCGGAAAATGGAAAACTGCTGTTTTGACAGGTATTGCCGCCAGTGCGCTCGGTGCTACCATTGTGAGCAGTTCCAACAGTGCCGTATCCAATTCCAATCAGGCAAAGGACATCCATTTTGAACTGTTCTCCCAGCCCAACGGCGGTCGGCTGCTTGCTGTTCTGCTTGCCGGCATTGTTCTGTGGGCAGTCCTCCAACTGATCGTGGGCGGTGCAGTTCAACTGGGATATGCTCATTTTAATCTGAACCTTGTAGATGGAAATGATGCTGCCATCTCGGACTTGTTCTCTCAGAAAGACCGTCTGTGGGATGGCTTCTGCATGAAATTCCTGCAGGGTCTGTACATCGCCCTCTGGTCGCTGCTGTTGGTGATTCCGGGAATCGTGAAAACATACAGCTATGCGATGACACCTTACATCATGTCCGAGCATCCTTCGCTGACCGCAAATGAAGCGATCACAGAATCCCGGCGGATCATGAATGGCAACAAATGGCGGCTGTTCTGTCTGGATTTCAGCTTCATTGGCTGGGAGCTGCTCTGTTCGGTGCCACTGTATGCCGAGGGTTTTCTGGTTCTCAAATATTTCACCGGTTCAGAGGCTCTGGCGATTTCTCTTGTTCTTCTGCTGACAATTCCATTGAGCATTGGCTTCTTTTTTGTACACCCCTATGAGGAAGCTGCATGGGCTACTTTCTACCGCGATATTACCGCAGCACCTACCGAACCGGATGAAGCATATTGACTTTTATATTAAAATTATCGTTGTAGTTCCCTTCATCGGCTATGACTCTAAATGGCCGGATCAGAGTAAACATAGATTGAAAAAGCTGATCCAAAACGCAAACGATTCTATTGTTATTTCACACTCTGCGGATGTTTCCAGTTATAAAAAAAGAAATTATTATATGGTCGATCATGCAGAGTACCTTATCGGTGTGTTTGATAATCAGAAAAAGCTGCGCTCAGGTACAGCACAGACCGTCAACTATGCCTTGCATCAGGGAAAAGTAATCACTCTGATCCATCCAGACACTATGGAGATAACAGCCCCTGCGCCTTAACAAATTCACAAAAATTTTTCATTAGCATTTCCAACAAAATATTTTCATTGAAGGGGTGCTGTGATATAATAAGATATAAAACTACGCTCAGAACAAATGGTGCCGCTATGAACAAATATATTGGACAGCAATTTGCTGCTTTAAGATACGAAAAAAATATTTTGGTTGTTGAAGAAACTACATCTGCTGGTGGATGCGGCTCCTTCAACGCGGCTTCTTCATGTCCTGCGTCAGCCTGTCTTTATGACAGTGCGGCGTGGGGCTTTTTTATTGCCTGAAAGGAGTATGAGAACATGAGTCTGAAATATACCTGCCCCAGCTGTGGAACCCCATTGGGTTATGAGGGATTGTGTTGGAAATGTAAGTGCGAGCAAGAACGGCAAGCTGCTCTGGCCTGGATGCCGGAACAAATTGTCGAAAAACAAAGAAACTTGATACAGAACATCCAGAGGCTGGCTGATATGGAGGACCCAGAGTTCGCCGACTTTTGGCAGCTGCTTAGCTACCATAATGCCATCGCCCCAGAGATCCAGCGGGCGGCACTGGCCGCAGAGGTGTTCTGGCCCTGTGAGATCTATTATCACGCTCCCGCCGATGTGCGGGATGGTCTGATCCATGCGCTGTTGTCCGCGGAATATTCCAGCGCGGCCTCCAACCTGATGAGCTGCCTTGCTATGCAGGGAGATGACAAGGCAATGGAGACTCTGCTGGAGCTGGAGCGACATCCCCGGCCCTGGCGCAAGGCCTCTATGTGGACCCCTCCAGCTATGCACAGATCGGCGGCTGGACCTTTGACAGGGAAGGCCAGAGAATCCAACTCAACTTCGATACCTGCTATCCTATGGTCAAAGGAACCACCGGCGAGAAATCTCCCGTCCGCATTGGCCGGGCACGGGAGGACATTTGCCCCCACTGTGGAGGGCGCATGGTGGATATGTTGGTGCTGGATGGCCGAGACGAGCGGCTCCGGTTCCTGGGGCTGGATGGTGTCTTGACTGCCACCTGCTGCCCCAGCTGTGTGGGATTTTTGAAAGGCCCCGCCTTCAATCACTTCACTTTGGACGGCGGCGTGGAGATCTTTCCTTCTGAACTTTTTGACGGGGAGGAAAAGATGGATTGTTATGTCCGACCCGAGGAGTACAAGGCCCTCACCGAGAATCCCTTTGTGCTGGGCAAATCTCCTGTTCCCCTATTTTATGGGTGCGCCCGTGAGGATGTAAACACCATCGGCGGTTTTGGCAACTGGTACAGGACGCGGAATATACCATCTGCCCCCACTGCGGCAAGCCCATGAAATATCTGGCCCAAATTCAGTGGGATACGGTGTTTGACTGTGCGGAGGGGACGCTCTATGTGGAGTTCTGCCCAGACTGCCAGATCGTATCCATGCAGCATCAGCAAACCTGAGAGGAGACCTTGCCATGAGTTTGCCAAAGCGTGATGGCGTGCATAACCGCTACTATCTGATCCACAAGCCGGACACTTCACCGGAGGTGCTGGCGGAGGCGGATCTCTGCATTCAGGATGTACTGAACGGCACTGCCCGTGAAAATCACTCCGCCTACCGACTGTGGTGCGAAATCACAACGGGACACCGTTCCTTCCGGATCAGCTACTGGAACGGTATCTGACCGGGCTGCTGCTGAAGGAATTTTCCTGCGAGAATGCTGTTTCCCTCTGCGATGCCATGCGGCGGCTGGCGGGCTGGCAGGAGATCCGCTATGCGTTGGAGAAGTACATAGAAAAGCAGGTGCAGGAACGCTACTTCCTTGTAGGAGAGCGTGAAGATGGGTTTACCGTCTTTCCACCCTGCACAGTGCGGCCGGAATTGCAAACGGAAGATGTAGACGAAGGGCTGCTGCGATTTGCCTGCTATGTGGCGGTCTGCATACAGTGTATGGGCAGAGTTTTGAATCCCTCACCACCGAACACATCCTTGGCCTGGTTTCCCAGCTCCGCCCTGATATGGTAAAGGAACTGAAAACGGCTGGCAGCGGCAAATTGCCGCCTAACATCCAAAAGCGGAAAACAAAGCACCTAACCGCCTCGGCCAACGATGCCTTTGCCACCATCCGAATCACCGCCAAGGATTCCACGGAGGAGTGCTATGATGAAGCCCTGGACTATCTATGCGCGGTACTGGAGCAGGAGGAATTCCCCCGCAGTTACTCAGTGGAGTTTAGAGGAAAAGAAAAACTCTATCTGCCCATTCCCGGATTGCCTAAGAAGGGAGTCAATCAGCTCTTTGCCTGTGCTGTGCAACACCCCAATCTGCATCCGGCTATAGAGCGATACGCTCGTCTGGCTATGCGGGAGTATGAGTGGTACCAAAACCTCGCGGATGAAGCCTGCGCGATGCCCGGCTCTTTCGCTGTATTCGCTCTTGGATTAGAGGGAGAACAATGGGCACCGCTGGTGGCGGAGTATCTGGATCTCTGCGACGACGAGCACTCCTCACTGCAAGCAAAATTCCTTCATGCCTTGATCCGGAAGTTTGGTTTCCAACCATGGACGCTGGGGGTATTGGTGCGGGGCACTTTATCTATGCAGTGGCTTGAGCCTGCTAAGGAATTCAGCCGCCTGATTGCCAATGCGGAAAGTCTGGATGCACTGCTGGCAGTCAAGCACCGCTTTTCTGCTTATCTTCTGTCGGAAGAAAACAAAGACCCGAAATTCCGGGCTATCGCTTGGCAGAGTCTGCTCCGGGCCATTTGGGGCACATCTTCCGAAAACGGTGGCAGCAAGGTTATCAAGTCAGCACCGAAGGAACTGAAAGAGAAATATCAGCAAGTGTTTGCGTAAGGAGGGTACAGAATGAACAGCGAGCAGATCACGGCTTTTTTACAGGAGCATTGGTATATTGCCTCAGTGATCATTGGGGTCGTGATTTTGATTGGAGCAATCCGCAACTGGAACTGGCTCTGCGACCCTACCGGCAAGCCGGATTCTCACCGCTATGGACGCGGCTCCCGGCGGGTGATCTTCTTCCTGCTGGGTGTCCTTCTGATCGTGGTGAGCATCTGGGGATTCGTGCTGAAATTGCAATAAAAGGAGCGATCCCATGACCCAAGAAGAACAGATCCGCCTCTATCGCTGATGGAAAAGCTCAACTGGTTTTTCCATCAAGAGATGCACTACCTGGATCGGGGTACGGCGGAAAAGACCGCACGAGAGTGTTACCCGGAAATTCGAGATTTTACATACGATATTTTATGGAACGACCTGCCCAAAGAGGTCCAGGAGCAGCTCATGGACGAGGAGGAATCCCTATGAGTGCGCTGATTTGCTCTTTTGATGGTCTGCACGACAACAGAGTCCTGCGCTACTACGCTGACTTTGAAGCCCACATCCTGCACATGGATACCCAGACCGAGGCCGGAGAGAAAGTATCCGTTCACTTTACTGGCCTGCTGGCCCACTGGTTTGAAAATGTGGTTCAGGACAACATCCTCTTCGGCATGGATGAGATCAGCGTGGACGCTTTTTTTGAACAGAATAAAGACCTGCTGAGCGGGACCATCTCTTACGGTTTTCCCGCCTGTTGCAGCATCGAGGAACTGCGGGAGCGCATGGATCGGGAGCACATCCGGTATTTGTCATTGATTCTTCCCTTGGGCTGTGCGGATTTGTATTGGCTCAGGAGGTGAAACTGCAATGTCCATAACTGCCTATAAAGTTGAAGCCGTCGGTCATGACCGAAAGGGTGAGTTTGAGGAGTAAAGCCATGACATCAATAGACTTTCTGAACAAGGTACATAAAAACCTGGACTCGCAGGAATACAGCCTCTCTTATTCTCCGGCCAAGTCCAAGAATTATATGCTGTACTGCAATGGCAACTTCATCGGCGGCCTGTTCGATGAGGAACTGTGCTTCGTCTACGCCGACAGCGTGAGTGAGCTGTTGGGACAGCCGGAACCCGTCTATCGCGGATACTCCAGCACCGCCCAGCACAGGATGCTGGTGATCCCGGAGGAACACTGGGCAAAGGCGCTGAAACTGCTCTATGCCGAGAAATTTGACTGGAGCCGGTTGGTGTACGACATCACATACACCAGCATTGGCGCGGCTGTGGTGGAGGACTTCTACGACGAGAATGTGGTATTCCTGCGCTTCTGCTTTGAAAAGGAGCTGTTGAAAAAGAATCCTCTGGACCGGCAAGGCCGTATCCTGCGGATGGTCTATATCAACCAGGACTTGACAAATACCGGTAAATATTTGTTTCCTGAGTTGCTGGACAAGTTCCTTGCCTTTTTTGATAGGAAAGGAAAAACCAGTCTGGAAACCATGCTGAATCGGTGGTACACCGCGCTGGAGAAGGAGTACCGCAGCCAGACGGCGGGATAAGGAGGACTGCACCAATGTTTGAAGAATTCTATGAGATGTACGAGCCCGAGGAGCAGGAAGTGGTCGCTTTGATCAATCGCTGCATCGGGGGCGGATATAACAACAGGGGCAACTTTTGGGAAATGACCGTTGTGACGCTGGGCGTGGTATTTTGTGACACCGGCAAAGTCACCACCAAAGAGGAGCGGCTGGAGTGGCCGGTCACCGATGAGGAGCGTCACAGCGAAAAGGGCTGGGAACGCTTTCAAAACGAGCAGATCTGCCGCCTGAAGATCCGCCAGATGAAAGAGGAATGGGCAAAAGATCTGGTGTCATGGCCCTGGTGTATCTCCCAGGTGGTCAAGGCCCACGAGGACTGTCCGGAACTTCAAGCCGTTCTGGACGAGTACCACAAGCCGGTGGTGATCCAGGACCAGGTGCTGGGTGAACTGAAGCTGGACAAGGACTATGATACCTTCGAGGGAGAAATCCAGTGGTGCGGAAAGGATGTGCTTCTTTCCCTTGAGGTCAATGCGGAGAGCAAGCCCTCCTGGACCCGCGCCCGCAGTGCCGCCAAGAAGTTGCTGGCCGACTGTGAAACTTGGGACAAGGCCATGCGAGAGCTTGCGGCCAAGAACCTGACCGAGCTGGCCAACAACTGGCTCTCCCAGGATGAGGAAACCCCCCGCAATCCGGAAACCGACCCCATCACAGAGGAAGAATTGGCCCGACGGATCAGCCTGACGAGCCTGTCCGTCACCTCCGGTGGCAGCTTCACCGCCTGGTTTGACTGCGACGAGATGTTCACCGACCATGCGGTGACGATCTACGGCTCCTTGAAAAAGGGCCTCAAAACTGCCAACATTGAGGGGTAAGGAGGATAACATTATGAAACTGAACTGTAAACGCATTGATTTTACATATATACCCGGCGAGGAAATCTTCAACTTTCCCGAGGAATCGGGACTACCCTTTCTCTTCGATGTAGAGGAAGAACTGACCGGCGATCCTGCTGCCATGGATGCGGTGGGAGAAATGCTGGATGAGGCGGAGAAATTGGCGGAGAAGGCCAAAGCCGCCATCAAAGCGGCGCTGGCAGACGAGGACAGCCGCTACCATAGCGTTGTGACATTTTTCATGGAGTTCCATCGGGACGATGTAGGCCCGGATATTGTGGCGGAACTTTTTCCGGGAACCGACCCAGCCAAACTGTCCTTTGCTGAGATGGTTGACTTTTTGAAGCTCAAGCGGTTCGGCAGTCTGGTGGATAGCGAGATGAACCAGCAAGTTTCATTCTGGATCTGTCCTTTAACCCGGAGATTACCGACGAACTGATGGTAATCTACTTTGATTTGAACAAGGAGATTTTCTGTATCACACATGAGAGCTGAGCGTGACTGACATACACGAGGAAAGGAGCAATCCCTATGAAAGCATTTGACCCCAATTACAAGCTGCTGGACGAGATGTATCAGGACGATTACTATCCTGCTTTTCTGGTGGACAAGGTAAAGGACGAGCTTCAGAAGGTCATCGCCCTGCTGGAGAGTGGCGAAACCGACACCGAAGTGGTGCAGGAAACGCTGGACGAGGCGGTCTGCGGCATCAATGATCTCCAGGAGGAGTTTGACGAGAACGACAGCGAGATCGAAACGGTGGCGCGGGAATGTATTGCGGCAACCGTGGCCTACATTCTGGAGTGGTTTGGCATCCCCATTGACACCGAGGAGGCCATCCGGGAACGGGACTGGTGAACCCTATGGCAGAAAAAGAACTGGCCCTTTGTAATGAGTGCGGAAGCCTGTTTTTCAAAGGCTCCTCACAGATGATGGGGCTGTGCCAGAATGTGCCCATGTTCTCTATGGCTACCCGAATTGTGACCATCATTTTCAGGATGGCCGGTGTGTGAACTGCTATTGGGACGGCTCAAAGAGTGTGTACATCAAGAAACAGAATCAACAGGAGGAAACTGATATGCCTACAACTGAATGGCTGAACAAATACGAAGCAATCAAGGATAAATTGACCTGTAAAGATGACTTGGAGGCCCATTTCACAGAGAAAGTGATTGGGAACATGGCGGTGGATGTGCTGGACATCGGCACCGTCCATTTCCCCACCGGGCAGATTTTCGCCTGTGATCCGCTGGTGGAACTGGAGGACACTCTGCCGTTCCTTCAAACGATCCCCGCCGGAACTTATCCCGTAAAAATCTGCGTGGTGCCCAGCGAACAATACGGCGACCGCTATGCCTGCGTCAAGGTGGAGGTTTCTCAGGAAAAGCTGTCCGCTATGAGCTGGGCATGGTGGGCAACGAGGATCTGGACGAGGAACTGGGAGAGGACGAGTATTTTGGCTTTGGCGTAGACGCGGGATGGGTTGTGTCGCGGACATCCAGACCCAGGCGGCCTTCAAGGCATACTGGGCCAAGCGTTTAGAAGAAGACCCGGACATCGACCCCTACAACGACCTGTTCTGCGATCTTCTGGAAGAAAACGCCAAAGCCTACCCCAAATATCAGGGGGACTGCGGCGACTGGCTCAACTGGACAGTGCCGGGCACGGACTGCAACCTGCCCATCTTTGCCTCCGGCTGGGGGATGGTTACTATCCTGTCTACTTCGGGTATGACGCCAAGGGCAAAATCTGCGCCGTGTATGTGCGGTTCATTGACATTGAAGCCAGTTATCGAGAGCAGGATTAAAAATGTGACAGAACAAAGGAGAGCGCCATGAAAGCCACCGCCGGAGAGGTCTATACCGTCTACAACCAATATCTGAAACGCTACACCGCCTGCTAGGTGGCATATATTGCGCCGCCGGACTCGGTGAGTAAGCAGCCCTGGGCGGTGATCCTCTCTCTGGATTGGGTGGGCGACGCCCCTCTGACTGCGGAGGAACTGCCTCATCTCCGCCCACTCTACAAGGACTTCATGTACTGGTCCCGCGACCTCCATCTGCTGCGGGTACCGTTGGAGGTCCCGCCCCAGTATAAGCTGGTGGGCACACTTCCGTCCTTCACCGACCAGCCTGCCGCTCCTATGGAGGCTGGAGTGACGGCTATGATGTGTACCTCCAGATCCGGTGGCAGGCCATCCCGGAGGAGCGGCGGCGGGCCTTCAAGGAGGCCGCGGAGAGCGACGGGGTGACGGAAATCGGCGGTATCCCGGTGAAGGTCAGCAGCCATCGGATCATGGACAGCACGAGCCATTCGACTCGGCGCTGGAACTAAGGGCGCTGCCCTGTCTCTCCGACCTCATTTGCGAGCGGTGGCACCCGGATCTGCTGGAGTTTTTGCGGGAAACCCCCTTTGTTGATGAAGTGACTTTGCTGAACCACGGTCAGAGGACACTTGATCTGCGAGGCACCAGCATCAGAAAGCTGATGCTGGACATGACCGGGCTGGAGGAGCTGTGGCTGTGTGAGGGAACGGAGCTGCTCCTGTTCCAGAACAAGGGGCCGGACGCCTGTGCCATCCATGCCCCCGAAGATGGCAGCGGTTTGACCCTCCAATTTATCGGGGAATACCGCCCGCACACGGAACTGCCGAACCTACGGGGGCTGCATGGCATCGAGCTAAAGGACTTTGATTTGACCGGACTGGCTGCTGTTCATCCCCACCCCGGAGCAGATGCCGGAGCTTCGCTGGTTCTGGATGACCAGCCTGCCGGAGACGGCGGCAAAAGCGGCAAAGCAGCTCTGGAAAAGCAAGCCGGGAATGGATCTGCGGATCACCAAACCCCGGAAACCGGAGTGGCTGGCGCAAAATCTGGACAATCCCTTCCGGGGCTGGGACGCGCAGAACATATCCCTGCCGCCGCCGCGAAAAAGGCAGCCAATCAATACCGCAAGACCCGCTCCCTGCTGATGAAGCTGGCCGCCGAACCGGGCGAGGATGCCCAGGCCCAGGCGCTGGACGCGGTGGCCGCCTACACCCAGACCTTCAACAAGATGGGCTTCATCGAAACCGAGAAACGGGATGAAATCTACATGGCCCTGCGGGGTATCCTGGATGCCCTGCCGGATGGCACGCTCCAGAAAGATGCCTGATGGAGAAGTTTGAGCAGTTGAGGGATTTTTGAAAGGGGTGTCACATTGAGCTACACAAAATTCAGCAAAGAAGTGACCAAGTGGCTGAAAGACAATGGTCTGCCCTGCTATGGGACAGCCAACGATAGCCCCGAAGAAACAAAGGCCCGACTGGACGCATGGATGCACGGGAGCAAAGAGATACTGCGCCAGTGGATCACAGAAAAGCGTTACCGTGAACTAATTTCCTGCGCCCACGGAGGCTGGTATCAGATGATGTAATTTTTGAGCCCTTGGCTGAACATTTTGTGGCGAACCACCTGTTTGATTGAACTGCGGTTCTCTGCGAACGCGGCATCCGTTTTTCTGCGGAAGATATGCTGGCCACCATTAAATCTGAGAAAGAGGAGCATGGGACGTTTGATATAGAAACAATTCGGTCTATCGATGTTCCAAGCTATGTGTCAGGCCGCAGTTATTCCCATTTGGGGGAAATCGCAAAATACAGGAAACGGGCGCTGGATCAGATTATCCGCTATGCAGGCTATCTGGAGCAGATCCACGCACCTGCGGAGTATTTGGAACAGGTAAATGTCCTGCAAGAGAGCGTTTCGGATCTGACGATCAAAACAAAAGATTTGAAACCGTTCCGGTTTCGGCTGTGAAAGCAATTTCCTGAAAGGAGTGTGGGCGCATGAGCCGAATTGTTGATGAACCCTACTTTACATACAGTGCATACAACGCCCTGACCTCTGGCATTCAGGTGAAATGCCCCAAGTGCCATGGCGCAGGTGTGGTGACAGCGGATGATGACAACGCCTATTTCCGGTGCCTGAGCTGCGGCCACCGGATGACGCAGGATCGGACGATCTACCGTTATGATGTCCATAACCAGTGCAAAAACTGCGGCAGGTACTACCGAGTGGATATTGAAGATACGGCAAAGCAGCATTTTCCCGTCCTCCATGTGACCTGCCCCTATTGCGGAACAACCATGTCGGGAGAAGTTCATAAAACAGCGGAGGCGTTTTCATATATTGGCGAAATCAGAGATGGACGAGAACCTTATTTCGGGTTGGAACTATGGTTTTTGACTTCATTTCAGGGAAAACCTGTATGGGCACTCAACCGAGAACATCTTGCCTATCTGATCGGCTATCTCAGCGCCGGACTGCGGGAAAAGCCGCCGGGAAGAGCGAAAATGACCCAGGCCGACCATCTCCCCACCTTTATGAAAACCGCAAAGAACCGGGAGCGGATCGTGAAGCTGCTGAGGCAAATGCAGGAGAAATGAGGATGGAACAGAAAGTAATTTACAACGGCCAAATTCTTACTCTGACTCGGTTTTGGGCAACAGGAGAACCTTGCCTGTGGATCACCGACCCACAGCAGATCGAGAGGCCCAAAATGGAGTTTGTGGGAGGCCACCCGGACGAATACTGCATTTTCCTGAAAAATCTGACGGAAACAGAACTGGCACAGATCACATCTCTGGACGGCGCTCCACTGGATGTGAAAGAAGAACTAAGCGACATCGAATGAGGAGAACACTATGAAAGACCTTTGCCAATACGGAAACCGACCGGAGGACGAATGGGAAATCTTGCCCTGGATACCTGACCCGCGTCCGCCCTTCAAAATCTGGGTGAAGCCGGAGCAGATTGCGCCATTCTTTCTCATTCCCCACCACCCTATGCGCTCTCCCTTCTGCTGAAGATCAGTGACGGGTTCCGGACAGAAGAATTCTGCCGGCTGGGACTGACCGGCAGCAGCGGAGACTGGGAACGGCTGGTCCGGAGCGTGATCCGGGAGTTTGAGGAAAGCAATAGTGGTGAGGATCTGTTTCACTTTGACTCCGACGAGGATGTGTTCTGCGTGTACTCCCAATACATCGACGATTTGATGCTGCTGTCCAAAATGATCCGGGCGGCCTGTGACAATGAAAAAACGATGGGGATGTATCTGAACATGAGCGAGGTTGCGAAAGCATGAAAGATTTGACCACTCAAACAGGGATTATAGTAAAATGCAGTAAAACGGCCATTGAATTTTTCCAAAATGCTCAATCAGTGGATTTCTTCTCTGCACTGGAAATTCCGAAGGAATTCCAAGACATAGCGGTTGAGTTTTATGATTTGATTATGGAAAACGATCATCTCGCGGCCTTGCTGGGCTGTCGCGGCAATTATGATATTGCAATACAGATAGATGAGGTAACCGGCACCATGACGGGGTGGCATTGGTTCAAATGAGGGAAATGGAATGATGGAGTACATCAAGCTTTTTTGGGAGGACGCACCGGAGGGAGAACCGTCGGTGATCCTCTATGAAGTGGATACAGAAAATGAGCGGCTGGCCCTCCACTCCATTGACATCTTTGCAGATGGCCGCACCCGCAATATCCCTGACCTTTACGACGGCGCCATCGAGATCACGCCGATCCCCACCGTGGAGGAATTGAACGCCCATGTCTGGGGTGAGGAGTTCCACGCCTGCGTCATAGAGCAGGCGGAATTTGAGGCCGCCTGGGAAAGCCACACCTATGATGGAGCGTTAAAGTAGCCAGGAGGAGACACTATGAACGAACCTATAAAAGCCAAAAATCTGCCGTTGTTCTCCATCATTGACCTGGACCAGCTGCGCCGGGAAAAACATCTGGAGGGCACAGAAGTGACAGACTTTTTCACGGCAAGGGATGGAAAAGTCTATCTTCTCATGGAACAGCCGTCCGAAACACAGGGTAAGGACTGGCTCAGCACTCCTTCCACCTATACCGCAGTGGAAATCCAGCTGGATTGGGCGGAACAGCGGGTGCTGGAAACGACGCTGTTTCCTCTTGGCCTCTTGAAGTTCCAGTTTCATTATTTGCGGCCCGCAGGTGATCACTTCCTCCTGCTGGGGGCAAGATGCGCCTATCGGGAAAACGGCCCCGACCAGAACGCCTGGATCGTCAGCCGGGACGGAGCTGTGCTGTCCCGTTTCTGCCTGGGGGATGGCATTCAAGACTGTGTGGTAAAAAAAGATGGCACCATCATTACCAGCTACTTTGACGAAGGTGTATTTGGTAATTACGGTTGGGATGAACCTCTGGGTGCTTGCGGCCTGATTGCATGGACATCGGAGGGAACTCCTCTCTGGAAGAATGAGAACTATTCCATCTATGACTGCTACGCCATCAGCCTGGACGAAGAAGAAAACCTGTGGTTTTATTATTACGATGAATTCCGGCTGGTGCGGACGAACTTCAAAGAGGACTTTGTATTTGAACTGCCAATCGAAGGAAGCGGAGCTTTTTCTGTTGCCCCGTCCGGCAATACCTTCCTGTTTCAAGGCGGATACCAGCAACGGGATAAATTCTACTTCCTTACCGCTCATGGTGATCACCTTGGGAAAAAACAGGAGGCTATTCCCACCTGTGACGGAAACAAGGTCGCTGTGGAGCAGTGCAGCCTGCTTCGCAGCCGGATGTTGTTCCTTGGAAAAGATGGTGTGCTCTATGGAGGTATTTGGGGGAGCGATGGCCAATGAAACAGTCTGATATTTATACCGAGGCTCTGACCTGTCTGCGCTCCATCCTTCTGGCAGACCATCCAGAGTTCCAAAACTGGATCGGCTGGCTGGAGCGGGACATTCAGGACTGGAACCAGCAGCGGGAGGTTGCCCACCATCTTCGGGCATACGGAGGTATGGGCTCGTTCAACGACCTGCCCAGTATGCGTGGAAATCACGACTATATTTTCGGCTTTCTCAAGTCCGTGTGCTATGCCTTCGGCCATCTTTATGGCAAACGGGAAGGCATTTCTCCGGAGGCATTGATGGAGGAGTGCCTGCACGATGTAGAGCAGGCAGCCTATCACCCCCATAAGGCACTGAACCAAGCCATTGCCCAGCACTTGATGCAGGGCGATTTGCAGGAGAATCTGGATAGGCTGTAGGAGGACTTGCTATGAACGAAAAACTGTCCCGTCCCCAATTCAATCAAATGGACACCACCGAGAAGCAGACACTGATGGAAAGCCTGGCTGCTCGTTATAATATGACCTTTCTTGATCTACATACTTTTGACCGCTGGGGCCAGAGCAGCACCACCGGCATATTCGAAAAAGATGGCCGGAAGTTTGTCTTTGTTCCCGGCGATACCGTCACCCTGGGCTGGGAGCAGTTTGCCGTGGGACTGAATCAGGAGAGCCGGGAGGAATTGGAGTATCTGTTCCGGGAATGGGAAATGGAACCGCAGAACCCGGAGGAGATGATCCGGGAAAGCATGGCTCCCGTCCGGCAAGCGGCCATTGGCCCCATGCTGGTGGGCCGGGAGCTGGAGGAACTCTGCTGGGAGTCAGTCAAGATGGACGATCCCAGCTGACCGCCCACCCTGACTGGCTGAAGGAGTTCCGTGACTTTGCCTGGAGTGACAGCAGCAGTCTTACCTTGCACCAGTCGGCCCGCATAGAACGGACGGAAGATGGATTTCAGACCTGGATCTATAACCGCACAGACTACGATGAACTTCTTACCGGGCTGGAAAAGCAGGGGCTTTCGCTGCCCACAGCAGATGAGTGGGCCTACCTGTGCGGCGGTGGTTGCCAAACCTTGTTCCCCTGGGGAGATGGGCTGGACTACTCCATGCGCCTGCGCTGGTTTGAGGACATGGATGAGGACGAGAACAGGTCCTACGACATGGAGGAACCCAATTTCTTCGGCCTGTCCATCGCCTACGATCTATATGCGGGAAGTGGTGCAGGCTGATAGGCTTACCACCTGCGGTGGTGACGGCGGGTGCAATATCTGCGGCGGGCTGGGTCCATTTCTCGGTTTCCTACCCTGTTCGCCCCACTGTAAGCCGGAAGTGCAGGAGGACAATGAACTAAACGGAGATTATGACTTTTATCGGCCTATCATTCGGCTGGAGAACTATGATTGACAATAGAAGCTTGATACAAAATAAAGAAAGAGAGGTGCCGACATGGGAGCATGGGGCATAAAAGCATTAGAGCGTGACGAAGGACTGGATGTACTGGACATCCTCAAAAATGAATATGTACCGGAGCATCCGGTAATGGATCTGGGCGAGATGATCGAACTGATGAAAGAGGAAGTCATGCTGGGAGCTGACTTCTCACAAATCGACTTCCTCTTTGACAATACTGCGATGGCTCTGGCGGAGCTGTATTTCCAATGGAAGGATAATGGCAAGCTGGACTACGATCATGAAGAAGCTATATGGGATAAAGTCACCGGTTTCACAGCATCCAAAGAAGCCCTTGCTTTCCTGCTGCGGCAGCTCACCGACATCAAAAACGAGGTGCCGGACGAGGACGGCATCCGTGAGATTGTGGATCTTTGGAAGAACGAGGACAGCGGTGAGATCGCTCCTGCGTGGTTGGAACACTTGAATCAGCTCATTGATCGACTGGATTCAGAACAGGAGGCACGACAAATGTATATCAAAAAATACTGGGGCAACTTTATTGGCGGTTCCGATGACAGTCTGAACCTTGTGGCATTTTTGGAAGACCAGAAGAAAGAGGAGATCCCCCTCAGCGAGATATTTGCCAAGATTGGCTGGACAAACAAAACTGGGACTTCCGCCAGACCGTGGAGTATCTGGAGTTTACACACTCCGATGGCGTGGAGATGGACTTCCACTTCGCCATTGATGTGGTCACTGATCTGGCCGCCATCCTGCTGGAGTGCAGCGTCAGCGGCAGTGTAAACCTTCAGGATCTGGACGAGTACAACACCCCTGCCCGCCGCATCCGCATCACCGTCACGCCAGAGGAGCATGACGCCATGAACAAGGCACTGGCGGATTTTGCCCAGAATCCGCTGGAATATGACCTCAGTGAGATGATGGACAACGAGGAGATCCAGGAGATGGCTCGGGATGTGGAGGCGCTGCGGAAGGAACTGTACGAGGCCGCTGGCCGCAACCGGGACTACCATGTGAAAGCGGAGGATGTGAAATCTCTGCTCCCTGACTGGAAGGGTGCCGATGGCTGCATCGCCACCAACGCATCACAGTAGAGGGCCGCAAGGTGGGCTACTGCTACAGGGAGGAGCCGGACGGCGGCTGGGACAGCGGCTGGCGCTTTACCGCCGGTGATGAGAGCGACGAGTACATGGACGACCCTAACAACGCCGGGATCTACAAGCTGAACACGATCTGCAATGACGATCCCGACATCATCCCTTTGCTGAACACCCCCGCTCCCTGCGCCTTTGAGCGGGATGAAAATGGCGTGTTCCAGCAGATCAAAGACTGGAAACCAGATGAGGACGAGGAGGACCCTGATATGGATATTTTGAAGCAGTGCCAGAAGTGGCATGAGGAGGACAAACACCAGAAAATCGTTGACGCACTGGAGGCAATCTCTGCCGAGGAGCGTACCCCGGAAATGGATATGGAGCTGGCCCGCGCCTACAACAATCTGGCGGACTCCAGCGAGCCGGAGGGAAGGAAGCTGCTTCACCAGGCACTGGAACTGATGCAGTCCCATGAGGAGGAACTGGGAGATACTTATTCCTGGAATTTCCGTATGGGGTATGCCTATTATTATCTGGATCAGGAGGGCCGCGCTCTGCGGCATTTTGAAAAAGCTCTGGAACTGCATCCCGGTGATGATCCTAAGCTCAACACCCGACAGGACATGGAGGAACTAATTGACTCGTGCAAAAAGGGTATTTCTCTGCCGCAGTTCTGGGAGTGCTTCCGGGAGCGGACAGAGAACTGGTGGGAAACCTTTGCCGAGATGGAAGCAGAGCTGCGCCAGATGATGGACAACGACAAAGACCACACCCGCGGCGCAGAACTCGTGGACCAAATGGAGGAAACCCTGAATCTGGTCTTTGATGAGATCTCCTTTGAAATGGGCTTCAACGGCGAGAAGTACGAGCTGATCCTCACTCCGGAGGGTGACAAGGTCAAGCTGTTTGAGCTGGTCTACTTCCAGAAGCACGCTCCCAAGGAGGTGCTGGAGCACTGGAACATCCTGGTGGGCCGTCAGCCCCTCCAGAACATCGGCCTGCGCACCGAGGACGGCTGGGACATCTCCGGGGAGGATGTGCAGATCTGGCTGGAGGAGCAGGGTGAAAACAGCTTCGCCATCTCCGCCTACTGCGAAAAGCTGCTGCCTATGCTCCGGGAGGAGGAAGGCCGGGCCTGGTGGATGCTCACCACCCTCACCGACCAAGTGCTGGGCGAGATCTCCCACATGAGATACATAGACAGCTTTGATGTGCTGGAGGAACCCAAGGCAGAGCCGTCCTTCCTCCTGTCCCAGCTGCCCGACAAACTGCGGGAGCAGGGCCTGGAGCTCTCCACCGACCGGAAGCTATCTGGAGAGCTACCTTGGTTACAAAATGGAACCCAAACAGGACCGGACGCCGATTGGCGGC
>ENA-OQAZ01000143-OQAZ01000143.1-human-gut-metagenome-genome-assembly--contig:-NODE-143-length-38017-cov-3.218738_pt1 | contig 38017 bp, 49 predicted proteins | sample MGYA00242737_ERZ504531 | MGnify/ENA primary metagenome ERZ504531 (study PRJEB26092, sample SAMD00036244) | human gut metagenome | host: Homo sapiens | study: EMG produced TPA metagenomics assembly of... | reverse complement strand
AAAAGAAATAAGAAAAAAAGGCTTGAAACAAAGCCTGAATTATGATATCATACCAACTTGTGATATATTATTTATCCTTGTTCCCGGCGGATCCGGGAGCCAAAAGACCATAAGGAGGTGCAGGACATGAGCAAATATGAATTAGCAGTTGTTGTCAGCGCAAAACTCGAAGACGACGCCAGAGCAGAAGTAATCGAAAAGGTGAAAGCACTTGTTACACGTTTCGGTGGTAACATTACTGACGTTGACGAATGGGGAAAGAAGAGATTAGCTTACGAAATCCAGAAGATGAAAGAAGCTTACTACTACTTCATTCACTTTGAATCTGAAACAACAACACCAGGCGAAATCGAAGAAAGAATTCGTATCATGGATGGTGTAATCAGATATTTATGCGTGAAACAGGAAGCTTAGAAAGAGGCAACGTATGAATAAAGTAGTTTTAATGGGACGTCTGACAAGAGATCCTGAAGTGAGATATTCACAAGGTGAGAACGCTCTCGCTATTGCAAGATATACATTAGCTGTAGACCGCAGATTCAAGCGTGACGGAGAACAGACCGCAGATTTTATTAACTGTGTTGTGTTCGGAAAGAGTGCTGAATTTACAGAACGTTATTTCCGTCAGGGAATGCGCGTAGTGGTTTGCGGAAGAATCCAGACCGGAAGCTATACCAACAGGATGGTGTAAAGGTCTATACAACAGAAGTTGTTGTTGAGGAACAGGAATTCGCAGAAAGTAAGAATGCTAGCAGTGCTAATACACAGTCTTATCAGGCAGCCCCGGCACCGGCGCCAAGCGCCGATGCAGGTGACGGTTTCATGAACATTCCAGACGGAATTGATGAGGAGTTACCGTTTAATTAAGGTTGAAAGGAGATGTGTACAATGGCATTCGAAAAAGGAAACAGACCGGATTCTCCAATGAAGAGAAGAGGCGGACGCAGAAGAAAAAAAGTTTGTGTATTCTGTGGTAAAGAAAACAATGAAATCGATTACAAAGATACAGCAAAATTAAAGAAATATGTTTCTGAGAGAGGAAAAATCCTTCCGAGAAGAATCACAGGAAACTGTGCAAAACATCAGAGAGCTCTTACAGTAGCAATCAAGAGAGCAAGACATATCGCTTTAATGCCATACGTTCAGGATTAATCGAATATGATCAGAACAGGATTTCCGTTTTGGAAGTCCTGTTTTTTTACTGTTTTTCTGTCTGGCAGACGATTGAAAAAGGAGTCATTTGGGGTTAGAATAAGAAAGAGAAAGTTTTGAAATCTAAAAAAGAATTGGAGAATCAATTATGAAAAAACCAGTTTTAGTAATTATGGCAGCAGGAATGGGAAGCCGTTATGGTGGACTTAAACAGATCGATCCAGTTGATAAAGAGGGACACATCATTATGGATTTTTCCCTGTTTGATGCAAAAAGAGCCGGATTTGAGAAGGTTATTTTTATTATAAAGAAAGAAAATGAAGACAGTTTCAGAGAAGCAGTAGGAAACCGTATGGCAAAATATATGGAGGTTTCTTATGTATTTCAGGATATTAACAACATTCCGGAAGGTTTTGAAGTTCCGGAAGGCAGAGTGAAACCGTGGGGAACCGGACATGCAGTCCTCAGCTGCATTGATGAGATCGACGGGCCATTTGCTGTTATCAATGCAGATGATTATTATGGAAAACATGCGTTTGAAGCAATTTATAATTATCTGTCTGAGCATGAGGATGATGATAAGTATCGTTATGCGATGGTCGGATATCTTCTGAAGAATACAGTAACAGACAATGGTCATGTGGCAAGAGGAATCTGTACGACCAATGAAGAAGGGGAACTGGTAAATATTACCGAAAGAACCCGCATTGAGAAGCGTGACGGTAAGATTGCATTTACTGAAAATGATGGCGAAACCTGGGAAAATTTACCGGAGGATACACTGGTTTCCATGAATATGTGGGGATTTACGAGAAGCATACTGGACGAGCTGAAAGCAGAATTTCCACAGTTCCTGAAGAAAGGACTTACTGAAAATCCGATGAAGTGTGAATATTTCCTGCCGGCAGTCGTAAGCAATCTTCTGGAGGCAGACCGCGCAACAGCAGCGGTTCTTCCGTCGGCAGATAAATGGTACGGCGTAACTTATAAAGAAGACAAACCGGTTGTCGTAGAAGCGATCCGCAATCTGAAAAAAGAAGGTCTTTATCCGGAAAATCTCTGGGAAGAGTAGGAATGTGTTGAAATTTAGTAAATAGTTCATTTGATTTACTAAAAAATATAAATAATTTAGTAAAAACACTTCCATATAGGCAGGATGTGTGCTATAGTGTGTAAAGAAAAGTAAATGATTCTAATTTCAGGAGGAAAAAATCATGGCAATTTTAGTAACAGGCGGAGCCGGATTTATCGGCAGTCACACATGTGTAGAGATGCTGAATGCAGGATATGAAGTTATTGTAGTAGATAATCTTTGCAATGCTTCTGAAGAAGCAATCAGACGTGTAGAGAAGATCACCGGCAAGAACGTTACATTTTATAAAGCAGATATCAGAGATAAAGAAGCACTGGATCAGATTTTTGACAAAGAAAGTGTAGAATGTGTCATTCATTTCGCAGGACTTAAAGCAGTCGGAGAATCTGTTGCAAAGCCACTTGAATATTATCAGAACAATATTGCAGGTACACTTACACTTTGTGATGTTATGCGTAACCACAATGTGAAGAACATCATCTTCAGTTCTTCAGCAACGGTATATGGTGATCCGGCATTTATCCCGATTACAGAAGAATGCCCGAAGGGAACCTGTACGAATCCTTATGGATGGACAAAATGGATGCTTGAGCAGATCCTGACAGACTTGCATAAGGCAGATCCGGAGTGGAATGTTGTCCTTCTTCGTTACTTCAATCCGATCGGCGCACATGAGAGCGGACTGATGGGAGAAGATCCGAAGGGTATCCCGAACAACCTGCTTCCATATATTGCACAGGTTGCAATCGGTAAGCTGGAATGCCTGGGGGTATTTGGTGATGATTATGATACACCGGACGGAACAGGTGTGAGAGACTACATCCATGTGGTTGACCTTGCAATTGGACACGTAAAGGCGCTGAAGAAGATCCAGGAAAAATCAGGCGTAAGCATTTATAATCTTGGAACCGGAGTGGGATATTCAGTACTGGATGTATTGCATGCATTTGAAAAAGCATGTGGAAAAGAGATCCCTTACCAGATCAAGCCAAGAAGAGCCGGAGATATCGCAACATGCTACTGTAATGCAGAAAAAGCAAAGAACGAGCTCGGATGGGTTGCAGAACGCGGAATCGACAAGATGTGTGAGGATTCATGGAGATGGCAGACAATGAATCCGAATGGATACGAAGCTTAATAAAAGAAAGAAAAATGTGTCAGGGTGTACGTTCCCTGGCACATTTTTTAGTTCCCTAATATCCGGAAAGGTGATATAATACAAATATCTATAGGTTTTAAGAGGGCTGAAGATGAAAAAGGATATAAAGTTAAAGGGACAACTGAAATTGTATATGCAATGGCCAGGAATTATGATTCTTTTCCTTATCCTGATGAATATCTGGATCTTCAGGATGGATCGAAAGGCCGGGCTGCTTATGAGTGCGTTTGTGCTGGTTTATGCAGTCGTCATTGGCATTATGTATTTTTACAATAAGTCTCTGATTCTGGCAGACATGGTAGAGTTTGCAGCGCAGTACGGGATTGTCCAAAATACACTTCTGAAGGAACTTTTCGATTCCGTATGCGATTTTACTGGATGATGGAAAAATCATCTGGACGAACACACAGTTCCGGGAAGTCCTTGGGACGACTATCCGGAAGGATACCTATCTGAGTAAATATATTCCAGAGTTGAACCGGGGCGTATTTCCAAAGGAAGAGAATGAATCGGTAAGCCTGGAATTCAATTATCTTGACAGAGATTATCAGGCTGAGATCCAGTGCGTATCGGTCGAAGGTTTCAGTGAGACAGAGCAGCTTCTGGAGATACCGGAGGAAAAGGAATATTTTATTGCGATACATCTTCAGGATGTGACAGAGCTGAACCGATATATCCGGGCGAATGAAGAGCAGCGGCTGGTGGCTGGACTGGTTTATATTGATAACTATGAAGAGGTCATGGAAAGTGTCGAGGAAGTAAGGCAGTCTCTTCTGGTGGCATTGATCGACCGTAAGATCAACCAGTATATTGCGGATTTTTCCGGTATTGTGAAGAAGCTTGAGAAAGACAAATATTTTGTTGTAATTAAAAAAGAAAGCTTCAATCGAATGGAAAAAGACCGTTTTTCTTTACTTGATGAGGTAAAAGGAGTCAGTATCGGCAATCAGATTCCGGTTACACTAAGTATTGGGCTTGGACTCAGTACAGATACCTATGCTGCAGGATATAATTATGCCCGTATAGCGATCGATCTTGCACTTGCAAGAGGCGGAGATCAGGTAGTTGTGAAGAATAACAAGGGAATCAGCTATTATGGCGGAAAGCGTGAGCAGACTGCTAAGAATACCCGGTAAAAGCAAGAGTAAAAGCAGAAGCACTCCGGGAGTTTATCACCGGAAAAGAGCGTGTGATCGTAATGGGACATAAGATGGCAGATGTGGATTCATTTGGTGCGGCAATCGGTATTTACCGGGCAGCAAGTGCGATGAAAAAGAAAGTCAATATTGTCCTGAACGATATTTCTGTGACACTCAGACCGCTTTATGAAGCATTTACTGATGATCCGAAGTATCCGGATGATCTGTTTGTGACTTCCCATGAGGCGGAGGAACTGGCAGATGACAATACAATGGTAGTTGTTGTTGACACCAATAAGCCAAAGATGACAGAATGTGAACGCCTGCTTCGTCTGACGAAGACGATTGCAGTTCTGGATCACCACAGACAGAGCGATGAAGTGATTGAGAATGCGGTTCTGTCGTATATTGAGCCATATGCTTCCTCGGCGTGTGAGATGGTAGCAGAGGTTCTTCAGTATATCGGCGATGATCTGCGTTTGAATTCCATGGAAGCGAACAGTATGTATGCAGGTATTCTGGTTGATACCAACAATTTCATGTCCAGAACAGGAGTCCGGACCTTTGAGGCAGCTGCGTACCTGAGAAGATGTGGCGCAGATGTTACTTATGTAAGAAAACTCCTCCGTGATGATATGGCATCTTACCGGGCAAAAGCTGCAGTAATCAGCAGTGCTGAGGTGTATCGGGATGTATTTGCGATCGCGCGAGGCGAACATCTGGGAATTGAAAGTCCCACTATTATCGGAGCACAGGCGTCAAATGAGCTTCTCAATATTGAGGAGATCAAGGCTTCTTTTGTACTGACTGAATATAATGGTAAGATTTACATCAGTGCACGTTCCATTGATGAGATCAATGTACAGATCATTATGGAGCGGCTCGGCGGAGGCGGTCATATCAACACTGCCGGTGCCCAGTTCCCATATTCCGATATGGAAAGAGCGATTGAAACGCTGAAAAAGACAATCGATATTATGATAGAAGAAGGAGATATTTAAGATGAAAGTTATTTTATTGGAAGATGTAAAATCCCTTGGGAAAAAAGGCGAGGTTGTAAATGTAAGTGACGGATATGCAAGAAACTTCATTTTCAAAAAAAAACCTTGGACTAGAAGCAAATGGAAAGAATTTAAATGACTTAAAGCTTCAGAAACAGAATGAAGAAAAGGTTGCACAGGAGCATCTGGAAGCAGCGCAGGAACTTGCAAAGAAATTAGAGGCAGCAAAAGTAGAACTCAAGATCAAGACCGGGGAAGGTGGAAGAACATTCGGTTCTGTGTCTTCAAAGGAAATTGCAATTGCAGTAAAAGAACAGCTTGGATATGATCTTGATAAGAAAAAGATCCAGATCAAAGAAGCGATCCGTACACCTGGAATGCATCTTGTACCGGTCAAACTTCACCAGAAAGTGACTGCTGAATTAAAAGTGCATGTTGGGGAAGCTTAGGAGGATCTGAGACATGGATGAAGCACTCATTAAGAGAGTACCGCCACACAGCATAGAGGCAGAGCAGTCTGTTGTTGGAGCGATACTGATGGACCGGGATGCGATTACAGTAGCTGCCGAGATCATTTGTGGAGACGACTTTTATCAAAAGGCATATGGTGTAATTTTCGATTCAGTGGTAGAACTTTTTAATGAGGGAAAACCCGTTGACCTGATTACACTGCAGAACCGTCTGCGTGAAAAAGCTGTTCCGGAAGAGATCAGTAGTCTTGAATTTGTCCGGGATCTGGTAACAGCAGTTCCAACCTCGGCAAATGTAAAGTATTATGCTGAGATCGTCTCTGAAAAAGCAACGTTGAGGCGTCTGATCAAGATGAATGAAGCGATTGCGGATGAATGTTATCAGGGGCAGGAGCCGCTGGAGGCGATCCTTGAAAGGACAGAGAAGCAGGTTTTTGAGCTGGTGCAAAACCGCGGAGGAAACGGTGAATACGTGCCAATCAAGCAGGTAGTGTTAAATGCCCTTGAGAAAATTGAGAAAGCATCTAAGAGTAAGGGAACTGTTACAGGAATTCCGACAGGATTTATTGACCTGGATTACAAGACATCCGGTCTGCAGCCCTCCGATCTGATCCTGGTCGCAGCCCGTCCTTCTATGGGTAAGACGGCGTTTGTACTGAACATTGCACAGCATGTGGCGTTTAAACAGAACCGTACAGTTGCCATATTCAGTCTGGAAATGTCAAAGGAACAGCTGGTAAACCGTCTGTTCTCGCTGGAATCCTATGTAGATGCACAGCTTTTAAGAACCGGTAATCTGAAGGATTCTGACTGGGAAAAGCTGATCGAAGGTGCCGGAACAATTGGAAGATCGAACCTGATCATTGATGATACACCGGGTATTTCGATTTCGGAAATGCGTTCCAAATGCAGAAAATATAAAATGGAACATAATCTTGATCTGATCATCATCGACTACCTGCAGTTGATGAGCGGAAGTGTTGGTGGACGTAATGAGTCCCGTCAACAGGAAATTTCCGATATTTCCCGTTCCTTAAAAGCGCTTGCCCGAGAATTAAGTGTGCCGGTCATTGCGCTGTCACAGCTGAGCCGTGCGGTTGAGCAGAGACCAGATCACAGACCGATGCTTTCTGATCTGCGTGAGTCCGGAGCAATCGAGCAGGATGCCGACGTGGTTATGTTCATTTATCGAGATGATTATTATAATAAGGATACGGAGCATGTCAATGAGGCAGAGATCATTATTGCCAAACAGAGAAACGGTCCGATTGGAACCGTAACGCTTACATGGCTTCCGCAGTACACGAAATTTGCCAATTCAGAACGAAAAGTTGTGGATGGGGAATGAGAAATTATGAAATGAAAAAGACAGGGAACAGAATCAAAACTGTTCGCTGTCTTTTGACTTTTATGTGGTTTCGCCAAATAATTTCCGCAGGTAATGTCCGGCGCCAGATTTTGAAGCTTCTTTCCGGAGCGCCTGCTGCTGACGAAGTAAATGATCAAGCTTCCGGTAACGGTCTTCTTCCAGGCGTTCTTTTGCCTGTAAAAGAAAATCCATTTCCTTTGTTACTTTTTCAGATACGGATTTGCCGAGAGACCCCTCCAGGATCTGGTTGTTTTCCAAAAGAATTTTTCGGAGAGACTTTTCGAGCAGAGGCTGATAAACAGAAAGAGAAAGGTTGTCTGCTGTATAAACAGAAAGAGTCGGATCCTGGGGGTCAGCAACTTCGTTTATCGAAGCGGCAGCCTTTGGTGCATCCGATTTTCTGGCCTTCAGAAGTGCTTTTGTGCGAAGCATGTCCGGAAGGAGCTGTTTGATCTCCTTCAGGAGTAGTCCCTGTTCTTTGAGTTCTTTGATACAGCTAAAAAGCTGTATATCTTCTTCCGTATAGTGCCGATGTCCCATCTCAGTGCGTCCGATCGGAAGATCAAGCTCTTCCTCCCAGTAGCGAAGAACATGTGATTCTACGCCAACGTGTTTGGCAGCTTCTGAGATCATGTAATGAACGTCGCCCATACGATAACCCCCTTATTAAAATAAGTATGTGATATAGATTGAGTACAAGTCTATTGTAGCATAAGAAGAAGAGATGGAAAGAAAAATCGTTCGACAAATGTTGCAGAGGGAAGAATGTCAGATAGGATGATGCTTACTGGATCTGTATTTGATTCAGACGTATACATAAAAAGAGACGATCTTCAGATGAAAACCGTCTCTTTCTTACTGTCTTATTCAATCTACGTGTTCTGATTACTCAGCGCTGATTGCTCCTGTAGGACATGCTGATTCGCAAGCGCCACAGTCAACACATGCAGAAGCATCGATCTGCATATGATCTGCACCCATAGAGATTGCTCCTACTGGACATTCGCTTTCGCAAGCTCCGCAGCTTACACATTCGTCTGAAATTACGTGTGCCATGATATGTATCCTCCTTATTATTATGAAAAAGTTAAAATCGATATGCCTTTCGCATAACTTTATTCTAATACAGAACTTGAAAATATACAAGAGGAATTTATGCTTAAAAATAGATACAATCGAGTTAGAAATGTCAAACTAATAGCGCGAAATGGGCATTTCTTTGGTTAGAAATATAAACCAAAAGGTTAGTAATATAAAACTTACAAATGAAAACAAAAAGAATTTATGAAATCTTAAGAAATTTTTCTACCTTTCCAGGGCGATTTGGTGTATAGTGGGTACTGTATCATTTTATAACCAATAATGAAACTGATTTTAAGATAGAGAAAGTGGAGTGGATTTATGAAAAAACGGTGGAGTATACTTTCGGCTGTACTTTGTGTGGCACTTTTGACTGGTGGATGTGGAACTGGAAGCAAGAATGATGCAGGTACAGGAAAAGAGCAGACATTCAGCCATGAGACAAGGGAAGAGAATGAGCATCAGAGTAACCTGGATGTTTTACAGCCATCTGCATATGGCAATGTGCAGGGACTGAATCTGGAGAAAGGAAGCTCGATTTCTATTATAGGAAGAGGAAGTTCTTCCGCATACTGGAAAGCTGTTCAGGAAGGTGCAAAGCAGGCGGTAGCGGATATTAATACAAACCTGGGATATAAAGGGAATGATAAAGTAAAGCTTGTTTATTCTGCGCCGGAGACAGAGAATGATGTAGATGATCAGGTAAATATTCTGGATGAGGAGCTTGCACGGTATCCGGTTGCGGTCGGGATCGCAGCAGTTGATTCAGGGGCATGTGAGGTTCAGTTTGATCTTGCTGCAGAGAATGGGATCCCGATCGTAGCATTTGATTCCGGGACCGATTATCAGAATATTGTATCCATGATTGATACAGATAATACAACTGCCGCTGCAACAGCAGCAAGTAAGCTGTGCAACAGTATCGGTGAGAGTGGTCAGATCCTTGTAATCGCACATGACTCCAAGTCTACTTCTTCTGAAGAAAGAGAGCAGGGATTTGTACAGGAAGTGGAAAAGAATGATCCGAATGTAACGGTTGCAGAGATCTGGCATCTGGATGATCTGGATGCGATCTCGAAAGAGATCAATGCAGATTCATCTGAAAAGAATTCCCAGGAGACTGCAGATAATGTGCAAAAAGCAGAGGAAGAGAACGCAGATAGCCGGGATACCCAGACGGCACAGCAGGATGCAATCAAGTATCTTCTTGAAAAGTATCCGGATGTAAAAGGAATTTTTGCAACCAATGAAACAGTAGCAGACCTTGTGGTGAATGTTCTGGACTCTATGGACAAAATAACGGGGGAAGACCGAATCAAGGTAGTGAGCTTTGACGGCGGGGAGGATCAGATGAAGCTTCTGGAAGATGGGAAGATTGATGGACTGATCGTTCAGAACCCATACGGAATCGGCTATGCAACGGTTGTTGCTGCGCAAGAGCAGTGCTTGGTCAGGGAAATGAAGCAATGGTAAGTACCGGATATACCTGGGTTACAAAAGATAATATGAATAAAGATTCGATTAAGAAGATGCTTTATTAGTAAGAAGAAATGTCTGAAATCTGTGGGAAATGGGTTTCAGACATTTTTATATAAAAACGGTTGTGAGTGACATATTATTTATGCCGTCTACAACCGTTTCTTTTTGCTATTTTTTCGTCAGTGGAAGGGAGAAGATAAATTCTGTTCCAACTCCCTCGGTACTGATCACATTGATATTTTCATTGTGTGCCTGAATAATTTCTTTTACGATCGAAAGTCCAAGTCCGGTTCCTTTTTTGTCTTTTCCGCGGGAGAGATCACTTTTGTAAAAACGTTCCCATATTTTGTTGATACTTGATTTCGGAATGCCAATTCCATAATCTTTGACGGAAGTATATACTTTGTCACCGCGCGGTGTGGTTTCAATCGTGATCGTAGACTCCGGATTGCTGAATTTGATCGCGTTGTCCAGCAGATTGTATAGAACCTGTTGGATTTTGTGCCGGTCAGCATGTACATACAGGGTACGAGTTGCCAGAAGAAGTTCGATAGAAATTTTTTTGGCAGTGCAGGTACCTTCGAAAGAAGCTGCTGTGTTACGGATCACTTCGTGAATATCAAAATCTGTTTTATTAAGAAGAAGATCCTTCGTATCAAATTCATTCAATGTCAGCAGATCGCGTGTAAGGTCAGTAAGACGTTCTGTTTCAAATAAGATGATATTTAAGTATTTGCCCTGCATTTCAGGTGGAATCGTGCCATCCGCCATGGCTTCAACATAGCCCTTGATGGAAGTCAGAGGAGAACGGAAATCATGGGATACATTTGCCACAAATTTCTTCTGGTAATCCTCCATATCTTTCAGTTGGGAAGACATGTAGTTGAGAGATGCGGAAAGATATCCTATCTCATCCTGCGTATTAACCGGGATGACAACATCCAGATTGCCGGAAGCATACTGCTTTGCTGCATTCGTAATCTTGACGAGCGGGCGGTAGATCAGAAAATGTACACCCAGCAAAATAATGAATGAGAGCACATAAATGATCAGAATCACGATATACGTGTTACGCATCAGAACAGAATGTGCGTCTGTGATCTGCGAGTAAGGCTTATGTACAAGTAGATATCCGTGAGTTGAAAAATTCTTTGTGACCGGAGCAATCACGGTGATCATTTCTGAGTTGAAGTACCCGTGATAATCACCGGTCAGATAAGTGGAGCCGCCGGATTCGGCAGGATCAAAATTTTCAATCCGGGAAGGGGCATACGATACATCACCGGATTTGGCAGATGCAAGCAAAGATCCCTCATTATCAACAAACCAGATATCTGAATTCAGATAATCGCTCATACCATTGAGCTGTGTATAAACATCTGCCAGAGTAATGGTTTTGGAAAAATAGTCCGGCAGATAATTGGATGCAAGCAGATTCGCCGACTGATACATATTGCCGGAAATGCTGCTTTCCAGATAGTGGGTTGTCAATGTGGATGACAGGGATGCCACTGTAAAAATACTTAAAAATCCGAGAATAATATATAAGAGGATAAATTTAAGGTAAAGAGTACTTTTCATTACTTCACCTCAAATTTGTAACCGATTCCCCAGACGGTACTAAGTCCCCAGGAAGGATGATCCTTGATCTTCTCGCGCAGACGCTTAATATGAACATCAACGGTACGGGTGTCGCCGACATACTCATAGCCCCAGATCTGGTCAAGGAGCTGCTCGCGTGTGAATACCTGGTTTGGTGAAGAGGCGAGGAAATACAAAAGTTCCAGTTCTTTTGGCGGCATATCTACATTCTTACCATCAACGGTTACTGCGTAATTGGTAAGATTGATCTCGATTCCAGGATAGTCAACAACCTTTCCGCGGCTGGCGGCAGGAGTTTCTGGTTTGGCAGGCTGATAGCGTCTGAGTACCGCTTTTACTCTTGCGACAAGCTCCTTGGAATCGAATGGTTTTAAGACGTAATCATCAGCACCAAGCTCCAGACCGAGCACCTTGTCAAATACTTCTCCTTTTGCGGAAAGCATAATGATTGGGGTATTGTGCTTACTGCGGATCTCGCGACAGACCTGATAGCCATCGATGCCCGGAAGCATCAGGTCGAGCAGCATCAGGTTTGGCTGATAGGATTCAAATGCGGTAAGAGCTTCTTCTCCGTCGTGTACGATCATCGTATCGAAGCATTCCTTTGTAAGGTAGAGAGAAATCAGTTCTGCAATATTCTCGTCGTCATCTACAATTAAGATTTTCTGTTTAGTCACCATGATAGTTCCCCCAATGATTATTTGAATTCTACGATAGTTACACCGGCATCGCCCTCCCCGAAAGCTCCCAGCCGGAAGGATTTGATATGTTTCTGGCGGCGCAGATACTGATGGATCCCGTTCCTGAGTGCGCCGGTTCCTTTCCCGTGTACAATTCGTACCGGACTTAAGTGTGCGATATAGCATCATCCAGATATTTGTCAAGTTCGGCAACTGCTTCATCGACTGTCTTGCCAAGAAGATTGATCTCCGGACTGACATGCATGGATTTGCCCATCTTCATCTTGCCACTGCTGGTTCTGCGCATCTGCTTTGCAGTAACCGTAAGCGGTTCTTCGATCAGTTCGAGATCGGAAATATTGACCTGTGACCGGAGAATACCCATCTGGACAAACAGGTTGCCTTTGGCATCCGGTAGTGAATTTACCGTTCCGGTCAGATTCATGCTCAGTACTTTTACAGAATCGCCCAGATGGAAATCGCTTGCCTTGTAAGCTTTGGAAGGTTTTTTCTTTTCCAGACGGTTTTTATTTTCAGTTTTGGAAAGCTGCTTGCGGATCCGTTCTCTTTCTTTTTCCATCTCGGAAGCGGAAATACTGCTTTGCCGAATTTGCGGAAGTTCTTCATTGTCTCATCAGCAAAATCTTTGGCTTCCTGAACAATGTCGGTTGCTCTGGCATTTGCCTCACGAATGATCCGGTCGCGCTGTGTATCCAGCTTTTCCTGTTGGTTCTTGAGTTCGGACTTGAGACGCTCCATCTCGCGGCGGTAAGAAGCAACCTCTTCCCGCTCTTTTTCGATGGTCTTGCGGCTCTGTTCCAGATCAGTAAGGAGATCTTCAAAAGATTCATCCTCCTCGGTCAGATGCGTTTTGGCATCCTGGATGATATAATCCGGAAGGCCGAGTTTTTCGGAAATCGCGAAAGCATTACTTTTTCCAGGAATACCGATCAGAAGATGGTAAGTCGGGCTCAATGTCTCCACGTCAAATTCACAGCAGGCATTTTCTACTCCCGGAGTAGAAAGAGCAAATACCTTCAGTTCGCTGTAGTGTGTCGTTGCCATAGTGCGGATTCCACGGTTATGCAGATGTGACAGAATGGCGATAGCGAGTGCAGCACCTTCAGTCGGATCGGTTCCCGCACCAAGTTCATCGAAAAGGACTAATGAATTCTCATCCACATGATTTAGGAAAGAAACCACATTTGTCATGTGAGAAGAGAAGGTACTTAAAGACTGTTCAATACTCTGTTCGTCACCAATATCAGCATAAACCTGGTTAAATACAGCAAGTTCTGAACGGTCAAGTGCAGGAATGTGCAGACCTGCCTGGCCCATCAGGGTAAAAAGCCCCACAGTCTTGAGGGAAACGGTCTTACCACCTGTATTCGGACCGGTTATGACGAGAAGATCAAAGGTATCTCCAAGTGTCAGACTGATCGGAACAACTTTTTTACGGTCCAGAAGAGGGTGTCTTCCCTCACGGATCCGGATCGGCCTTCGGTGTTAAAGACTGGGCGGCTGGCGTTCATATCCAGTGCCAGTGCACCTTTTGCAAAAATAAAATCCAGTTCTACAAGTGCTTTGTAGTTCAGACGGATTTCTTCAATATATTCAGCTGCATCCACACTGAGGCGGGCAAGGATCACCTGGATTTCTTCCTGCTCCTGGGCATATAATTCTTTCAGATCATTGTTCAGTTTGACAACGGCCATCGGCTCAATGAAAAGTGTGGAGCCGGTTGCTGACTGGTCATGGATCAGACCATTTACCTGGCTGCGGTACTCGGCTTTTACCGGGAGACAGTAACGGTCGCCACGCATGGTAATAATGGCATCCTGGAGATAGGTGCGCATGGAACCGTTCAAAAGTCCGGTCATGGTAGAATGGATTTTGTCATTCATGCCGTTAATACTGCGACGGATCTGCTTTAATTTGCTGCTGGCATCATCGCTGATCTCATCTTCACCAAGAATGCAGCGGTCAATTTCGGCAGAAAGTGGTGTAAGCGGCGCAAGCTGTTCAAAATATACATCCAGACAATCTGCCTGATCGTCTGCATTTTCATGACGACCGTAGGATTTGATCCGGGCGGTTGTCTGAAGAAGCTTGCCGATCCGGAGGAGTTCCGGTGCGCTTAAGGCACTTCCGATCTCCAGGCGCTTAAGAGAGTCGGAGACAGCATAGCAGCCGCTGAAAGAAGGAATTCCCTTCTTTACAATGCGGGTAAATGCTGCGGCAGTCTGTTCCTGTGCAGTGATGATTTTGTTAATGTCGGTCATCGGCTTGATCCGTCGGCAGAATGAGCTCCGCCAGGGGAAGAAGCGTGATCGGTCAGCATCTCTATAATTTTTGGAAATTCCAATTTTGTTAAAGATTTTTGATTCATAATACATTTATACCTCATATTTTGTCTGGTTCTATTCTAACTTATTTACCGTCTAAATGAAAGTGGAAAGGTGAAATTTCGTTGAACATTTGCGGGGAATCATGTATACTAAAACCAGGTGTGGCTGAAAGCACTCCGGAGGCCTAAGGAGAAGCACAATGTCTGATAATCGGGAGAATAAGCATAACGAAGAACCGCACGACAGTGAGGAAGAAAAATATTCGTTTTTGCAGGAAACAGTAAAAGATGAACAGCGAAGTAAAAAAGGAATCATGGGAAATCTGTGCAGGCTTGCAGGAAGAGGACTGATTTTTGGACTTGCAGCAGGTCTTGCGTTTTATGCCCTTCGCCCATGGGCGATGACACATCTGGGCGGAGAGAAGGTAACGATTCCGCTGGATCAGGAGGAAACTCCGGTTGAGAATGAGACGGATACCAAGGATCAGGAAGCACAGGAAGAAGAGATTCAGTATCCGGATCTAACTGTCGAAGATTATCAGGAGATGAACCATGCATTATACCAGGTGGCATTGTCAGCAGGAAAAAGTGTGGTTGAGATCTATGCCGTGCACCGGGATGAAGGCTGGGAGAATGCAGGGGAGCAGGCTGTATCGGGAGTTATTTTCTGGGATAATGGAGCAGATCTTTTGATTGCGGCACCGGCAAGAATTGTAAAAGATGCAGAAGCACTGAAAGCCACATTTTCAGACAATACTACATATAACGCAACTTTGAAAAAGCAGGACCGGAATCTTGGACTTGCGATCATTGCGATCAAGAGATCAGATCTGTCGGATAGTACGAGGAACCAGATCCAGACGGCGATGCTTGGTAATTCTAATGCAGTGAACCGTGGGGACGGCGTGATCGTTCTTGGTGAGCAGTTTGGATATGCAGGTGGTGTCGGATATGGGATCATCAGTTCCACCAGAAATTACCGGACAGTGGCGGACGGGCAGTACCGGCTGCTTGATACAGATATTGCAGGAAGTGAAAAAGGGAGCGGAATTCTGTTTAACACGGCGGGTGAAGTGATTGGAATCTGTGACCAGTCAGAACTGCAGAGAGACGGAAATCTTGTAAGTGCCTATGCGATTTCGGATATCAAGGAAGAGATCGAACTTCTGGCAAATGGACAGGGAGTTCCGTATATTGGCGTTCACGGAGTTGTAGTGACGGAGAAGCTTGCCGGCGAACAGGGAATCCCGGAAGGCATTTATGTCAGGGAAGTAGAGGCTGATTCGCCTGCGATGCAGGCGGGGATCCAGAATGGTGATGTGATCACAGAGATTAACAAGACAGATATCACCGGTATAGCAGGATTTCATAAACAGATCGCAGAAGCCGGAACCGGTACACAGATCAGGATCAAAGGGCAGAGGCGTGGCGCAGATGGTTATGTCGATGTAACATTTGATGTGACAGTTGGAAGTAAAGAATAGATTTGCAGATAAAAAGCAACCATAAATTTAAAATATAGAGCAGGAAGAGGAATGACATGAGATATATTGAGACATTACACGAAGGCGAGACAATCAGAAATACGTATCTTTGTAAAGGGAAAAGAAGTGCGGAGACAAGGAACGGAAAACCATATGACAACCTGATCCTTCAGGACAAGACAGGAACTTTAGATGGAAAGATCTGGGATCCGAATTCAAATGGAATTGCAGATTACAGCGAAAAAGATTTTATTGAAGTTTACGGGGAGATCATCAGCTATAACGGCAATCTTCAGATGAACATCAAGCAGCTTCGTGTAGCAGACGAGGGAGAATACGATCCGGCGGATTATATGCCGACCAGCGAGAAAAGTGTGGATGGAATGTATGAAGAACTGATGCGTTATGGAAAGCAGGTGAAGAACCCGTATCTGCAGCAGGTGATCCGGTATTATTTTGTAAATGATGAACAGTTTATCAAGAGCTTCAAGGCACATTCTGCAGCAAAGAGTGTACATCACGGATTTGCCGGAGGACTTCTGGAGCACACATTAAGCGTAGTGAAATTCTGTGAATATATGGCAGGGGCATATCCGATCCTGAATAAGGATCTTCTGTATACAGCGGCAATGTGTCATGATATCGGAAAGACACAGGAACTTTCCCTGTTCCCGGATAATGATTATACTGATGATGGGCAGCTGCTCGGTCATATTGTGATCGGTGTGGAAATGCTGGATGATGCAATTCGTGAGATCCCGGATTTCCCAAAGAAGCTTGCCAGTGAATTAAAGCACTGTATCGTAGCGCATCACGGAGAACTCGAATACGGTTCGCCGAAGAAACCGGCGCTTGCTGAGGCAATGGCACTTAATTGTGCAGATAATGCTGATGCAAAGATGCAGACACTGACAGAGATTTTTAAGGCAAAAGATACAAAGGACTGGTTAGGTTATAACCGTCTGTTTGAATCTAACTTAAGAAAGACCAGTATCTAAGAGAAGTTCTGAAAGAAAGATGAGTATAAAAATGAAGAAAAATGACGTAGTGACGGTAGAAGTTACAGATATCGGAATCGGTGGTGAAGGAATCGGAAAGGTTGATGGATATACTCTGTTTATCAAGGATGCAGTCATCGGAGATACCGTTGAAGTAAAAGTAATGAAAGCAAAAAAGAACTACGGATATGCGAGATTAATGCGGATTGTAAAAGAATCCGCATTTCGTGTATCTGCACGCTGTCCGGAGGCAAGACGCTGTGGCGGATGCCAGATTCAGGAGATGGATTACCGGAAACAGCTGGAGTTTAAAAATACAAAAGTAAGAAATAACCTGATCCGTCTTGGCAGTGTGGAAGAAGAATTGCTGGATCAGATCATGGAGCCGATCGCAGGAATGGAGGAACCGTTCCGTTACCGGAATAAAGCACAGTTCCCGATCGGAGTGGATAAAGCAGGGAATTTGATTGCCGGATTCTATGCTGGAAGAACCCATCAGATCATCCCGGTTCCGAACAGGGACTGCGTACTTGGAGTACCGGAGAATAAAGTGATCTTGGATCAGATTCTGGACTACATGCGGGAAGAGAAGATTTCTGCATATGATGAGGAACGGCACAAAGGGCTGGTGCGCCATGTCCTGGTCCGGTATGGATTTACAACAAAAGAGATCATGGTTTGTCTGATCATTAACGGGGATAAGCTTCCCAGCAGTGAAAAATTGTTGGAAAAGCTGACAAAGATTCCGGGAATGACAAGTATTACTTATAATATCAATAAAGAAAAGACGAATGTGATCATGGGATCAAAGGTTTGTCCGCTCTGGGGACAGACGTATATCACCGATTATATCGGTAATGTCAAATACCAGATTTCACCGCTGTCTTTCTATCAGGTGAATCCGGTACAGACAGAGGTACTTTACGGAACCGCACTGGAATACGCCGGGCTTACTGGAAAAGAGACGGTTTGGGATGTGTATTGTGGTATCGGAACGATTTCCCTTTTCCTTGCGCAGAAAGCACAGAAAGTTTACGGCGTGGAAATCGTGCCACAGGCAATTGAAGATGCAAAGCATAATGCTGAGATCAATGAGATTACAAACGCGGAGTTTTTTGTAGGAAAGGCAGAAGAAGTGCTGCCGGAGTATTATGCGGATTATGCAAAAGAGCATCCGGGAGAGCATGCGAGAGCGGATGTGATCGTAGTCGATCCACCGAGAAAAGGATGTGAGAGAAGCGTACTGGATACGATGGTTCAAATGGAGCCAGAGAGGATCGTATATGTGAGCTGCGATTCAGCGACTTTGGCTCGGGATGTGAAGTATCTGCGGGAGAATGGGTATGAGATCAGGAAGGTGAAGGCGACTGATATGTTTCCAATGAGTGTGCATGTTGAGACGGTATGCTTATTGTCCAAACTCCACGAAGCGAAGCATCATGTGAATGTGAGATTGGATATGGATGAACTGGATTTGACATCTGCGGAGAGTAAGGCAACCTATGAGGAAATCAAGCATACGTGGCTGAGCATAATGATGGAATGAAAGTTTCAAATCTGTATATTGCACAGGTTAAGGCTAAGTATGGGATTATAGAGCGAGAAAATTATAACAAGCCTAAGTCAGATGATTCCAGACAGCCTAAGTGTCCAAAGGAGAAGGAAGAGGCAATAGTAGAAGCGTTGAAAGCTTTTAAGATGATTTAGTTTAGGAGTATGACGATATGAGGGTTTTATTAGGAACAACAAATCCATCAAAGGTAAAAAGATTTTCGGATTTGTTAAAAGGGTATGATATTGAATTTATTACTTTAAGAGATATCGAAGTTATAGAAGAACCTAAGGAAATGGGGAATACACCAGAAGAAAATGCTATTATGAAGGCAGAGTTTTATGGACAATACTTTGATGTTGTTATTTGTAATGATTCTGGATTATATTTTGAAGAACTGGATTTTGAGGATTTGCGTCAGCCGGGACTAAATATTAGAACACCTATGAATATGGATAGACTGTCAGATGAAGAGATGATTGATTACTATTCAAAACTTATTGCAGGGCTTGGAGGTAAAGTCACAGCATATTACCTAGATGGAATTGCAGTTTATAATCACGGAGTAATTTCATCGTTTATGGACAATATGGCAACTCAAAAAAACGGATTATTCTATATGATTGATAAAGCTTCATCAAAAAGATTTGAAGGATGGCCTCTTGATTCATTATCAATCAATAAAGAAAACGGCAAATATTTTGTTGATGGAAGTATTGAAGAAAGCAAAGAAAATATCATAAAAGATCAATATCAAAAGAGTGTCGTAGATTTTTTGATTAAGTCTTTACATATAGCATAGTATAGGAGAAATGAGACAACTGGAGTTTCCTGAGAATATTCAGGCAATTGTCGGCGGAAAAGAATATTCGCTAGATAATGCTGTCTTAAAAATCTGGCCGGAAAGTGAAGAAACAAAAGGAGCACTTTGCGTTGAAATGGAAGGTGTTGGTTTGTTTACAATAGCTAATTATAGAAAATGTGTGGCAACAGGTATATATGTTGTTTCTGATGTGTATTCAGAGAATGATTGGAAACTTGGATGGGAAGGCAATGATATTAAAAGAGCTGTTGGTGCTGTTATTGATATGATAATTGAGTCTATAAGATAGATTGGAGTGTGGTAAGATAGTCGTGAAGTTTGAAAATGTTTATTTTATTAATGGGACAGCATATGCTGGAAAATCCACAATGGTAAAACTTCTGGCAGAAAAATATGACGGAATCGCCTGCGAAGAAAATTATCAGGATAGACTTTTAGAAAATTTGGATACCAAGGAGTTTCCTAATCTTACTTACACAAGAGATTTACAGGATTGGGGTGAATTTGTCAGAAGAACTCCAGATGAATATGAGGCGTGGGTAAATGGAGTTACGAAAGAATGTACTGTCTTAGAAATTGAAATTTTAAAGGATTTAGTTTCCAGAACAAAGAAAAGAATATTTGTAGATACTAATATTTCGGTTGAAATTTTACATGAAATTTCAGATGAAAATCATGTTTTGATTATGTTAGCAGATCCGAATATTTCTGTGCAGAGATTTTTTGAAAGACCAGATAAGGAAAAACAGTTTTTATATCAGTTGTTATTGAAAGAAGATAATTCTGAGGAGGCTATGATAAATTTCAGAGAATGTCTGAAAAGAATTAATTCACAGGAAAGATATATGATGTTTCAAAAATCTGGATTTAATGTAATAACAAGAGACGAAAACCGCAGTATTGATGAGACATTTGCTTTGGTAGAAAGTATGTTTGGATTAAATAGATAAAGTCGATACAATGTCTGAGAATGTTAATGCGGAGCAAGGTGTTAGTGCGCATTGACAGACTTTTGGTAAAGCCGGTTCCGGTGTCGGTGAAACTGATGCCGGATGCTGAGATGGAACCGCCATATGATGGTGCGAAAAAATGATTCTGGTTGATGATGTGGATAATCGGCAGTTTCTGTGTGAATTGGTTGAGAGCATGTGGGAAGAATTGCCGAAGAAGAAAGAGAAAAATTGCACGTAAGACTTGACAAAATCGAACAAATATTCTATATTAATGGCGGAGATTTTATACCCAAAAGCAGAAAATACAAATGTACAAATGGAGCTCAAACCCTTGTGGTTTGGGCTTTTTCTAATTTTGTAGAAAATCTGAGAACAACTATTTCTAAAAAGTCAATTATCATTTTGTAATGGAAAATGGACAGAATTATTCACAAAACTGTTTGTGCAATACTAACAAATTTTTGAGCGTATATAATCTTGCAAAAGTGGCAGCATGGCAATCGAGTAACATCGGTTGCTTTTTTGTTGCCTATTTTTAGAAAGTCATTAAATGCCCTGATAGAGTGATTTCTAAAAAACAAAGTAAAAAGAGTGGAGGAAATGCAAAGTGAAAGAGTATTCAAAAGGTATTTATGTGAAATTTAAACCGGAGGAGGTGGAAATACTGCATGATCGGATGAAGGAAGCCGGAGTTCAAAATATGAGTGCGTATATCAGGAAGATGGCGATAAACGGGTATGTAATAATCCCTGAATGGCCTGATTTGAACCGGGTAATATCTTTACATGCAAGGATTAGTAATAATCTCAATCAGTATACTAAGAAAGCAAATGAAACGGGGAAGCTGTATGAAGAGGATATTGCAGAAATAAAAAAGATGAATAATGAGCAAACAGAGCTTCTGAAAAAGGCACTTGAAGTAGTTATTCATCTATATGAGGAAGATTCAAAGAAGAGAAAGTGAATTGATAAAAAGTGTTAGCGTGGTTCTGCGGTTTATCCGCAGTTCGAGGGGATTGGGGCATTTTCCCCAACAAGCAAAAATGCGCCGGGTATATACCGGGGCACTGCTTGCCAATTTGTAAAAAGAGAAAAGAAAGGATTAAGTTTATGAGAGATTTAGAAAAGGTATGTATTCAACCGAAGTATAACTATTGCACCGGTGAGGAGCGTTTTACTTTCATCAAGCTGCCAAAATGTCTGGTAGAGGATGAAGGCTTTGTTGAACTGTCAATAGATGCAAAGCTTTTATACGCATTCTTTTTAGATCGAGTTTCATTGTCAATAAAAAATGGATGGATTGACAACCAAGGGAGGGTGTTTATCTATTATTCAATAAAAAATATTTGCGAGGATTTGAATTGTGGAACTCAAAAGGCATGCAAGTTATTGGATGAACTGGAGGAGTTCGGAACACTTGAACGTAAGCGACAGGGACTTGGAAAACCTAACAAGCTTTATCTGAAGAAAGTGTTTTGAAAGATATCCACATAAGAAAAAATCAAAGTGCTTAGGATGTAAAAATCACAGTCAGGAATTTTGATTTTTACGATTACAGAGTTTTTAATTTTACGGGTCTGGAACCGAAAAAATCAAAATCTAATAAGACTAATATTAACAATACTAATTTTAATAATATCTATCTTATCCTATCTGAATGAAGGAATAGTATCTTAGATGGGATATGATGGATAACAATGACAGAAAGGATTTCAATTATGGTTAAAAATAAAGTGGTTATAAAAGAAAGAGATACATGGAGTGATTTGGCGAATTTCATTGGTGAAATGGTGGCAAAGTACGCAGACGCAATGGGCTTGGATCAATTACCGAATCCGGATTGTTATCTTCGCATGAAGAGAATAAAACAGTTGTACAAGGAATTATATAAAACAGAAAATATTGAGAAATTCAGAAGTGTTATCATTCCTATTGAAAGAAATGCTGTGGCATGATAGAATGACCGTATAAACGGAAGACAAATCGATAAATGCGGATATGAAATATAACGGAGGAACACACATGATTATCAGTGAAAGAATTTTTTACATAATGGAGCAGAAGAACATGAGCCAGCTGGAACTGTCGAGAAGAACCGGGATTGCAACAAGTAACATTAGTGACTGGAAAAAGAAAAAGACGAATCCAAAAGCAGACTGTCTGTTATCAATATGTGACGCATTGGATATTACACCGGAACAGCTTTTAACGGGAAAAGGAATTGATCCGGAGTATAAAGATGCAGATATGGATTATGAAGTTACCAGGTCGGATATTAAGATATTAAAGCAGATTCATAGCCTTGGAGACGAACAGTATAAAAGATTGATGGCATATATGAAGGCATTGCAGAAATTGGAGCAGATGGAAAGCATTGTGGAGGAATAGTATGTGAAGTCGCAATTGACTGTGCTCTTTGAGCGAGGAAGGATTCTTGTCCGAAGGGCAAGAAGATGGAATATACAAGGAATGCGTGATTTCATAGCAACAGAATAGGAATCAGCAATTTATAGAAATTGTAATCGATTGGTTGGGAGGAAGAATGGAAGAAACAAAAGAATTGATTACTACGGATGTTATTCGGAGTAAGGTGTACATAATTCGCGGTCAGCAGGTAATGCTGGATAGAGATTTAGCGGAAATATATGGCTATGAAGTCAAAAAGTTAAATCAACAGGTAAAAAGAAATATAGAAAGATTTCCAGAAGATTTTATGTTTCAATTGGCAACTAGTGAAATTGAATCCGTGAGGTCACAAATTGTGACCTCACGAAAAAATGATTTTTTCGCTGGTCAAGAAGGTGGACGGAGATATTTGCCATATGCATTTACAGAACAAGGAATTTATATGCTTGCAACAGTTCTTCGTGGAGAATTGGCAGAACAGCAGAGTATATTTATAATGCGCACTTTTAGGGAGATGCGTCACTATATTAGTCAAAATCAACAGTTTGTTACTAGAAATGAAATGGATCTTTTAACAGCTAAGGTTGGAACGATAACGGAGAGACAGGATCGAATGGAGAAAAAAGTAGATTCCATTCAAAAAGATGTGACTATCTTAGCAGACAACTTCATTACGGATAAAGATAAGAAGAATTTTGTTATTTATAAAGGTCAGAAATTAGAAGCTGACATTGCTTACATAGAAATCTATCAACAGGCAAAGAAATCAATCTATGTTGTGGATGATTATATGAATGCAAAATCATTACAGCATCTTTCACAGAAGGACGATGGTGTGGAAGTCATTTTATTCACAGAGAATGGAAAAGGTGGGAGAGGATTTCTTACAAACTCTTTAGTGACGGATTTTCAAAATGAATATCCAACGATTCGGATTAAGCCGAATCCTGATTGTCACGACAGATTGATTGTACTTGATTATGGTGAAGAAACCGAGAAGGTATATCATTGTGGAGCATCCAGTAAGGATGCAGGGAAGAAACTTTGTGCTATCAATCAGATTACAGAGACAGCAATCATTCATCCGGTAATAAACAGATTACTTTCGTTGCCAGATAAAAAAATATAATTAGCGGTCATACTCTGACTGAAATAATGATATTATGAGGTGGTAAGAATGTCTAAAGAAAAGATAAAAGTGTATCTTTATACTCGCGTTTCCACAACCATGCAGATAGACGGCTATTCTCTAGATGCACAGAAAACAAAAATGAAAGCCTTTTGTGACTATAATGAATATGAAATTGCCAGTGAGTATGAGGACGCTGGAAAATCCGGTAAGTCTATAGAGGGAAGAATTGCATTTAATCAGATGATGGACGATATCAAATCAGGAAAAGATGAAGTGTCTTATGTCCTTGTATTTAAGCTTTCCAGATTTGGAAGAAATGCGGCAGATGTTCTTGCAACATTACAAGTGATGCAGGACTTTGGTGTGAATCTGATTTGTGTAGAGGATGGAATAGATTCATCTAAAGATGCCGGGAAACTTATGATATCTGTTCTGTCAGCAGTGGCAGAGATTGAACGTGAGAACATCCGTGTTCAGACAATGGAAGGCAGGATGCAGAAAGCCAGGAAGGTAAATGGAATGGTGGTTTTGCACCATATGGATATGCTCTCATTGATGGAAAATTGGTAGTGAATGAGGAAGAGGCAGTAGCTATCAGAACGATATTTGACCAATATGTGAATACAGATCTGGGAGCGAATGGAATTGCTAAGTATTTAGAAAATCATGGAATCCATAAGATAGCCAGACAGAATGGCAAAAATTCATTATTTGATGCTGCTCTTATCAGAAGGATTATACAGAATCCGGTTTATAGCGGTAAAATCTCCTATGGCAGAAGACGGACAGAAAAGGTTCATGGTACAAGGAACGAGTACAGGCAGGTTAAGAAAGACGATTATCTGTTGGTAGATGGTTTACATGAAGCTCTTGTATCAGAAGAAGTATGGGAGCAGGCACAGGTCAAGGTGGCGGCACAGGCTAAAAAGTACGAAAAGGTCAATCGTGATAAGAAAGAAAAGATACATCTTTTATCTGGAATTTTAAAATGTCCTGTCTGCGGTGCCGGAATGTATGGCAACAAGGCCATTAAGAAGCGCAAGGATGGAAGCAATTATAAGGACTTTTATTATTATGGCTGTAAACACCGGAATATGACCAGAGGTCATAAGTGTGATTATAAAAAACAGGTGCATGAGGAAATGCTGGATGCTTCTGTTGCAGAGGTGATCAGTAAACTGGTTAGCAATCCTAAATTTTCGGATTTAATACGTAGCAAGATAAATATGGAAGTAGACACCAGCGCATTAGATCAGGAAATAGCAAATTACGAAAAACAATTAAGACAGCTATATCATAATAAAGATATGATCTTGTCAGATATTGATTCCCTAGATTATGAGGATAAACATTATCAGCGAAGAAAAAAAAGATTTAGAGAACCGTTTGTACAAGACTTATGATAAAATAGAGGAAGCAGAGGAATTGCTTATATCTGCAAAAACTAAAAAACGTGCTCTGCTAGCAGACAAGATTACGGGAGACAATATCTACAAGGCACTCATTTTCTTTGATAAGCTGTATGCCCAAATGAACGAAGCTGAGAAACGAGAGTTCCTGTCACAGTTAGTGGATAATGTGCAGATTTACGAAGAACGTAAAGAGAATGGACAATGGCTGAAATCCATAGAATTTAAGTTGCCGATTATAGAAAAAGAGTTTACCCTAAGTTTGGACAACGATACACAAAATGAGACAGTAGTCTTACTTTCCAAGGGAATGGTCGACAGTAGAAAAGTGAAGGTGGATTTCTCTTTAGAGGGTATGGATTTATCTGAATTCTAGGGAAAAGCAACTTATGAGCAGATAAAGGCATATGTACTTGAAAAGACAGGACTGAAGGTTTCATCACTGTATATCGCACAGATTAAGAAGAAGTGTGGATTAGATGTCGGTGAGAACTTCAATCCGGCTAAATCAGAGAATGCGAGACAGCCACAGTGTACACCAGAGAAGGAAGATGCAATTATGCAGGCGTTTAGACATTTTGGAATCATATAGATTGTGGATAAGCAGCATCATGTGTTAAAAATATAGTAAAGTATGAAAAAAAGGACATTCCGGAACTGTAGATTTTACAGGTAAGGGGATGTCCTTTTTACTGATATGGAAGTGTTCAAGGAATAAGGTAATGATACTGAAGTATTAAGACTGATATGAATGATATCTATCTTATCTAATCTAGAAGTGATAGGCTACCTTTTTATGTATAAATGTTTTAAATTAAAGGTTATAACAGAGCAGATTCGTGCGTTTGTGAAGAAAATCATTGAAAATAAATCTTATTGAATGATATACTATAACTTAAATCACGTTTTTGAGAAACGAGAGGTGCCTACAGTGGAAGTTAGTTATAAAAAATTGTGGGAAATATTGATTGACAAAGACATGAAGAAGAAAGACTTGCAGGCAGCTTCTGGGATTAGCTGGGCTTCAGTGACCAAGCTCTCGAAGGGAGAGACAGTAAGCATGGAAGTTTTAATGAAAGTGTGTAAAACGCTGAATTGTGATATAGGCGACATCATGGAACTAATCCCTACAGAAGAAAATGAAACGATTTGAGGGGGAATATGATGTCCGGTAGAAAAAAGAGCGTAATCAGTAAAGCAAGTCCTCATACGATCAAGAAATTTGAGTTGATTGAGGAATATATAAAATCGTGGGCACAGAAGTTACTGCTGACTGAGTCTTGTAATGGGGTGATCTTTATAGACTGCATGTGCAACAGCGGTGTATATACCGATGATACTGGGCAATTGGTGAAAGGTACAGCAGTACGCGTTTCAGAAGCACTTAGAGAAGCCGCAAGAACATATACGCAGAAAAATATACACATTTACTTGAATGACAAGGACAAAGCACGAGTAGATGAGTTGAAAAAGCATCTTCCGCAGGATGAACGCAATTTTAAGATTGTAACGTCCTGCAGTGATGCACACGAGTTACTCCGAACTATTGGACCACAGTTATATGGAGCAGGACACCTACATTATTTTCTGCTCTACGATCCGTATGATGCGACCATTGACTGGGAAGCACTTCTGCCTTTTTTTCGTAACTGGGGTGAAGTTATGATTAATCACATGGTTTCAGATCCAGTGCGGGCAATCACAAGTGCCAAGAAAAACAACAAAGGCAAAGTATGAGAACACATACTTGGAGGATTTCGAAAAACTAGTGCCTTACGGAAGTGACAAGAAAGCCTATGAGGTCAGAGTGGAGAAAATCATAAATTCACTGAAAGGAGCCCGCAGATATTATGTATCGGCATTTCCGTTCTATAACACGCAGAATTCGCTCGTCTACAATCTGCTTCACTGCACGAGCAACAAAGAGGGCTTTAAGCTCTACAAGAAGAGTGCTTGGAAAGTTTTTGGTGCTCAGTCCTCTACAAAACATTCGGTTGAGAATAGGCAGTTGTCATTTAACCTTTTCGGAGAGATCACGGAGGAAGAAGATGAAAGCTGTTTACATGTTATCGATATTGCGAAATATCTGCAGCACTGCTTTAGAGGTCGAAAACAGGTGCCTCTTGATGAGATGTGGGACCTTTTGGATAACCACCCGATTTTTCCATCAGAGGGATTTCGTAGTGAAATAAAGAGTGATCTTACAGATTTCTTTGACGCGAAGATCAAGCAGATTGTGAATTCTGAGACAGGAAAGAAAGAAACGGTGATCTCTTTCTCTTCATGAGATAGAATTTTAGATATATGAGGTGATTGGAATATATGGCAACATCGCAGAAATTTGGTGGCAATTGGACTGAGGAGAAGCTGAATATCTTCACCAGCTATCTGGACGCATACCTAATTGCACTGCAAAACCAGAAATTTAAGAAGATTTACATAGACGCTTTGCTGGAACTGGCGAGATTGAGACCAGCGACGGCGGGCAGTATCTTGTGGGCTCCGCTAAGCGCGCATTGGCGTCCGAGAAGAAGTTTGATCACTACTATTTCATAGAAGCGGATTCTCAGAAGGCGGTAGAACTTCAGAATATGATAAACTCCGAGTTCCCGCAGATGAGGCGTATTGTTTCGATTTTTTGTGGCGATGCAAATGATAAACTCGCAGAGATTATTAGATGCGTAGATTGGAGATTTAACAGAGGATTGCTGTTCTTAGATCCATATGCGACGCAGGTAAATTGGACTACACTTGAAAATGTAGCGCAGACGAAGTCAATAGATGTATGGTACCTATTTCCGTTCTCTGCACTCGAGCGGATGCTGCCGAAAAACGGAAAGTACGATAAGTGGGAGGATTGTATAGATCGATTACTTGGAGATTCTGGATGGCAGAAGGAATTCTATAAGAAAGATCCTCAGATGACGCTTTTCGACCTATTCCCGGAGTCCGGACAGAGCGATAGCGAACGGATGGTTAAAGATGCAAATCCAGATCATATAAAGGAGTATATCCTCTCTAGGCTTGGGACAATCTTTCCATGTGTGTCAAAACACGCACGGATTTTTAGGAATAGCCGGAGGTCGCCGATGTTCCTTTTCTGCTTTGCTATCTCAAACGAAAGTGAAGCGGCACAAAAACTTGCTCTGCGAATTGCAAATCACATATTAAAGAACAAATAGGTGGAGGATGAAAGCAATTTGAAGACGATAAAACGAAAATCCATGCTTTATCAAACAGGGGTAGAGTATGGTGACTATACAATGAATCACGTACAGGGGTGCGCACATGGATGCAAATATCCATGTTACGCATTCCTGATGAAGAAGCGATTCGGGCAAATTAAGGATTACGAGAGTTGGATTGAGCCGGTGCTTGTATCAAACACGCTTGAATTGCTTGATAAAGAGATACCGAGGCTCAGAGATAAGATTCAGTCTGTGCATCTTTGCTTTACTACAGATCCGTTCATGGAAGGATATCCAGAGGTGCCTCGGATGAGCATTGCGGCTATCCGAAAGCTTAACGAGGCCGGAATCAAATGTACTACACTGACGAAGGGCCTGCTACCTATAGAATTGGCAGAGCTTTCTCCGGAAAATGAATACGGGATTACACTGATCACTCTGAATGAAGCTTATCGGGAACAGATGGAACCGGGAGCTGTTTCCTGCTCAGACAGGCTGGCAGCATTGAGAACCCTCCATGAGGCCGGTTGTAAGACGTGGGTAAGTATGGAACCGTATCCAACACCGAATATGGTCGATCAAGATTTGCATGAACTGCTGGAGGCAGTATCTTTTACAGACCGGATCATTTTCGGAAGGACAAATTATAGCAAGGTGGCAAACGCCTACGAAAGGCATAAGCATTTTTACAATGAGTGTGTAGCAGAGGTGATTTCCTTCTGTCAGGAGCACGAAATTGATTATCATATTAAGAAAAAAACAATAACGGAAGAATGAGGTGGCGTTATGGCTTTACTACAAGACCTGATCCAGCAGATTGATGATCCAGCGCTTAAGGAGAGGATACTGCAGGAGACAGATAAATTACTGAAACAGAAGAAGTTTGGGTTAGTGTTTGAAGAACACCTGCCAGAATGTACACCGCTCTATGATGTGCCGATTCGTGTCGGTGCCAAGGTTGCGCTGAAGACAGGATATGTCAGCGATATCTATACCGTTATGAATATCGATGGCGATGAGGTTCAGTGTGATTGCAGGGAGGCACATGAGCAGAAAACATTCAAGCTAGATGAATTGGTGACAGTGGCCGAATTTGGAGAAGCAATCTATCCAACATTGAAACCGATAGATACTGTTGAAAATGCTCCGGACAGTAATCTTTGGCATACGCTTATTGAGGCAGACAATTATCACGCACTTCAACTTCTGGAATATCTCTACGCAGAAAAGGTGGATTGCATATACATTGATCCACCGTACAATACCGGCGCGAAAGACTGGAAGTACAATAATGATTATGTGGACAGTTCCGATGTCTATCGTCACAGCAAATGGCTCTCCATGATGGAAAAGCGTCTGAAAATTGCGAAGAAGTTGTTGAATCCGGATACAGGGGTTCTGATTGTTACGATCGACGAACACGAAATGCATCATTTAAGAGAATTGATAGATGAAGTATTTCCAGAAGCTTATGTCCAGATGGTTACATATGTTATCAATCCCAAAGGTGTTACGCAGGGTAGATTTTCAAGAGTAGAAGAATATGCGATTTACTGCTTTATGCCACAAGCTATGGTTTCAAGAAGTAATGACAATCTTCTAAATGTTGTGGAAGATAAGAGAACATTAAAACCGAGGTGGAAGGTGTTACTACGCTCTGGGACAAACTCAAGACGTGCAGATAGAAAGAACATGTTCTACCCAATTTATGTTGATCTTGAAAAAGGTAGAGTGGTTAAAGCTGGCGAATCGTTACCTTTTGAAGAAAATCCCGTTCTTAATGAAAAAGTTGGCGATTATTATACCGCTTGGCCAATAAGAACTGATGGGACATATGGAAACTGGGGGGTCGGCTACAAGACCCTTAATGAACTTATATCTGAAGGCTACGTTTCTCTTGGAGGATACGATAAAAAAAGAAATACTTATGCAATTACATATATAAGCAAGCCCAATAGGGAGAAAATTGCCAATGGTGAGATTGTAATTACAGGAAGAGACAAAACAACAGGGGTCGTTAATATTGAATTTGCCTCAAATAACAATAAGACAATTAAAACGGTATGGCATAGGACACTTCATGACGCAGGAGCTTATGGAACAGATGTAGTTTCCTCGATAATTGGTAAGAAACGAACATTCAGCTTTCCAAAATCAATTTATTCAGAAAGAGATGCTATAGCAGCTATTGTTAGGGATAATAAAAAAGCATTAATACTGGATTTTTTTGCCGGTAGTGGCACAACATTAAACGCAGTAAATCTGTTAAATGCAGAGGACAATGGCTCAAGACGTTGTATTTTAGTAACAAATAATGAAATTTCAGAAGAAGAAGCAAAAGCTCTTTCATCTAATGGGCTCAATCCGGGTGATCCTGAATGGGAAAAATCAGGAATATGTCAATCAGTAACTTGGCCACGAACAAAGTATAGCATCTTAGGAAAACGTGACGATGGAACATTGCTTGAAGGAAGATACTATATGTTGAGTACTGTTGAAAAGGAAATGGATAGGAACTTTTACCAATTGGGATTCACTGCTTTTCAGCTAAATAAAGCCAAGAAAAAACAACTTCTGTCTATGCTTAAGGATAAAAATGGGAAAACTCAACTGCCACAGAAACTGGTCAACGATTCTGGTTATATTGTATCGGAAGATTATTCTGCAAGTATTTTATTTGAGGTTTCAGACTTAGAAGAATGGTTAAAAGCTTTACAAGACCAAGACCAGATTATTGATTTTTATATTGTAACAGATGATAAAAGAAAATTTGCACAAATCAAATCACAAGTTATAGATATACTTGGAACATACTCAGAGAATGAACCAGAAATTCGTTCAATGCTGGATGGCTTTAAGGCTAATTGTGAATACTTTAAACTTGCATTTCTGGACAAGACGTCTGTAGCACTTGGAAGGCAGTTTCGCGAGCTGCTTCCGGTGCTTTGGATGAAGAGCGGAGCCGTTGGTAGGTGCCCGGCTCTTGAAAATGATGATCTCCCGAACATGCTGATTTTGCCGCAGAACAAGATGGCAGTTTTGGTAGATGAAATATATTATTCCGAGTTCGATGCAGAGTTAAGTCAGCATCCAGAAATCCAGACAGTTTTCATTGTAACGGATTCAGAAACAGCATACCGGTCGATGATCCGTACTTACGATGGTACAGAATGCTATCAGCTTTACAGAGACTATTTGGATAATTTCAGAATCAACACAGGGAGGTAACCATGAGAGTAGAATTATTCCCTTTTCAGAAGAGAGCTCTTGCTGATATCCGCATGAAGACTGCGGAGGCAATGGGTAGCTATCACAGAACACATGCGCCGCAGGTGGTTTCTTTCACTGCGCCAACTGGAGCTGGAAAGACTATCATCATGTCGGCGCTGATTGAAGCTATTTTTTTCGGTGATGAACAGTATATAGAGCAGCCGGATGCAATCATTGTTTGGCTTTCGGATTCGCCACAGCTGAATGAGCAATCAAAGCAAAAGATCGACTCTAAGGCTGATAAGATCAAGTTGTCGCAGTGTGTTACGGTTTCCGAGGAATCCTTTGATAAAGAGGTATTTGAGGATGGTCATGTTTATTTCCTTAATACACAGAAGTTGTCGGTCACCTCCAAACTCACGAAAAATGGCGATGGTAGGACTTATACAATCTGGCAGACGCTTGCAAATACTGTCCGGGAAAAGAGCGAACGACTGTACTTTATCATCGATGAAGCGCATCGTGGTATGCAGGGACGTGAGGCAAGTAAGGCAACCACGATCATGCAGAAGTTCATCAAGGGCAGTGATGCGGACGGTATCCCGCCCATGCCTGTTGTCATCGGTATGTCTGCTACTACACAGAGATTCAATACACTGGTCGAAGGCACGTCCTCTACAATTCACAAGTCTATCGTGACGACGGATGAGGTGCGAGCTTCCGGGCTTTTGAAGGATAGAATCATTATCACCTATCCGGAGGAAGGCACGGTCAATAATGATATGGCCATTTTGCAGGCTGCTGCGGATGATTGGAAAGAAAAGTGGGAGCATTGGACGCAGTATTGCTTTGAGCAGCATTATGCCTATGTAAATCCGATCCTGATCATTCAGGTTTTAAATGGAACTGGTGATGCCTTGACGGATACTAATCTAGATGACTGCATTATAAAAATTGAGGAACGTACCGGCTTCAAGCTGGAAAGCGGACAGGTAGTTCATACTTTCGGTGGCACGATGGCAACATTGACCGTCAATGGACTCGATGTGCGTTATGAGGAGCCTTCCAGTATCGCTGAGGACAGAAATATCCGCGTGGTCTTCTTTAAGGAGAATCTTTCTACAGGATGGGATTGCCCACGAGCGGAGACAATGATGTCTTTTAAGCATGCTAATGATGCCACCTACATAGCGCAGCTTCTCGGTCGAATGGTAAGAACACCGATGCAGATGCATATTCAGGTGGACGACATTTTGAACGATGTGCATCTCTATTTGCCGTATTTCAATGAAGATACCGTCAAAGACGTTGTGGAAGCCTTACAGAGTACAGAAGGTGGAGACATCCCGACTGATATTTATGGTGAGTCATTGTCCGGAAAGAAATTTGAAACGCTGACTGTCAGACCAAAGAAGAAAAAGGTAGTGCAGCAGATACCGGGACAGATGACTTTATTTGAGGTGTTCTCTGGGCAGAACACAGACAAACAACAGTCAGATGGAACAATAGACCCATCTGACAATATAACTTCGACAGAACAGCCTCAAGCCACAGGTGGACAAGCGCAGCAAGCAGAAATGACAGAACAGAGCCAGGCACAGCCGAACACAGATACAAAAGTTTCTGTTCAGTCTGCACCAATCGCACCACAGTCTTCTAGTTTGGGAGCACCGTCCGAAACCGGCACTGTGGAAAGTTATCAGGCGAATCAGACAGAAACGACTGATGAGGAAGATCTGTTTGACCGTGAAGAGGTTATGAAATTTATTAATGATGCAGGCCTGCTTTCTTATAATGTTAGAGCACTTCGGATCAATGACTACCTGAAATCTCTGTACAGGATGGCACACCTTCTTACGATGTCAAAATTGCATCGGGAGGCAATCCGGGAGGTTCAGGATGAGATTGTTGAGATGATCCACAGCTATGTGGAAAGTCTCAAGGTAGATGGGAAATATGATGACCTTGTTCAGCAGGTCAAGCAGTTCAAGCTGGCGACTCAGATTTTTGATGCTTTTGGAGAAACTGTAGATAATTATTCAGTGCATGATTTGTTCACGACAACAGATACTGATATTGAGCGGCAATTCCAGATTGCTGATGTAAAGCTGGGTCGAGAAGGTATTGGTATGGCCTATGGAAACAAGTACATGGATCTGCCTGATTTGACGGCATTTAAAGTTGATGTTATTCTTTTCGTAGCAGACGAGGAGTGTATGAATCGGTTGTATTCCTATGCGGAGGCACGTTTTCATGGATTAAATGACGATTATCGTAGATATATTGCAACTATAGATTCAGAGAAAATTCGTAAAGAGTATGACAGCATTGTTTCTGATGGCGATCCAGTGAGCAAGCACAATTTCCGCTTGCCGGAGACAATTCAGGTGCCACATGAATTGGGAGGCAAAGAATACAGGAATCATCTCTTCGTCAGCGATATAACCGGTGTTGCAACTATGAAATTGAATACATGGGAAGCTGGGGTTATTGAAGAGGAAGAAAAACGAGAGGATTTTGTATGCTGGATTCGTAATCCTTCCAGAGGATCGTGGGCGCTTTGTGTCCCTTACGAAATTGATGGTGAAATAAAGCCGACTTATCCGGATTTCATAGTAGTAAGAAAAGACCGTGTACTGGGTTATGTTGTTGATATTCTTGAACCACACAATCCTGATTTTAAGGATAATCTTGGAAAAGCAAAGGGATTCGCAGAATACGCAAAACAGAATCCGGGAGTGGGAAGAATTCAACTTATTCGTATGAGCAAGGATGCTGTTGGAAATCACAAGTTTAAGAGATTAGATATGTCTAAAACAGCTATTCGTGATAAAGTCTCTCATGCAATAAATACAGATGAACTTGACCATATTTTTGACACGGATGGTGTTATTGAATAAGAAAAAATTCAGTTATGGCAAACGAACTGCAATTGTTGTTGTGGCTCTTTCAAAATAGATTATTTTGTACTATCAGCGTGACCATGCGTGGGTGCAACAACAGCTGATGGTTTTCTACCAAGAAGCAGTTAAATATGGCAAGCCACAAAGGAAGTAGTCCTCTGTGGCTTGCTTTGAAAATGGATAATTTAAATTTATAACTTTGGATTTCGCCTCCTCAGTTTTCTATGTTCCTTTGCCGGCTTGGAACGGGAAAATATTTCTTTTAAGGTCTGTTTTTCCCTGACAGAAAGCTGGGTGATTTTCATTTCCAAATTTTTGCAGAACAAAAGGAGTAGTCCGTTAATATAAGCATCATTAGAGGCTTCGGGATTATCTTCTGTAGCAATCTGGGTTGGAGAAGTAAAATCATCAATGATATTTTTGACCATGCTTTGATAATTAATATCGCTGGCAGTGTTGCTGTCTTTCATATGGGTATTTCTCAAGTCAGAGACGATTGGCTTTAAATCTTCCAACAGAATATTGATGTAATACGATTCTGTCTCAATGTGAGAAGTATCAAATATTTTTGTAAAAACATCGGTGGAGTCAGCACCGAGTTCGTTCAGTTTATATCTCATCACATCAAGAAAAGCGTTTGCTATCTGAATGCCTTTATCATTAAATCTATCAATATAGATTTCCAGGTCAGTCATGAATTTGTGGAAGTTTTCATGAGAGAGTAATTCTGATAATAACCGTGGATTATATTTTTCATCAGTCAGTATTTGAACTGCATCATCATTAAGATGCAGATCGGATACTGACTTATTTGTATGTTCACGCAGTTCGGTTCGGCAAAGAAGATAATCGGTGCTTACATGATAGAAATCTGCAAGTGTCAGTAGATTGCCAAGTGACATATCTACATTTTCATCTTTCTCATAGTTGCCAAGTGTGGAACTCGGAATGCCGGTAGCATCAGACAATTCCTGCAATGACATTCTTTTTTCAGCGACTCTCAAATCTTTCAGTCGTTCCGGTATGGTAAGTCTTGTGTGCATAGTAAATTTCTCGTTTCAAAGATATAGATAGATTACCATGATATTGGTAAAGAATAAAGTGAATTCTAATTCATGTCTTATCCAGAATATTGGAAAAAATCATAAAGAGGATATTTTTCCAGCATCTTGGATATACCGGATTCGTATAAAAATTTTGAGAAAATAGTTTCATACAATGAATCGGAAAGGAGTACAAAAATTATGGAATGTTATAAATGTATCAGTATGAAAAAAGCCGGAAGGCGCAGCTCCATGAATAGTCATTTTCATGGTTTGAGGGGATTGGGATTTTCCCAACAAGCTAAAAAGGCATTTGTACGTACAAAAGCACTGCTTGCCAATTAGCGATATTTATGTAACGAGAGTTGAATTCTATGCAAGAATTGGGCACAAAAGGTTGTTAATGACGAAAGAACTTCAAAGTATATGGAGGATCAGGAAAATGGAAAATACAAAATATGATGATAAGTTTTACAGATTACCGAAACGATTATTTAAAGAGGATCAATTTAGAAGTATAACGAATGAGACAAAGGCACTTTATATGATTTTGTTGGATCGGCGTTGCTTATCGGAGTGTAATGGTGATGCATGGCGAGATGAATATGGAGCTACATTTATCATTTTTACAATCAAAGAAATGATGAAGCTGTTGCATCTAGGAAATAAGAAAATTAACAAGATGCTGAAGGAACTGGAGGTACATAATCTGATTTATCGAAGCCATCAGGGATTAGGAAAGCCGAATAAGATATATATGTATGAATTGTTGAAAGCAGATAACGATAATTGGTTGCCAAAGCAATTTAAGCACAGAAAGGGGCGGACAAATGAGAAAGAAATATTATGATGATGCAAAAGAGAATGCAGCATTTGAGAGATGTGTGGATGTTGTGACAGCACTGATCTTAAAATATGGACCGGCAATAAAAAGAAAATGGATTTTACGTGATTGGATAAAAAACATACAGGATGACTGCTTTTGGAGAAGTTTAGCCTGTAAAAGATATCAGCGGTATTTCGATTGTATGAAAGCTATTGTAAAAAATGACGCAACATGACACAATCGGATTGACTAAAGTGACATAGATATTTATAATATAGACAAAACGAAAATGACATGAACGGAGGACAGGACAATGGAGAAAACTGTAACACTTGAAGAGGCATTAAAAAGAATTGAGGAGTTGGAAAAAGAGAATGCAGAACTTCGGGAGGAATTAGAGTATTACAGAAATCGTAAGTTAAGTGGTCGTCAGAAACATAACGCCAAGTGGATGGCAATATATAATGATTTTGTTGTTGGGTATGAGAGCGGCATGACAATGGTAGAAATTGCGAAGAGGAACAATGTCAGTGAGAGGACGATTTATAGGTATAAAGCGTATTATGACAAACTGAGGGAAAAAGAGGAATAGACATTTACTGACGTCAGTAAAATGGTTCAATGTGGGAGGAGAAAGTCTAATATGGAAAAGAAAATGATAATGAATTATAAGAAAAGATTTGATGAAATTAGGCATGAAGAAAACGGAGTTGAATTTTGGTATGCACGTGAATTAATGCATTTGCTAGATTATTCAAAATGGCAAAATTTTGAAAATGTTTTATTAAAGGCAAAAGTTGCTTGTGCAAATAATGGCATTGTAGTAGAGGATCATTTTGCTGATGCCAGTAAAATGGTTATTCTGGGAAGTGGCGCAAATAGAGAAGTAGAAGATTATATGGTTACACGTTATGCATGTTATCTTATTGCAGAGAACGGAGATCCTCGTAAAGAACAGATCGCTTTTGCACAAAGCTATTTTGCAGTTCAAACAAGAAAACAGGAATTGATAGAAGAAGGATTTCTTATATTGAAAGAACTGAGGCAAGAGGAAAGCTTCGAGAATCTGAAAAACGACTGTCTCAAAATATATATGAACGTGGAGTTGATGATGCTGGATTTGGACGTATCCGATCTAAGGGGGATCAGGCTTTATTTGGAGGATTCACTACAAAACAAATGAAAGAACGTTTAGGAGTGCAAGATAAAAGGCCGCTTGCAGATTTTTTACCAACACTTACTATTGCTGCAAAGAACCTTGCAACTGAAATGACAAATTATAATGTTGAAGAAAAAGACTTACAGGGTGAGACGGCTATTACTGTTGAGCATGTTGAAAATAATACGTCAGTCAGGGATATGCTGGGGCAGAGGGGGATTAAGCCAGAAAATTTGCCCGCATCGGAAGATATCAAAAAATTAGAACGTAGAGTAAAGAGAGAAGAAAAGAAGTTAGCTGAGCAGTCGGGAAAATTGACAAATGAATAAATTGGGAGGTTAGGTTATTGAAAAAAGAAAA